>Ga0116230_10007077_pt1 | contig 11087 bp, 11 predicted proteins | sample S1TSphfallax_3_FD_88678 | JGI IMG/M metagenome (GOLD analysis project Ga0116230, IMG submission 88678) | Host-associated microbial communities from peat moss isolated from Minnesota, USA - S1T2_Fd - Sphagnum fallax MG | ecosystem: Host-associated > Plants > Peat moss > Unclassified | place...
TAGCCAAAGCTTTGCTAGGTAGTTTTACTGTGAAGTAGCAAATGTTAGTGCCAAATAAGAGAGAGTTGAATTTGCAGATGTGTCTCAGCTGCAACAAGGAAGTGTCTTTCATTTGCAGACTAAACTTGATAACTTTTGGTGGGTGATATCAAAAATTCAAATTTCAGTTTTTAATGAAATTGGACTTTAGACTTTGGCAGAAGGTTTACTATTTGCACTTTCAAAATTCATTCATCTAACCATGTTTTGGCCTTGGCAATTTGATGCTCTTTTCAGTGGGCATCATGATAATGTCAAGCCAAGGGGATTTTTTTGGGTTGAGACCCACACCTGTATCCTGCACCTGATCACATCATGGCAACATCATCATGCAGTTCTTCACTCAGGAGAGCATTACTGATCTCTTCAGAAAGTATAGCATTCATGAAGAGAAGAGAAAAGATCTGGACAAAATTTATGCAGGTTGAATAAGAGATGCAGAGAGACAACTGGACCCCAGAAAGAATGAACAAGAAACAATGGATACCTCAACTCTGATATAGCAATGCCGCTCTCCTTGCACAGGATAGAATTCTGGCATCAATGGATCCATCAGATATCCTGCTCTTTCTAAAGAAACCTTGATTGAGATGCTGCCTTCTTTCGTGAACTTGACAGCATTGCCTACTACATTTAAAGCCATCTGCATTAACCGCTTGTCATCACCAACAACAAAACCTGGAAGATCGGGTGCTAAGCTTAACAGAACTTGCAGCTTCTTCAGTGAAGCTATTGGTTTCACTAAATTCCTTACCTGCAGCAACACCCATACCAAGCAGCAGCATTAACCAACCAGATGAGAAAGATCAAATTCAGAAAAGAAAAAGAAGGCAAAATGATCACAATGCATCTCTGCCATAAGAGTCCGGAGAGTCCATCCCCAATGCAACAATAGTTAGGTACTGAAAAAGCAGAGATTTTCTTTGGCTGCATCACAAGAAGATGTTGATCTTTTACATCTATGAAAATCTGCAGGAGCTTGAAAGTTTTCATTTCAAGCTCCAAATTGCCATCTTCCAAGTGTGAAAGATCCAATATATCATTGATCAAAGTGGCCAAGAGATTGCTACTCTTCAGAATGGTATCCACCAATGAGCATTGATCCAGCATCAGTTCTGTTTCCTGCAAGAGAGATGACAGTGCGATGATGGCGTGCATCGGTGTCCGCATCTTGTGATTCATGACAGCCAAGAAATTGTTCCGTGCACAAATTGCTGTCCCCGCTTCCCTCCTTGCCATATCCAGTTGCACATTCTGCTCCATCAGAAGATCTCAAGCTTGCATCGATTCCTCCAGAATTGCAGCATGCAAAAGTGCCACTGCTACCTTCAACACAAAAAGGAAAAAAGAAAGAAAAACAGCAGCAGCTCCAATTCAGCTCTCTCTCTCTCTCTCTCTCTCTCTCAGATAAGAAAGAAACACAGAATATTGATACTGCTCATTGCGGCAAGCAAGCAGGCAACTCCAGAAGCACCACATTCATGGTTCTTGACCTTTAAGATTGTGAAAAACTTGGGTGAAGAATTGCATGAAACAGACAGACAGAGGACAATGTCTGAGGAGAGACAATGGGGAAGATTATGGTTTATTAGGGCTTACCTGATCAGCTACAACCTCAACGAACTCAAGCTCATAGACATGCCATCTTCGAGCGCTATCAGATGGTAACATGAGAACCATGAGTGCAAATGGCTGCTTGTTGGAATCTGGCCAACCTGCATGATGGAAATTGGTCAAGTGAAGGAGAGGAACCCTAACAGCAACAAAATCTCTGATGGCATACTTGCCTTGTTGTGGTCGACTGACGCAAACAGGGCTGTTGGGGGAGATGACAACGGTGCAATTGCTGCTGAATATTTGCTTGATGGTGATGTGATGAATGGGAACAGTGACAGGACCAGCAGCAGTGTCTAGGGTTTGTCGCAGCATATGTGAGAGTTGAAGCTCTTGTCCATTCCTGCTGGGCATCCAAAGATTGCATTCTTCAAGCGAGTCTTGCCTAACTCGACGAGCGTGGTCTTGAGTATCGTGTTCTTGTCGAGTGTGCTACGAAACTCGTGTGTCAGCATGCGTACTTGTCGTCCCGTTTCCTCTTGTGTGCGAATCAAACCCATTTCTCGATCAAGCTCCCCTGCGTTGTTCTTCAAGAAAACCTCTCTAGTCTTAAGGCTCAAAAGGTCAGGAATGATATGTACCAGCATGAGCGAGGTGGCACACGAAACCACAGCAGTGAAGATCTTCGCTACTGTCAGCACCACAGCCACAACTCACGTGTGCGCACTGAAGGTCCATAGATTGATCAAATGGGTGCCACCGCACAGCATGAGGAACACACCGAACTGTACCAATACCCATCTGTAAGGGAAAATCGACGACTTCTTGACGAAGTAAATGAGCTCCAGCGGAATCGAGAAATACGCGAGGGCGATGAAGAAGTCGGAGATGTACTGGTATCGCATGAGTAGATCATCTGCGGGCCATTGCGGCTCCACACAATTGCAGGACTCCATCTCATCTGCATTCCAATCCCTACTTTTCAATCCTCCACAAACACCACCGCAATTCCTCCTCTTCCTCTGTCACGCATCTGCTGCTATAGCCAAAACCTCCATAGACAAATTCTTCGCACAGAATCTGCCCACCCTCGCCGCGATCCTCGTCAATTCGGTGCGTGCTACAAGGAGCGAAAGCTCGAAAAGGACGCAGCGTTCGCACAAAGAATCTGAAAGACTAACCTAGCGAAAGGGAGAGAGATAAAGAAGGGATAACGAATAGAGATTTGTCCCGGGATGGCACCGCACGCGGCATGCCGGGAGAATTAGGGTTTGGCGCGAGCCAGCGAGAGAACAAACCCTAATACAGAAGATAGCGAAGGATTTTTCGTCTGCGATTCGTTTGGGGGGTTCTTTTTGGTGCGTTTAGTTTTTACCCTCTTTTTCATGTTGCTGGTGTGGCATGCTTCGCTATCGGTTTTCTCCGACTCATGTCTGTCTTTTCTTTCCGTGTGGAACTCTCTTCTGTCAAGCCGCTAGCAGAGAAGAGTCTGCTGCTGGCCAAAGAAGTCACAGATTGTGGTTTTAGGTTGAACCTCCAATGCAGAAGAGTTGCGTGAGTTTCAGTAGAAGAGGCAGATTACCTTCTTTGACTGATGGACGACCTCTTTTCTGTTTCTGCACCAGTGATGTATTATGATGGTAGACTGAAAGCGGAGGAGGAGGAAATCATCTTCGGCAAGCTCTTCCCTGACCTGATGACAAGCTCCAAGAGATAGGGTTTCTTCTTCTTCTTCTTCTTCTGCTCGACTTCTTCTTATTTGGTTTTGTTTAGCCAACCGCATTTTTCCAGAGCATTGAAAACACACACTCACACAGTTTGAAGAAAGACTCCAAAACCCTAGGTACTGCAAACGTGGGAAGGAAGGGTTTCCTTGTTTTCTTCAGAATTGGGTAGCCAGCCTTAACATTGCATTTCCAAGAGCGCAAGAGAAGGCGGAGTTGGAGGAAGATGCCTCGAGGACGTGATGATCGGGTTTATGAGAGAGGAAGTGATAGAAGTGGGGAGAGGCGACGAGACTGGGACAGGGATAGAGGCGGACACGAGAGGAGCAGGGAAAGAGGAGGAGGAGGCAGGGACAGAGACAGAACACGAGAAGTGAGTAGAGAACAGGATGGAGGCAGGGACAGAGACAGAACACAAGATGCAAGTAGAGAACAGGATGGAGGCAAGGACAGAGACAGAAAACGAGATGTGAGTAGAGAACAGGATGCTGCTGGCAGAGGACGACATAATAGACGAGATAGAGACAGTAGATATCAAGGAGGAGCTTCAGCTATGTCACCTGTGCATTCACAACATCTGAGATCACAGTCACCGCCAAGAAAAACTCATCGGGGTCATGAATCACCAAGCCAGGAAGATTCCAGATTGCCTCACTCAAGCCATCATGACCTCACCAAGAGCACTGCTGCTGCTGCTGCTGCTTCAGCTCCACCACCGAACGAGGTGTCTGGTGAAATCTATCTCTTTTTTTGCCTCTGGAATTCCCATCACCAGCACCACCTGCTGCTTTCATGATTGGTTCTTTGTCCTCTGGATTGAAGAATCACATGTTGCTTTGAAATTCTGGCTGTTTTGTGATTGATTGTTGGCATTGAAGCATGCCTGTACTTGTCATTGGAACTTGTTCAAGTTCATGCCTGGGAGCTGCCACTGCCCTTGGATTTTTTGTGTTGTGATGTGAAATTCTTCTGTTTTGCAGTGTATACTTTCTGTCTAGGGTTTGTTTCCATGTTTTGTGATTTCAGCAACCCTAGTGCTAGATTTCAAACTGCATGCTCAATTGGAAGAAGAAGCTTTGATTTGTTGTGGGTTGAGAATCTCAGAAGCTTTTTATCCCCCGTCTTTGGAAGTACACAAAACATATCTCTTGAGGGATGGGAAGGACTACTGTATGTATATGTTTGTTTTTGTGTGGTGGTGAAGGAGGAACTGCACACTTTTCTGATTGTTTTGTGGGTTGTTTTCCATGTGCAGCAGATGAGATATGGAGCAAGCACTGAGGAAAGGTGTGTGCAAAACATGTGTGGAAAATGCTTCCAAATGCCATACAGCAAACTATTCTTCATTTTCGGGATGAACTGTTTTGATCTAGTACAGATGTTATAGGATCTATAGCTTGATGTTTTCTCTGGAAACCTTGCATTTGGCATTTAGGGGGGAGTGCTGGGTGTGCTGCCACAATTTGCAGGGCGGACATATCTCATCTGAAAGATTCGTTGGCAATCATGCAAGATGCAGAAGCTGCGCTTGCAGCAAAAGAGATAGAAAAGGTAGGAAAGTCTGGTACCGCAAAAAGTTCTTGTGTGATTTCATGGGTTGGGTTCCTGGTAGACTGTAAACTGATGTTTTGCCATTAAGGTCCCTTGTTGTTTGAGCAGGAATGTCATCATTTGTTTGTGTTCAATGTGATGATGATTTCTGTTCCTGGTGGAATCAAATTCAAGTATGGAGAGTTCTTGATACTTGTGAGGGACAGAGAGCCTCCTCAGTACTCATAGGGATAGAGCGCTCCTTTGTACTCATAGGGATGTAGAGCTCCTTGGTACTCATGGGATATAGTGCTGCAATACTTTTAGTGACAATATAGAGCATATGTTGTGGTTTTATGGATGGATGGAAATTGCACCACGGGTAGTGTTGTGTAGCATTTGACACATGAGATGATGTGCGGAGCAGGAAAAGCCTTCATTTGAGTATTCTGGGAAGTTGGCGGCAGAGACAAACAAAGTGAAAGGTGAGGACCTGTCTTTTTGCTCCAAATTCTTTGCTTGCAAGACTTTAAAGAAAAGATGACATACTTTGATCAAGAAGTTTACAGTTGTGTGCTGTTTTAGAAACTTCTAGAAAGGCATTCATCTTCTTTAAGTGTGATTCTTAACTTGTATAATATGGCATGAGGAGCTTTGGTATGAGAAGTGCAAGTATACTTTGTTACTTATGAGTGTAATAATTATTGGTACCAAGAGGTCTTATTTTGGTGATTGGGTGTGGCAGGTGTAACACTGCAATTTACAGAGCCTCCAGAAGCACGGAAGCCATCAATTAGGTGGAGATTGTATGTCTTCAAGGATGGTGAAGCATTGAATGGTGGGCCCTGATTACTAATTACTGTGTCTGGCCTCAATTCCTAGAGTTTGTGATGTTCTGGTGTTCACTTCCCGTTGACTTCTCTATTGAACTTATGCATCTAGGGCTTGTCTCTGAGGGAGAGGTAGTCCTGGTACTCAAGTCATCATCAGCTTCTGGATCCAATGTTCATAGAGCACAGATTTTGCTGAGGGCCAGATCTACCTTAGTATCAAATCTTGTTTTCTTCATCATTCAATCTAGAAAGACTTCTATAATGACAAAAGGTGTTACCTGTTTTGTAGACCCATTGTACATACATCGGCAGACCTGTTACTTGTTTGGGCGGGAGCGAAGAGTAGCGGATATCCCCACTGACCATCCCTCCTGTAGCAAGCAACATGCAGTCATTCAGTACAGGTAATTGAACTCCACCCATCAGCAGTCTGGGCGCCTCTCCTCTCAAGTGCCAGATTTTTTCCAATGAAAGTATTTTTCACACATTGAAAACCTAATGTTATCTTTGTTGAATAATGTGAGACTTGTCATGTGATGCATAACAGTTTGTTCTCTTGTGCATTAGGGTAATTGTGAAGTGATAGCAGCCAATGCACATGCAGGTGATTGGATATTTTTTTGTCCAACCCATTTCTTATGACACTCAAGTCAGGGGAAATATGATAGATTTTGTGTTGTCTTGACATATTGCAATGAGATTAATGATGTTCAAATTCCATCTGCATTATTGCATGTTAGTTTGTTGCATGGTTGTTGTGGAACTTTTGGATTGAGTCCCACATGGTGCCTACATCAGATTCAAGACATTTTGGACCATTCTTGGGGGTGGTATGCACAAGGCAAGGATGTTATGAACTAGTTTTTCCCTGCTTCATAACCAAAGTATGAAGTTTTGTTCAGAAATGAAGTATTAAAGGTCCCTGAACATGCATGTGACTGTCACTGTCATTCAAACCCATCCTCAATTCTGTCTTATGGTCTTGGTTTCTCTTTTCTTTGGGTGCAGTTCCCTCTTTTTCATGCTTACTGATTTGTTGCTAGTTTTTTGGTCAGATCTGCAACATTCATTATGTTAGTATTGGGTCACTTCTCAGTTCGTTTCAGGTTGACTAAAATCATGAGTATTGAGAAATTCTCAACCCAGCTATAGCAGGGGTCACCATGTCAACTGTCCACCCTAAACCATGTGTTTACATGGCACTCAAGCATTTAGGGATAGGCAACTGTATTGCCCCATTACAGCAGTCAGAAAAGTCTTCTGAGCGCCAAAAGGAGGCAAGACTCATAAGTGTTCAAAAAAGGGTGAAGAAAGGGCCAAGTGATTGTGCAAAGTTGGGCAGCTATCCTTCTTTTTGTTGGTTCAGAAATATTGAAATGGATGTCTTGGTATGGGTACAGATTAACTGAGAAGGAGGAACCGGATGGTATGATAGCCAGCAAAGTAAGGTAAGTAAACAGCAGAGAAGCATGCAAGTAAGCTTCAGGTTGCTTTTATATCATGACTTTCAAGAAGAATGCCAGTATTTGAAGATTGTTGTAGGATGTTGTCAAATATTCTAAGAAGAGATGGGATGTGTTACTTGTCACCTACATTTTCTGCTATGTACTGTGTAAAACAAACAAGGGAGACCAAGAAGAGACTAATTGAGAGTGATATGATGGCAGACCTTATATCATGGACCTGGGAAGCACCAATGGTACATTCTTGAATGTAAGTTCCTATTACTATTGCAAGCCTTAAGTCTTGCTGTTGCAATTAAGGACAATCTTAGCAATTGTGTTGCATATTTGCATGATGATACTGCACCACTGGTTGACAATGGGTGTGAGTGACATGTGATGCAGGGTAAACATATTGACCCCCAACGATACTATGAACTTTTGGAGACAGATACTATCAAGTTTGGGAACAGTAGGTATGTATTCTCATGTCCTTGTTGTTGGTCAAAGATTAACACATTGATTTAACACTTTCTAGACAGCAGTGGCTTGTTAGATGAGTCAGCTTCACTGTTGTGTCCTTTTCATAGTCATTTGTTTTGGGAATTGACTAGGCCAATGTATGCAAATGAAAGAGTATGGAGTAATGGGTTTCTTATCTGTAACCTGTGGTCTTCTCTCAAAAGAGGAGCTCATTGTGTGTTTATTGCCTTTGCTTTAAGATTGTTGTCTGATAGCTTATTGTTGTCAATTTACTATACTAAGTCAGGTAGACCAAGAGACTGATTAGTGAAGGGCTGAGTCACCTACGTAAGGATAGCTTAACCCGTGACCCTTATCTCTGTTGTTGTCACTCTTAATGTTGTAATGTCACTGGATTACAATGACAGCTTATCTCTTTGATTTATTTGGCTGCTGATGCAGTGGGTGTGTACAATGTTTTGCAGCCGTGAATATGTGTTGTTGCATGAACATTCAACTGGATAACTCAACCATGCACTTGTGGTGGCAAGTTGGGTGTGTACCCAAGACTCATGGTCTGGATGTAACACTTTGAGGCAAGTGGGGTTTGAACAAACGAGTTGACTGAGATTCACTATGTGGGTGGGCCCTGAATCCAGTCTACTTGAGAAGCAAAAGATGACACTTGCAGATTGTGACAAAGGAGATGAGTCAGAAAGGTCTTTTGCAAGTATTCATCTATTCTTTTGGATAGTATTTGGGTTGTTAAAAATGGTATGCCGGTCTTCAAAGGCTTACAGAGGCTTGCATTGTCCTCTGGACATAAGTAGTGGGGATGTTCTTGATGTTTCCAGACATTCATCAAGATTTCTTGCATTGGCAAGCCTACTTTGTATCTGGCTTGGGAATTACAGATCTTTGGTTTTCCCACCTATGGTGCAGACTGCCTTATGTTGCGTATTGTTATTGTAGTCCATCTACTACATAGGGTTTTAACTAGATTGCTTTTATTTCCTATCACACCTCATTATGCTATTTCTTTTCATGCTTCTGGTGCATTGTTTTTTGCTCAATCAAAATAACAGTTGATGTTCTTTATGGGTATTTTGCTCCAAGGAGAACCAGGTTTTATGGTAAAATAAGCTAATTCAAGATTAATCAATCTTGGGGTGGGTATAATGTTAGTAGGTTTAAGTTTTGTTCTCTATCTTGTCCCATGTTCCATCTTTTTAGTCCATCTTATTAGTTTGCATGTCAGAGAGACTATGGAATGATGTTGAGTTCATATTTGGTTCCACATTTGAGGAATGTTCACCAGGTGTTACTACAAATTGGGAGTGCCATAATAAGTAGCTGCGGCAGAAGAATCCAAAATGAAAGGTTGATGATTGTTTTGGCATGTCTTTCCAGATTCCATTTAATACAATTTGTCTGGATATCTTGAGAAGGAATGTAAGAAGAAGATTTCTTTTCATCTAGTTTGGCCTGTATGGATGGCCTCAAGTGTGCACCTATCACCAAACTTATTTCTCCTTCCAAAACCAATTTTTGTAATTGAGTTGAGTTCTCAGTGACAAAACTTGCTCAAAATTCAATGTCTTCCACAGCTTATTAGGCCTAAAAGTTATGAAATTGCTTCCATAAAATCTTACTAGTTGACGGCTTTCCCACAATACCAAGAACTTGTGTTTCTTTTTCAATTTTGTGATGTCACATTGGTGATCATCCATGAGGAGATTAGTCACATTTGGCTATAGACCAGCTATGAAAGTAGAAATTTATTAAAATCCTTTTATATCTAGGCTACATGCTGGAACAATGTGTAGAAACATGGTGATTGTTTAGATTTCTTTTGGGGTGATTTTTCAAAATAAAAGGGAATGTTTTGACATAATTAAAAACTTTTGAAAATGTTTTTCACCAAATGAGAAAAATTCAACCAAAAAAAAATGTTGCTAGAAACACACCCCAATTTCCTATTTTAAAATATTAATTTTATTGAATTTTCTACAACTTTGTTGTTCAATATTCAATAACTCTTCCCCTTTTAAGTCACAAACCGTCCCTACTCATTGAGGGCTTTCCAATGGTACCAAGAGCACAACACAACATGGGCCAGTATGGTTTGGGAGATCTCAATGAGACAAAAAAAACAAACAAACAACCTTCTTTAATTCTAGTGACAATTCTTTAATTCTAAAGACAATATTAATTGGAGTTGGTATAGGATAGACAAGTTTAAGGTCCATTATTCATCTTGTCCTACCAAATTAGATTCTAGTGATTGGGATCTGTTTGAATAGAATGAAACATTGTCTTTCGTAATTTGTGTTTTTTTGTCTTAATTTCATATAAGAATAAATTATTGTCTCATGCTTCAAGAACAATTTGTCTTCTCCTTGTGTTTGTGTGATTAAGAGGATTTATTACAAGTTACACATTGCATAATATAATTATCACACTTTAACCAAAATTTATTTATATCAAAAGTTATTTCAACATGTCCTATCATTAATATGAACATGTGTTGTTTAGCTTTTGTGTGGATATGTTGACATTGTTCCAAAGATTATTATCAAAGGAATAAATGTCCATGTAAAAGGTGAGAATGGAGAAATGCTTCGCCTCTAACATGCAAAAACAACCATGATAATCATTTTGTTACTATTCATGGTATTTAATCTCCTCTTTATTTCTCCTAACCATTTTTTTGTTTTATAGATCATGAATTGTACAAATTCAAATTTTTTATAGTTATGTGAAAATTATGTGAGAGTTGTATGTACAAAGGGCAAGAGGGAACAAATGTGAAACTATGTAATGAGTTTGGTAACGATCCAAGGAAAATGTGTTCCAAACACAAAATAATAATGAAGGTTGACACTAGAATTAGAGATATTATAATTATTCTTTTGTTATATAAAGTGTGATTTATAATGAAGCATTTTTTGTCATGAGTTTTTTATGTTTGTGCATGCAAGTTTTTGTTTTTGGTTTTGGTTTGCACTCATTTAAAGTGTTAGAGAACAAGTGATGTTCACCTCATTATGTGTGTATTGTGTGAAAAAAAATGATTGAAAAAATAATGGACCAATAAAAGAAGGATGTAATATTTTACTCAATGGTTTTCCTATGTATTGTTTTGTCAAAAAAATTATTTTGATATGTGCTTTGATCATTTTATTAAATTCTATACATGATATCATTGTTATATAACACAAGCCATATAATACCAAACCACATTTACATTTATAAACATATTTTAAGTGAGATGGATATTTAACTTTCAAAAGAAAAAAGAAAAAACCTTAACATTTGAAACCTACCTATTTGCTAGATTATTTAATCAAAATGAAAGATTTTTTTTAAAAAATTGAATATTCAACGATACAAAAGAAATGTGATCAAATAATGGTTAAAGAGTTATATTTACAATAATGTTATCTTGACATTTTGTTATCACATCAAATCATTTTTCACCAAAATTGAATAAGGATTTACCA
>Ga0116230_10007078_pt1 | contig 11085 bp, 10 predicted proteins | sample S1TSphfallax_3_FD_88678 | JGI IMG/M metagenome (GOLD analysis project Ga0116230, IMG submission 88678) | Host-associated microbial communities from peat moss isolated from Minnesota, USA - S1T2_Fd - Sphagnum fallax MG | ecosystem: Host-associated > Plants > Peat moss > Unclassified | place...
CGAGGCGGTGCTGGCATGACGGCGCTGCGCGCGCTGCTGTTCGACCTGGACGGCACGCTGATCGACACCTTGCCCGAGATCGCCGCGGCGCTGAACCGCACGCTGCAGTGGCTGCACCGGCCGCTCGCCACGCCCGAGCAGGTGCGGGGCTGGATCGGCGACGGCGCGCGCGCGCTCCTGGACAAGGCGCTGGGCGAGCCGTCCAGCGACGACGTCTGGGCGTATTTCGCCTATCAATACGACGACTGCTGCGGCACGACCAGCCGGCTCTATCCCGGCGCGCGCGCCCTGCTCGAGCGCCTGCGGGCCGCAGGCGTGCGACTGGCGGTGCTGACGAACAAGGAAGCCGCGTTCGCGCACAAGCTGCTGGCCCGGCACGGCATCACCGCCTGCTTCGACCTGCTGGTGGGTGGCGACACGCTGCCGTTCCGCAAGCCCGACCCGCGCGTCGTCGCCCACGTGCTGGCGTGGCTGCAGGTGTCGGCGGACGAAGCCGCCTTCGTCGGGGACTCCGTGGTCGACGTGCGCAGCGCACGCGGCGCCGGCCTGCGTTGCTGGACGGTGCGTCACGGCTACCCGGCGGGCGAATTCGTCGGGGCCGACACGCCCGACGCGTTCATCGACGGCTTCGACACCTTCGATCCGCTGGCAGCGGGCCTGCTGCGGCCGCTGGGCCTGGACGCGCCATGACGCTGAAAGCGCTGATCTGGGACGTGGACGGCACGCTGGCCGAGACCGAGGACGAAGGCCACCGCGTCGCTTTCAACCGCGCCTTCGCGGAGGCGGGCTTGGCCTGGCACTGGGACAGTGCGCTGTACGGCGAACTGCTCGCCGTGGCCGGCGGCAAGGAGCGGCTGTTGCACTGGTGGCAACGCATCGATCCCGCCGCCGCCGCCGCGCCCGGCGCCGAGGCCTTCGTGCGCAGTCTGCACCAGCGCAAGACAGCCTGGTACGCCGAGGTGCTGGCGCGCGGCGGTGTCGGCCTGCGTCCCGGCGTCGCCGCGCTGCTGGCCGAGGCGCACGCCGCCGGGCTGCAGCAGGCCATCGCGACGACGACGACGCCAGGCAACGTCACGCAACTGGTCGAGGTCACGCTGGGCGCGTCCGGCCACCGGCTGTTCACGGTGGTCGGCGCCGGCGATGTCGTGCCGCGCAAGAAGCCCGCTCCCGACATCTACGCCTGGGTGCTGGCTCGGCTGGGAACGGCGCCGTCCGATTGCCTGGCCATCGAGGACAGCGCCATCGGCGTGGCGGCGGCCCAGGCGGCGGGGGTACCGGTGCTGCTGACCCGAAGCCGTTACTGCGGCGCCGCGGCCATCCCGGGCTGCGTGGCCGACCTGCCGGGACTGCACGGGCTGGACCTGGCGACGCTGCGGGCCTGGCATGCCGCCGTCTCGGGTTCTCAGGTCCTTGAACGGCGGTAGGGCTCTTCGAACTGGAGGAAGTCCTGTTCCGCCATCGCGTCGGCAATCCAGGCCGCCGTGCCCTTGGCGGCGACGGCGCGCTCCATGTAGGCGGCCACGTCGGCCGGCACGGGCAGGTCGTAGGTGCGCACGCGCATGAGCACCGGCGCGAAGTAGGCGTCGGCGATGCCGTACTCGCCGAACAGGAACGGCCCGCCCGAGCCGGCGAGCGCCTGCTGCCACAGCGAGATCATGCGCGCCAGGTCCGCTTGCACCGCCGCGTCTTGCGCCAGCACCCGGGCGCCGACCTCGGGCAGCGCAGCCTCGATGTTCATGGGGAAGGCATTGCGCAGCGCGCCGAAGCCGCTGTGCATCTCGGCGCAGACGCTGCGGGCGCGGGCGCGGCGGCGGGCATCGCGCGGCCACAGTGCCAGCTCGGGATATTTCTCGGCGACGTACTCGGCGATCGCCAGCGTGTCCCACACCGCGAAGCCGTCGTCCTCCACCAGGATGGGCACCTTGCCCGCCGGCGACAGCGCCGTCACGGCGGCCTTGAAGCTCGAGCCTGTGGCGAAGCTGTCGAAGCGGGCCAGCACCTCCTCGAACGGGATCTCGAAGTGGGTGAGCAGCACCCACGGACGCATGGACCAGGACGAGTAGTTCTTGTTGCCGATCAGCAGCTTCATGCGGGGCTCCGGTGCGCGGTTGCTGGGGCATTCACTGTAGCGGCCCGCGCACCGCGGTGGGATGCCGAATCGGCATCGCGGCGATGTCGGCCCGGCATCGACGCGAGGTCGATGGGGCCCCCCAATTGGGGAAGATATTTCGGGCGGACCGAGCCAGACTGGCGGCATCGGTTCGTTGCTCCTCGTCGCGTCGCGGCGGCGTGGCGGCGGGCCTTCGGAGGAAACCATGATCAATCCACTCGCCCGTCCAGCCCGCATCCCGGCCCGCTCGAACGGCGGCTTCGCCGAGACCCTGCTGCTGCACTCGACCGAGGACGCGGACTACGGCGGATTCGCGCCCACGCAGATGTTCCCCGAGGAGGACGAAGTACTCGCGCCGGCCGCCCTTGCCGGCGCGCGCGGGCAGGCTGGCGCGCCGCCTGCGCCCGGCGCTTGGGCGAGCGCGCGCTGGGCGGCCAAGCAGGAGGGGGCGGCGCACGCGGCCGCCGACAAGGCGCGCGCGGCGATCGCCGCGCAGCGCCGCGAGGATGCGCGGACGCGCAGCACCGACGCGCCGGCGCCGCGCACCGCGCTGGGCCGGCTGCGCGCCGCCGCCGGGCACCTGCTGCCGCTGTGCTTGGGCGTGGCGGTGACGATGGCGCTGATCGCGGCGCTGCTGCCGCTGTTCGAGAAGTCCTGATCAGGCGCGGTGGCCGATCACGTCTGCCAGCCGCAGGATCGCGAACAGCACCCAAATGCCGAACCACAGCATGCGCCAGCCGTTCGTCTTCACCCGGCCGCCGCGCAGGCGCGTCAGCGCGATCGGCTGTTGACGGGGCGGCCGCTCGCGCGCCGCGACTTCGCGCGCCTGCAGCCTCAGCGCGGCGGGGATGGCGCGAACGCGCCGGGCCAAGCCCAGCCGGTGGCCGAACGGCGGGTCTGCCTTGGCCTCGAGGGAGCTGCGAGGGCGCAGCATGGCATCGAACTCCAGGCGGTCGACGGCCTCGCGCCATTGGAACGGCCAGGCGACCACGATCTCCGCCCAGGCCAGCGCCCGCCAGAGCAAGGCCAGCAGGAGCAGCAGCGCTGGCGCAATGAGCAGCAGGCCGGCGACGCAGCGCCAGCTGGGGAATCCGGCATCGATCAACAAGGCGGCGCCGGCAATGCCGGGCACCAGCGCGACGGAGCTGGTCGTCAGCGGGTGGCGAATCGTGCTTGCCGCGACGTGCGCCCGGCTGCCGGGCGGCTGGCGAAGGCCGGCCTGAAGCGCCAGGCGCTGCAGGAGCACGAGCCCCGTGGTGACACTGCCCGCCGTGATCGCGCTCAGGGCGTCGGGGCAGGCGAGCGCCACGGCAGCGCCGGCCAGCACGTCGGTGGTGCAAAAGCCGCGCAGGCGGCGCAGCATGCCGGCTTCGAGGCCGGCGGCCAGCGACGGCGCGTCCGCGTCCTCGCTCAGGTGCTGCCAGCGTTGCGCCCAGGCCAAGGCATCGAGCGCGCCCGGACGCGCCACGATCAGCGGGAGCGGCTCACTCGGCGAGTGCAGGCGACGCAGCGCGACATTGCCGCTGAAATGGCGCGCGTAGACCCGGTCCCGCGACATCGCCAGCCGCGCCTCCATCCGGCGCAGCGCCGACGGCGCCAGCCAGCTGCCCAGGCGCGCGACCTGCGCGTGCCAGTCGAACGCGCGGCCGGCCTCGAACAGCAGGGTCAGCGGCGGCTCTTCCGCTTCGATGAACCAGCGCAGCAGCGCGAATTCCAGCGCCTGGCTGTCGTCCAGCCTGGCGCTGGTGCGCGCGTGCAGCAGCTCGCGCAGCGCGGGCAGCAGCGCCTCGTCGCGCATGCCCGCGGCGGATCCGGCCAGCGCGTGGAAGGCGTGGAAGCGCGCCGCCAGATCGGGCGCGTCGACGGGGGCCGCCGGCTCGACCACCGGCGCGACGACCACCGGCGCGGGTTCGGCCGCCGCGTCTTCGGCCCGCTCCGCGCGCTCCGCCTCGCGCTGCCGTGCCCAGGGCAGCGCCAGCTCGTAGGCCGCGCGGATGCGCGCGAAGTCCTGCGGATGCGTCTCCGGCCGGAACGTCTTGATCAGCGCCGCGTAGCGGCGCCGCAGGTCGGCGACGGCGATGTCCGGGTGCGCGCCCAGGATCTGCCACGGCGTCATCGCGCCTACCAGGCGGGCCCGCGTTCGAGCGTATCCAGCGCGAGCGCGAACTGCTGGCGCGCCTCGGCGATCTGGCGCGTGTCCTGGTGGACCAGCACCGCCTCGAACTGGCCCAGCCAGCGGCCCACCTGCTCGCGTTCGTCGCCCAGCAGCTGCTCGTAGAGGCGGTTCGCGCGTTCCAGCACCAGGCGGTTCTGGTCCTGGTCGCGCGGGTGCACCTTCAGCGCGGCGAGTTCGGCGCGCCGGCGTGCGATGTCCGCGTCGCTGACGTCGCCGGCCAGCTTGCGGATCACGACGTTGTGCTCGATGCCGTGGTCGGCCGCCACGATGTCGACGTCCAGGATGCCGTTGACGTCGTAGGTGTAGCGCACGTCCACCTTGACCGCGCCGGCCTTGAGCGGCGGGATCTTCAGCTCGCCGCTGCCGAGCTCGATGTTCTGGCTGCAGTGGCGCGACTCGCCCTGGAAGATGTCCACCGACAGCGCGGACTGGTTGTCGGACACCGTCTGCACGGTCTTGACGCGGCTCGCGGGCACGATGGTGTTGCGTTCGATGACGGGCAGGAACACGTCGCCGAAGTGGCCGCCGCGCCCGTCGCTCTCGCTGACGCGTATGCCCAGCGTGTGCGGGCAGACGTCGGTGAGCACCATCTCCTCGAAGGCCTGGTCACGGCTGGTCAGGCCGGCGCAGACCGCCACGCCGAGCGCGATCGTCTGGTCCGGGTCGAGGTGGCGCGCGGGCAGGCGCCCGAACAGCTGCGACACCAGCCGCCGCACCATGGGCATGCGGCTGGCGCCGCCCACCAGCGCGATCTCGTCGAGGTCGGCGGCGCGCAGCCGGGCGTCGCGCAGCGCGCGTTCGATGGGCGCGCGCAGGCGCTCCAGCAGCGGCTCGCAGGCCTTGTCGAATTCGGCCGCCGTCAGCGTCAGCGTGCCCAGCCAGGCCCTGCAGGTCGACCTCGCAGGCGGCGGCCGCGGCCAGCGCGCGCTTGGCCGATTCGGCGGCGAAGCGCAGCGCGGCCTGCCGGCCCGGCTCGGCCAGCGCCTTGGCGTCGATCCCGGCCCGGCGCGCGAGCAGCTGCACCATCGCCTCGGTGAAGTCGTCGCCGCCCAGGAAGGTGTCGCCGCCGGTGGCGCGCACCTCCATCACGCCGCTGAAGCGCTCCAGGATGGACACGTCGAAGGTGCCGCCGCCCAGGTCGATGATCAGGAAGGTGGCATCGGCATCGCGCTCATGGATGCCGTGGAACAGCGCGGCGGCCGTCGGCTCGTTGACCAGCCGCAGCACCTTCAGCCCGGCCAGCTCGCCGGCCAGCCGCGTGGCCTTGCGCTGGGCGTCGTTGAAGTAGGCCGGCACCGAGATGATGACCTCCTCCACCGCCGCGCCGGTGGCCTGCTCGGCGTCGGCCTTCAACGCGCGCAGCACCAGCGCCGACAGGTCCTCGGGCCTGTAGTGCACGCCCGCCAGCGTCACCTTCTGCGCCGTGCCCATCAGGCGCTTGAACGAGCCGGCGCTGCGCCGGGGGTGCGTCACCAGGCGCTCGCGCGCGGTGGCGCCCACCAGCAGGCTGCCGTCCGCATCCGCCGACACCACGGACGGCGTCAGCACGCTTCCGTGCACGTTGGCGATGGTCGTGGGTACGCCGTCCTTCAGCCACGCGATGAGGCTGTTGGTCGTGCCGAGATCGATGCCGAAGATCACGCGTTGCCTCCCGGGCGCGCTGGTTGTGGACGATGCTGTGGCGCGCCGATCGCGATTTTATGGGGTGGCCGCAGGCTCGCCGTCCGGGCCGATCCGGTGCAACATGGCGGGCATGCCGAGCTTGCGCCTTGCCCTGCCGAAAGCCCTCGCGTGGCTGCTGTCCGCGCTGCTCGCCGGCCCGGCGGCGGCGGACGACGCGGGCCTGGTCGCAATCCATGCGATCCAGGGCCGCGGCGGGCGCAGCCCGCTCGCCGGCCGCCACGTGCGCACCGAAGGCGCCGTCACGCTGGTCACCAGCAACGGCTTCTTCGTCCAGGAGTTCCCGGCCACCGGACGTGATGCGCGGGCCTCGCGCGGCCTGTTCGTCTTCACGGGCGCCGCGCCGCCGGTCGTGGCGGGCCAGTGCGTGCGGCTCGCCGGACGGGTGGTCGAGTTCAACGTCGGTGCGCGCGCCAACCGCGAGACGCTGTCGCACACCATCACCGAACTGCACGACGCAGGCAGGCCCCAGGTGTTGCGCGAAGGCTGCGACGTGCCGCCCCTGCCGCTGGCCTTGCCCCTGCCCGCGGGCGAGGGCCTGGAGCGCCTGGAGGGCACGCTGGTGGCGCTGCAGGGCCCGTTGACGGTGCAGCAGAACTTCTTTCTCGCGCGGTTCGGCCAGTTGACGCTGGCGCCGGGCGGGCGCCTGCAAGCACCCACCAACGTGCTGCCGCCCGGCGCGGCCGCGCAGGCGCTGGCGCGCGCGAACGCGCGGCGCACCATCGTGCTGGACGACGCCAGCGCGGTGCAGTTCCCGGTCCCCGTGCCCTACCTGGGCGATGACGGCACGGTGCGCGCCGGCGACACCGTGCCCGGCATCATCGGCGTCATCGACTATGGCCTGGCGACGGCCGACGCCCACGGCCACGGCGCCTGGCGGATCCAGCCGCGCGGGCCGGTGGCCTTCGCCCGCGCGAATCCGCGTGTCGCGCCGCCGGCGCGCGTCGCTGGCGCGCTGCGCGTCGCCGCCGCCAACCTGGACAACTACTTCAGCACGCCCGCCGACGGCGCGCACGTCTGCGGCCCGCGCCGCGTCGCGGCCGATTGCCGCGGCGCGCGCAACCGCGCCGAGTTCGAGGGCCAGCGCGGCCGTATCGTCGCGATGCTGGCGGCCATCGATGCCGACATCGTCGCGCTGATGGAGGTCGAGAACGGCGGCGCGACCGCGCTGCACACGCTGGTCGAGGCGCTCAATGCGCGCGTCGGCGGCGACGCGTGGGCGGCCCTCGACGAGGAGGCGCCCCTCCAAGGCGCCGATGCCGTCCGCATCGCCATGATCTACCGGCCGGCGCGCGTGCGGGCCGTCGGCGCTCCCAGCGCCGACGCGGATCCGGTGCACACCCGGCCGCCGCTGGCCCAGACCTTCGCGCGGCCGGACGGCTCGGCCGCCTTCAACCTCGTCGCCAGCCACTTCAAGTCGCGCCGCTGCGACGGTGCGAAGGGCGGCGATCGCGACCGCGGCGACCTGCAAGGCTGCTTCAGCCGCCGCCGCACCGCGCAGGCCCACGCGCTCGCGCGTTTCGCGGGCGCAGTGGCGCGCACGAGCGGCGTGGCCGACACCTTGCTGGTCGGCGACTTCAACGCCTACGCCCGCGAGGATGCGCCCACGCTGCTGGCCCGGCGCGGCTTCGCCGACCAGGTGGCGCGCTTCGATCCCGCCGGCTATTCCTACGTGTTCGACGGCGCGGCCGGACGGCTGGACGGCGTCTTCGCCAACGTCGGCATGGCGGCCCGCGTGACAGGCGTGGCGGCGTGGCACGTCGCCGCGGACGAGCCGGCCATGCTGGGCTACGCGTTCGCGTCGCGATCGCCGGTGGCCGCGCCATTGGCGCCATGGCGCGCCTCCGACCACGACCCCGTGATCGTCGATCTGCGCCTGCCTGAATGAACACGGTGACCGGTCATCCTGCGACTTCGCGCAGGATGACGGCTTGGGTTGGGCGCGCCGGCCGGGGGGGCGGTGCTGACTTGCGCTACGGCGACTTCGCCGGTGCCGACGAATTGATGGTCACGCCCCGCTTGCGCAGCTGGTCGACGACCGCCTGCGCATTGGCGTTGCCGTCGTTGGCCAGCTTGGCGGTGGCGGTCGCGATGGCTTCTAGCGAGGCGCGCAGCTTCTGCGCCGCCTGCTCCTGGGCCGCGCCGGAGGCGGACAAGGCCTGGAGCTGCTGGCGCTCGCCGACCTGCTGGAAGGCCTGGAAGCCGAGCCAGCCGGCGAGCGTCAGCGTCATCAGCAACTGCGGCACGAACAGGCCGTACTGGCGCGGCGCGCGTTGGGCCGGTGCCCGCGGATGCTCGATGACGCTGCGCACCGGCGCGGCTTGCGGATCGGTGGGCGTCATTTCTTGTCCCCTTTGGCGGCGGCGGGAGCGGGAGCTGCGGCGGCCGCATCGGCGGTCGGCGCGTTGACGGTGACGGTCAGGCCGTGCGCCGCGAGCATGTTGAGCACCTCGCGGTCATTGCCTTTGACCGCCATCTGCGCGAGCGTCTTGACGATGTCGTTGTACAGGCCTTCCAGCGGCACCGTCTGCTGCACGTAGGCCTGGCGCTGGTTCAATGCGACCTGCAGGCTGCGGTTCTGCGTGAACAGCACCCCGTTGGCGACCGCGAGCACCAGCCCCAGCGTGCCCAGCACCACCAGTACGGTGAATTGCCACTTGGAGAGCATCGGAGTCCTGTCGGGAGTCGCGGGTTGGGCCGCTGGCGCGGTCCGTTGAATTCTAGAGGCACTGGCCCCCTGGGCGGTATCGACTTGCATGTTCAACGCTCCACAGAGTCATTGGCGCGACGCCCGCGCACGCGGCGGGCGCCCAACAGCGCGCCCAGGCCGGCCAGCAACAGCAGGCCGACGTTGGGCTCCGGCACCGCGGCCGTCGTCGCGACGCTGCCTTCCAGCACCAGCGTCAGGTCGGCGAGCGCGCCGTTGTAGCCGCTCGCGTTGCTGCCGGCCGAGTGCAGCGTGATCGTGTCCATGAACGAGCCGATCCCGCTGGTGTCCAGACCTACCGTCAGTCCGCCGAACGACTGCCCCGCGCCGAGCCCGGAGAACGCGTCGAAGCCGCCGAGGCTGAAGCCGGTCGCGCTGCCGCTCGTGGTGAAGGAGCCGCCCAGCAGGTCGGCCAGGCCGGTGGCGCTGTTGAGGACGGCGAGGATGTCCGTCAGCCCGGTGGCGCCCTGCGTGACCGTGCCGAAGTTCAGGGTGTAGGTGTTGCCGGACTGGCTCAGCGGCGTTGCGCCGCTGCTCAGCTCGAAGGCGGCCTGTGCGTAGTTGTCCACGGTGGCCGTCAGTGCGACCGTCTTGGTGCCGAGCGCCAGGTCGGCCAGGTCGGCGTCGTGGCTCACGAAGGTGGCGGTCGCGCTGCCGGTGAAGGCGCCGGAGGTGCTCGTGTTCAATCCCACGGTCAGGCTGGACGTGTCCGTGGCCTGGGCAGCGAGCGCGGAGAACGAGCCGCTCGCCGTGAACGGGCCGGTCGCGCCGCCGATCGAGCCGCGCAGCACGTCGCTGAGGGCGCTCGTCGCGCCGGAGTTGGTGATGGACACCCCGCTCGCGCTGACCTGGTCGCCCACGTGCACCACTCCGAAGCTGACGGCGCTGGTGTTGGCCTGCACCGCCGCCGGGGAATAGACCTTGCCCGACACGCTGACCTGCTGGCTGGCCAGCGTCAGCTGGCAGTTCGGCGCACAGCCGCCGACGTTGCTGGCGTCGGACACCAGCGCCAGCGTCGCGCTGCCGGCGTTCGCACCGGTGTAGTCGCCCGCCACCGCGGTGTTCAGGCCGACGACCAGGCCGCTGGTGTTGGTCGCGCCAGGGGCCAGCAGCGTCACCGCGCCGCTGGCCGTGATCGGTGCGCCGTTGCTGCTGATGCTGGCGTTGAGGGCCGCCTGTGGGGCCACCGTGGCCTGGTTGGTCAGGCTCACGCCGGCCGTCGGCGATGCATCGCCGACGCGCACGGCGCCCAGGTTGATCGACGAGTTGCCCACCACCGGCAGCGCCTGGTTGATCACGTTGGCGCTGGCCTGGATCGAGCCCATGACGCCGAAGTTCTGCGAGCCCACCGCGGCCGTGCCCAGCCCGTTGCTCACGCCATTGACCGCACCGGCGGTGGCGTAGTTCACCGTGATGCCGCCGCTGACCGTGCCGGCGGACGCCGTGTTGACCGACACTGTCATGGTGCCGTTGGCCGCGCTGCTGTTCGTGCCGGCCAGGATGCCGTTCAGGCTGCCGGTGCCGCTGATCAGCGAGCTGCCGGTGCCGTTGGCGGCGCCGAAGCTGGCGTTCAGGTCCTCGACGAAGCCGGCCGCGCCGGTGGCGATGTTGCGTACCACCAGGTTCTCGCTGACCGCCTGGCCCACCTGCACCGTGCCGAAGTTGAGCGCTGGCGTCTGCAGCTGACCCACGGCCGCCTGGTAGGCCGCCGAGTTGCTGGCAAGCACGATATTGAGCTTCTGGTCGGCGACGTTGTCGAAGTTGCTGGTCAGGTTGACCGACTGGCCGGTCAGCGGCGCCAGCGCGCCGGTGCTGGCCACGGTGAAGCTCACGCCGAGGTCGGCGCCGGGCGCGCCCTGGGCGCCGCTGGCGTAGATGCCCGCGGTCGCGCCGGTGCCGCCCAGGCGCGCGTCGCTCAGGTTCGCGCCGTTGACGTTGGTCTGGATCGCGCCGCGCAGCGTCGGGCCGGTCGCGTCGGCGTTGGAGACGTTGTAGTTGTACGTGGTGGTGCCCACGCGCACGTTGCCGATGGTGAGCGTGGCGGCTGCGGTGTTGCCGCCGGTGATGTTGGCGCCGCTGATCACCTGCAACGGGGTGCCGCTGGCCAGGATGGAGCCGGCGCCCGAGATGCCCGCATGACGGTCGTACGTGTTGCCGGAGCCCGACTGCGCGTTGGTGTAGTCGCTGCTGATGATCACGTTGTGGCCGTCCAGCGTCACCGCCGAGCCGGTGCCTCCGATCACCAGCCTGCCCTGGTTGACGTCGCTGCCCGTGGCCAGCGCGAGCGTGCCGCCGCTGGTCGCCTCCAGCGTGGCGGTGTTGGTCACCGCTGCATTGTTGATCGTCAGGGCGTTGGAGACATTGGCGTTGATCGTGCCGTTGTTGGTCAGGGCGAGGTTGCCGTTGGTGATC
>Ga0116230_10007079_pt1 | contig 11085 bp, 6 predicted proteins | sample S1TSphfallax_3_FD_88678 | JGI IMG/M metagenome (GOLD analysis project Ga0116230, IMG submission 88678) | Host-associated microbial communities from peat moss isolated from Minnesota, USA - S1T2_Fd - Sphagnum fallax MG | ecosystem: Host-associated > Plants > Peat moss > Unclassified | place: USA...
AAAAACATTCATTAAACATTGTAACATGTGTTTTTTACCATTAAAAGGATTTATAAATAGATTTCATACATTTTGAAAATTACATATATTTTGAAATATTTTACATAGACCTTGACATAATAATATTTTTAAAATTATAAATATTTTTAAAAAATACATATTTTAAAATCCCTCAGAGCAATCCCAAAAGCAAGTAAGTGCAACTTGTGTTATCCCATTTGCACATTAGTATGAACAATGCAATTTTATAGTTAAATTTTAATGCATACAATAAAACACTTGATAGGATTGGAAGGCCTACTCACATGACTTCCAACATGGGTGAACAATGGAGAAGTTCATAAGGCAATGGGCCAGCAAACATGTTTCCTGCCATGTTCCTATAAATAAAAGGTTGTAAATGGAATCAAATTTACATATAGAAATCAAAACACTTGACTCAAACCTGGAAATGGTGTGAACTCAAAAGTGAAAAACCATTTTAAATTCTAATTTTATTCAAGGTTTTTTCCGAAATAATCAAAATCATCAATTCCCACCACATCATGATGTGATTGAGATTCTTCGATAAATGGGGAACACCACTAATCGCACCAAAGCTAATTTGAACCTACTAGTTAATATTTTTGTTTATAGTAGTTATTCATTGCGACTAATATAATTCTTAAACAAGAATGATAATATTCATATTTTGTATTACTCTTATGTGCTTGCACCAAGATATGGTACTTTAGAGAAATTTGATGAAGTGCAAATTGGAACAAAGATGATTGAATTCCCTTTTGATCCCTAAACGGCTATAATGACCCTAATAACCAAGTAGTTTTAATACGCATTTGGACATAACAAGATTTTGGCTTGATGAAAGGCACATTCTGTATATTGAAGAGATTGACTTTTATGCATTTTTACAAACTTATTATTGTGGGAAATAACAAGTATTTCATCCCACTAGGTTATATTCAAGCTACAATGTGCAACATGTGAGTTTTGCAAGACCTTGAATAAAGAAAGAAAAAAATTCAAATGGAAAGACTGCCATGCATGCACCATGATTTTGTCAACCAATTTAACAATTGAGTGATTATATAACTATTTTGATGTTGGGCATGTTCAAAGGAGCATTAGTTTTCCTCTAGAAAAAAGACAAAAGTTACTTTTGCTTGGATTTAAATTGACAATTAGAATGTCATTTTTTTTTTCCAAATTGCAATATCTAATAAGTGTTTGACGTAACATTTTAGATTTTGTCTATGTGTAAACCTAGTTAAAATTAATTGTGCTTCAACCCTATAGCTCTTAATTTCATGGTGGGTATGGATGTACATACTATACAAATAGGTTATTAGTGAAAAATATATTGTGCTCCTTTTTAGTTTCTAATTTTTTTGATTGAAAGAGGAGTCAACAAATGACTCCTTAAGATAGAACAAGTTCATTGCAATAAACAAGCATTTTAAGTCTTGCAATGATGAAAATTCAAAGCACTTACAAATATTTGACAGATAATGAACACTTTGAAGTATTATATGTTGGAAAGCTTCCATCAAATTTATTCGTAGATATGTCCAACATTTGAAGTGTTGAAGGCACATCAAGAAAATCACCATTGAAGTTATTATTGTTCATCAACCTACAAAACAAAAGAATATCCAAAATGTAAGAAACATGGAACCAAAAGTTTATTTCAATATCTTTGTGTAGTTTAATCTATCCGATTAGTTGTACATTTAAGTTCAATGGAGACATATTGTACAATCCATTTTAATGAGATTTTCAAAACTTTCCATGATCTATAAGTTATTAACGAATTATTTTATTATAGCCTTTCTTGGAAAATAAATTGAAATTTCCACAATGAATTTTAGATTTCTCATTATGATATTAAGATTATCCATCATACACAATATATTTGATAAGTTTCCAAAGTCTAGATTAAATATTCCCACTTCAGATATTAAAAAATTGGGGGTTGAAGATTGAAAATTTGAACTTGTTTCAAATGTATGATAACCTTAATCATGCCCTAGATTAATTTTATGAGTTTGGAATAATCTATTCAAATGAACATATTAATATAAGATATAACAACTTTTTTGAATAACCACTACTAAAAGAGTAATTGCTAAAAGTCCCATCATTGAATATATAATACAGTCAAATTTTCCAATGTTACATTAAAGGTGAAAAGAAAACATAATGTAACCACTTCAATTGAAGGTTTTTATATACTCACAACATTGACAAACCAACATTAAGGTTATGGAATGAGCTCGAAACATTCCCTGAAAAATTGTTGTAGGAAATGTCCAAGTTGGTGATTCCAATAATGTTGGTCAATGATCCAAGAAAGGCATCAAGAGTTCCATCAAGTTGATTATGGCTTATGTTTCTGCAATCAACATTTGTTGGATTGGATAATTTAGGAATTTCATAGAGGTTTTCCCAATCCATGTCGAGGAATTATTTAAACATCCATATTTCCAAATAACACCTCTCCTAAAGCTTTTTATTTATATAATCAACAATAACATTTTTTTCATGTCTTTGTTATCTATCTATCCTTAATCATTTATACAATCTAACTAGAATACATAATCAACATGAACATTGATGAAAACGTCACAATATTCAAGATTCCGCCTCAAGTTGACAAACACCTCAAAGTCCAATATGCAAAGTGTTGCAAACCTCCTTTTAAGGTTGTTATCTTAAGTACATATAATTGCACCCAAGCTAAAGTGGACAAACAAAATTTCCAAATGTCCAAACATGCTGAAAGACATTTGCAAAGTGAGTTTAAAGTTCAAGGTATGGACAAAACATCAAAGACCTTATGTATCAAAGATTTTTTTATGTGCTTTTCTTGGCTTGGATGTAAATACTATAGTTTATTATAAACTAAAAAATAACTCCAATTAGCTACTAAAGTTCTAAGATTTGCTTAATCACTTACAATTGGGTCAAGTGCGAAGCGGCAAGTGGTATTTTAGGCATGATGCCGCTCAATTGATTTGAAGACAAGTCCAATATTTGCAACGATATTTTTTTTCTATTTTGTCCTCCAAAGATTGAATTGAAAATGTCTGTTATTTGCTCACTTAATGCATTCCCACTCAAATCTCTGTAATTCCACAAAATAAATTGATTGCCAATTAAATGCCCCCCAATTGAGTTACTTTTGTCAAAATTCATATGATAAGAATATTGTTTCAAACTTAGATATGGAATCTAGATGATATCAAAAAATCATAACATGTGCCCAAATTTCAAATTTTTGAAAGCAAGGTGAAATAGTTTGGGTGTCTAGTAGCTTACAAAGATCGTAAAAACTCCATTTCAAAATTTGGTATACGGCCGGTAAAATTGTTGCCATGGAGATCCCTGCTACATGCAACAATCCCAAAAGTCCATCCGATTGTTCTCATTAGTGCAGGGTTGTGGAAAACATTCATCATGTGTTTTCAATTTGTTCTGTAGATGTCTACATCTTATAATACCCCAAAATTATGTCACTTTTTGATTTATAAACCTTAAACATAGATGAAATTCTAGTGGATAGCAAGGAAATATTGCGTGATAGTCATGTGGCAATGCAATGTTATTTATAATTTATAAATTTTCGTAAATTGTCATCGATGGTTTTGTGAATAAACTTATTTTTTCATACTCCAAACTTATCTTTACACTTCAATTTGAGCAGATATGGATTTTGAACACACTAATTTTGGCAATTTCAATTATTTCAATTAATTTTCCTAAATATATTTTATATTAATATCAATATTTTGGCAAAAAGGATTTTATTTGGCTATGAATGTTGACACCCTTGCATATATGATTTAATAGTGGATTTCATTCACATGAACCTTGCTGAAAACCTATTCTAAATAGAAAATTACCAAAAGTTTTCCAATAAATCTTTCAGTTCTTACAGTTTCAACAAGTTATTGAGGTGTGAAATCTCATTTGGGAGATTTCCGGAGAGTCTTGGGTTACCACTTATGGTTCTGCAAATTCAACAAGAAACACCATAAAACTAACATTAAAAAGGTCCTATAGATTTTGTTTTGTTTTTGCTTTGATATGTTGCAACAAATTATACAACTAGGTTAATGTTTTGCCTGTCAAGCACATCTTCACATTAAGGGTACCTATTGTTGTTGGCCAATCCAAAAAAGAATGTTGAATCATCCAGGCATAGCAATCAATGTTGGACCCATGTTATGCCCACTTAAAGAAGCATAGGAAAATAGTAAAGAAAAGTGATTATTTTTACTGGATTTTTAGGATGCTTATGTAGTGCAAGGCCTTCCACTTCATGAAAGATCCATGCTAGAAGTGCGTTTGAAGTTATGAAAGGCACCTCTAGTCTAAATATAAACCCTTCTCCTATATCTACCATTGTGAAGTCTTACAAAGGTTACTTACAGGAATTGAAGGTTGGTGAGGTTTCCAATAGCCTGAGACAATTGGCCTTGAAGATCCAGTCCTATGAGCTCCCTGCAAGACTTAGATGTTCCCACTTGGCTAGTGTGTTTCAAAGCTAAAGTTAATTCTACTTTCACACAAATCCTCTACAACAAGTGGATTAAGCAAATAAACTCAGCAACGTAGTTTCAATTGGAATTATTGCTAGATTTCTTGTAGGAACATCATGGTTTGTAGCTTGAGAACTCAAGTTGTGTATATAATAGAGAGCTATGAAAGCTTTGAAAGCTTGTCAAGAGGGAAAGTGATATAGAAACTCACAAACCAATAACTTTGTAGGTTGGGCATGTGCTAAAATCACACAACACCCCAAACCAAGCTCCCTCATAGCAGGGATCAACATCATTTTGGACAGTGACTGCATGCCAGCCACGAAGTGTGGTTTGAAGATCATATGTTTCGTTCCACTCAGCATAAAGTTGTTGCAGTGCCGCTACTATACATGCAAATCAATGGGTATAATTGCAATATACATTAGTACATCCTTTAGGGGAAAATCTAACAAAACAGTACCAAAACAAATGAAGTAAGCAATTGTATGAAAAAATCAAAATTTCAAAAGCCAAGAGACCATTTCATTATTCGGAATTGCAAACAAATTCAAATTTTAACTAATAGAACATACCATCTGTAGGATTAGTTTGACCCGTGCAGTTAACCATTTGAGAGAGAACACCCATGAACAGTTGGATTATAATCATCAAGACACACAATAGAACAATGAAATGAGAATGAGCAACAGGAGTTGCTGCTGCGAGCTGGGAGCTGGCCATGACTAGGAGCAAAACTTTGAAAGACTACCCACGATTGACCACTGCAAGCAAAGACACAAACAAGTGTGGCTTAGTATCCTCAACATCAATTGAAAACAAAAAACTTGCCAAGTCTAGTATGCCGAATGCAAAAGAACTCTGATAAATTACAACACTTAAGGTCTTAGGTACTGACATAAGCAAAAGTAGAGAGATATTTCCATGTGCTTGTATTTTGCTGGCACCTAGTTCAAATTTCCTCTGCATGGAAATTTCCTGTAACGTTTAGTCTCTTTGAAAGTCAAGCCAAACGCTGAATCTGCTGAGGCAAGAGCTTCACCAGAAGTAGACAAAAGCGTTGAAATTGATCAATTTGCCACCAATTGAATACTAAAGCCTGTAAAACTTCTTTTTCTTCCAGCTCTTGGCATGGACTTGGGGTTTAGGACAGTTGGGCAGCCAAGTCAAAGAGGTAGCCTAGGAGAAAATTTCTTGGAGTCCCAGTGAACCAGCACCCACGAGTGCACCATGCAGACTGAATGGTAAGTGCTCTGGAAACAGTTTTCTGTTGGGTTCCAGTTCCCTTGCTGACGATGGCACTGGTTCGTTCAAGTACTTTAAAAAAACCAGCCCTTACCTATGTATAAATCTTCTTCTTACATACTAGTTACTTGTATTGTTGGCATTGCCTAGCAAGGAAAGGATATTGTGTTTAGATTCATTATAGAGTATAATAGTTTAAGGGATTTTGGCTACTAGGTAATAGGTTTATTTTCATATGAGGATTTTTGAAAGATGATATTTTGGCCTGTGTTGAAACTTGAGATTAGTTATAGAGTTATATAATCTTGAAGGATTTTCATTTCTTTTAAAGGATTTTTTAAAGATTATATTTTTGCATGGTGAATATTTGAGTTTCCATAATTCTTCTTTTGCCTTCAGATACTTTTTAATGTAAATGGCAAGGCCGCAGTGGGGGGACACACCCCTTCTTACCTATCTGCCAACAAATGGACAGCACCTACTTCTCACAGAATGGCTTGCCAAGGTGTAATTAGATATTAACTCAGTTGAGGGCCACCCACAACTTAGTCATAGCAGGCATCCAGTGGATGGTGCGCTGGTGGATTCTGATTTGCTCTAGATGTGGAACATGCCCTGGTAATGCCCATTACCACGTAAGGAGAGCTGGGTTGACCCTACCAGCTTTGGTGTGTTCATGAATATACCTGGGGTGTTCCAAAGTTGGTGACTTATTTTGGTGTCATATAAAGGACCCATATATATATAGGTTTTAGATTTTTTCCTTGGGTGGGACAAGTTGGTGCTCCCACTTGTGGTGCTGCCATCAACCGTGGAGAGCAACCTTGCATGATGTGAATTGACAGTGAGGACCACCAAGGAACATTTGCTACATTTCGAAACAAGTCCCCAGCTAGAAACCTTTTATCACCTAATTGAACATCAGCTCACCATATTCCTAGGTGGAATGGGCCCCCTAAATGGAGGGTTTGTAGTTAGGTCCTCTATTATGCATTCATGAGTACTGTATCAGAGCTTGGACTGGGGGAACCATGTTTGGAAATGTCAATAGAAGTGCGTAGGATTTTTTTAAAATTACGTCATGGCTGCAAAGAATGTCAAGACAGTATGCAGGATTTGTGCAACTTTATGCTAGCATGTCCATATTTGGCAAATTCACAATTGATTTCTGGTATGTCTCAAAACTTGAACATCACAATAATTGTCTCATTGCTGAGAAGTTTTTGTGCTTGAGATCATACCAACACTGAACCTAGGCCTAGCCCTCAACAAAGTTGAGCCTAGGTGTCATATAAGATACATTAAGTAATAAGTTAAGTTAGGTTAATAATTAGATAATAATTAAATAAGTAGATAGCTAAAAAGTTGTTAATAGATAAAAGATAATAGTTGTGATGAAGTTGCAATTGAATCACAAGGTTATGGCCACTTTCATTCTTGTGGGGTTTCTTTGGGTTAGTTTCACGCTAGCCATTAACCGCTTCCTAAAAGATTTGATAGCTGAATTTTCTTAATATTGTGAAATCTCATAGTCATATACTACTAAAGGCTAATTGTCCAATTGCAATTTTCTAATCAGAATACCAAATTGATTATTACAATGAGTTATTGGATGAATGTTTAGAAGTGTACAAATTTGCCAAGTGTGAAAGAAGCTGTGGATTCCGAATATTCTGCCTATGTGTTGCTAGTCAGTAAGCAGAAGAAAGATTGTTTTATCATTTTCTTATTGGTAGAACTGAGTGGGCATGGCTTAGGGTTTGCATTAGTGTTGGCCAATTATTGCTTTTTGGCAGTGTTATCAAAAAAAGTTTTAAAATTTAGATGGGCTACTTTGTTGATCCAATGAAATTGTTGTTCTCTAGTTCATTGGCAATATAATATTAATTTGATTCCAAAATGTGAACATGATTTCAACTTGATTTGACCATCTAGTTGAATTAATAATTTTAATCAATTACATATATTTTATGGGACTTGCCTCAGAGATTTAATTGCATTCCTAAGCATGACTGAAGTTTGTTGAAAATGTGATGTATTACATTTATGGACATGTTGACAATACAAAACTGTAAGAAATGTTGACATTATATGGAAATGGGGCCAAATCTACAAACATTTTGTCAAGAATGTGAAGGTACTAACAGTAGATGTTGCCAAAGAAAGAGCAATACACAATTCATAATATTTGGAGGGAAATGCTCATTTGTTAGAAAATTGAAACCTTTGTGTTACAAAATCAATAATAAACTGTCATCAACAATCCAAAGGTGTGTTGAAAAGTCAAAAAAACCAATTGTAATATAATTCTTTGAGAAAAACTTGGAAATTTTTAAATGTTTTTACGTGTAAAATGCCGTTTTTCAACAAAAATTTACCACTCTGCCAGATAAAATTTGTTTTGAAAAAAACTGCACAAACCCATACAAAACCCTAAAATTGTTGTAATATGTCCCAATGCTTACTGAACACTTGCTGATATATGTCACAGAGAACAGACATAATAGGTAACTCTAGAAAATATTTTTGTATTGGGGAGAGTCCTGTTCCCAAGGGAGTTAGTCAACATCCTTATCGCCCTTGTTGGCAGGACATCATCCATCACTCCAGGAAGTCCTTGGGCCCTGTGAAGACGACTTCAGGTGCATAAAGATTTTTCTGCTGAAACGCTTTATCATTTTCAATGGGGTTAGAGCATCTCCACCACAAAACTGTAAAGAACTCCTTTATATTAAAATAGAATAGTGATTAATGATCACTGTCCCCGCCCACAAAGGTCTAAAATGTCCCTTAAATACTCAAAGACCATTTATGTCTTTACATCTGGTTGACTAATAGTCAATGTCCAAATCCATAGTAGAATAAAGGTTTTGAAGGGGTTAAAATGACCACTGCAAAATGGATATCAATACAGAAATTTACCACTTTGCCAAATAAAAATTATTTTGAAACAAACTGCACAAACCCATACAAAACCCTAAAATTGTTGTAATATGTCCCAATGCTTACTGAACACTTGCTGATGTATGTCACAGAGAACAGACATAATAGATGACTCTTAAAAGTATTTTTGGATTGGGGAGAGTCCTCTTCCCAATGGAGTTGGTGAACTTCCTTATCGCCCTTGTTGGCAGGACATCCATCCCTCCGGGAAGTCATTGGGCCCTGTGAAGATGACTTCAGGTACATAAAGATTTTTCTGCTGAAACGCGTTATCATTTTCAATGGGGTTAGAGCATCTCCACCGCAAAACTGTAAAGAACTCCTTTATAAAGAAATACAAGAAATACATCTAAAATCTAAAAATCTATGTACAATCTTACAAGATGCACTTCTTTTGCTATTGTTTCAAGGAATCAGAATTGGCCAAGAAAATCACTTCATTTCTCCAAGTGAAAAAAAAAAACAAAATGATCTCAAAGTTTGAAAATATAAAAAGTTGATTCAAATCTCTTTTCCTAAATTCTAAACAGGTACAAACTACTCAATTTTAACATGTACTCCAACTTGTAATGAAAATACAAAATTGTATTAAGAAATCAAAGTTTTTACAAGAGATTCAAAAAGTAAGTATGGAGAATAGAGATTTGATATCTTCCATGTTATACTATCCTTCCTTTATATTCTAAGTTTGAACTTTTAAATGCCTTGTGCAAATCACCTAAACAATAATTAACCGATAAAACTCCTTGTTCTAATCAACTAATAAAAACTACCCAATAAAACTATTATAAATAGTTAGAATTTTCAAATTTTACTACCTATTCTACCAATTACATGTTCTGTCAACTATTGATTCAATAGGTGTCACCAATTCAACTTGTGTCACTAGTTAAGTTACTACCGGTTATATTGTTAGTATACCGGTTCATGAACTACCAATTAAAGTATCGATTCACAAAGAAAATCTGGTTCATAGGTTGGAACCATAACTTTGCTCCCAATCATTATTGAGGTTTTACCTTGTTTATATTTGTGGTTTTTTTCCCCTCATTCATACCTATCCCAAAATTCATTATGCACACAACATAAATAAATATCAAACATTATCTTAAAAGATTATGAACACATTGCAATAAGATCTAAAGAATTGAAGGTTATTTAAATATTTTTCATTTTTATAATCCAAAATATTATTGAAAGAAAATGCTAGTCTTTAATTAATTTTTTTTCAACTATATATCATTTTCAATTAAGTTGTATTTTTAAAAATATTTAAATAAATTAATGAAATTTACCAAATAAATCAATCCCTTTACTAATTTAGTGAACAATTGAAAATGCCCCTCAACTAGGGCCACCTCCCAAATATTTTTAGCACCAACAAACTTCTTAGTTGATTTGTAATTGAAAGGTCTTGGACCTTTTGACAAAATATGTGACATCATCAAGTGTCATGCAACTATTGGATAACGTGATCACATCACAAGCCATATGTTCAACTATTTTGGTATTCTTGTTTCAAATATGAATGAAAGAATTCATGTTAGATGGATGAAATGTTGTGCACATTTGGAAAGGCATGCAAGGAAATTGCTTTAAACCTTTTTAAGTTATTTATATATTTAGGTTGAACTACTTATTACATAGGTATGCATAAACTATTTAGTATATTTAGCTCACATACCTATGATAATCCCATATTGTTTATTTTCTATTTCAAATTTTTTAACTATATAGGGAGGTGTATCAAAACATGAAAAACATGAAAACAAAATTGACATTTGGAATGAGCCAATCAAAAAAAAACAATCTCATCCTTGGGTGGTACCACTAGGAACATCACACCTTGAGTTTCATGAACCCATCAAATTTTGAAAAATCAAAGGAAACACTTAAATGAACATTTTCATTTTTTTTTTTGGAATAAATTTATTAGGTTCCATAGATTTTGAAATCTCAATAACATCAAGATTATTTTTTATTTTGATGTTGTTAATCATTGCATTTGGAAAAAGTTTCAAGAATGTAGCACTTGTTTTTTCCCTTGAACTTTTTGGTCAAAAACACAAATTTGGAACATGATTTAATAATTTTTTAATAATTTTCTTCCTAAGGTAATTTGAAAATCATTTTATTTTTAGGTTTTTATTTGGTAATTAATTGATTAAATACGATTTAGTTATGAATTTCCAAAGTTGAAATTGTTGATTTTTTAAGGGGCCATTTTAATTAAAAATATATATATTTTTTAAATCCCAAAATTTTAAATTCCCAATTAAACTTCAAGCCATATATTAAAACATGTAATTGATAAACATGAAAAAATAATAATTTATAGTTGTGAAAACATTTAATG
>Ga0116230_10007081_pt1 | contig 11082 bp, 7 predicted proteins | sample S1TSphfallax_3_FD_88678 | JGI IMG/M metagenome (GOLD analysis project Ga0116230, IMG submission 88678) | Host-associated microbial communities from peat moss isolated from Minnesota, USA - S1T2_Fd - Sphagnum fallax MG | ecosystem: Host-associated > Plants > Peat moss > Unclassified | place: USA...
CAGCGGCACCGCCTCGTCGTCGGACGGCCAATTCTTCCAGGCGGCAGGCTTCGGCCGCGACGCGGGGCGCCTGAACGCGCATTACGGTCCGCGGCCCGGGTTCAAGGTCTACACGCACATGTCCGACCGATACGGGCCGTTCTTCACCAAACTGATCGCGGCGACCGCGAGCGAGGCGCTGCATGTCCTGGACGCGCTGCTCTATCACCAGAGCGAGGTGACGACGCGGCGGCATCACACCGATGGAGGCGGTGATTCCGACCATGTCTTCGCGCTCTGCGCCCTGCTGGGCTTCCAGTTCGCCCCGCGCATCCCGGACCTCAAGCATCGCCGGCTCTACAGCTTCGGCAAGCCGTCCGCCTATCCCGCGCTGGAGCCGATGATCGCCGGCCGGATCAACGTCGCCCTCATCCGCGCGCACTGGTCGGAGATCCTGCGCGTGGTCGCCTCGATCCGGACCGGCACGGTCACGGCATCGCTGATCATGCGTCAGCTCGCGGCCTATCCGCGCCAAAACGGGGTTGCCGCGGCGCTGCGCGAGCTCGGGCGGCTGGAACGCACGTTGTTCACGCTGGACTGGATCAGCGATCCGACGCTGCGCCGCGAGACCGGGCAGGAGCTGAACAAGGGCGAAGCCCGCAACAGCCTGGCGCGCGCGGTCTTCATCCATCGGCTCGGCGAGATCCGTGACCGCACCTACGAAAATCAGCAGCACCGCGCCTCCGGCCTCAACCTGCTCGTCACCGCAATCATCCTGTGGAATACGCGGTATCTGGAGCGCGCCGTGGCCACCCTGCGCGAGACCGAGGATGTCCCAGACCAGTTGCTCGCCCACCTCTCGCCGCTCGGCTGGGAGCATGTGAACCTGACCGGCGACTATGTCTGGGGCGCTTCTCGCAGTGCGTCGGAAAACACCGACGGATTGAGGCCGCTACGGGTGGCGCCGGAAGCCTACCCAAGGGCAGCGTGATGTTCCCACTTTGTCCGCTTATGCGTACCAGGAGGCCAGTTCGTTAGTTCTGGCCGTCTAACGGCCTCTACCTGAAGCCCTGCTGCCGGCTCACAACACGAACCTGAACCGCAACCTGATCGGCGAGCTTAAGGCCGCCAGACGCCATCAGATGACCTTGGTCAACGTAGTCTGCCGGCGTGTAATCCATGCCAGCCACGAAGCCCCGATACCCTTGCTTTCGGAAGAGCTCAATTGTTCGAGTCTCAATAACAGCGAGGCCTTCTCGTATTTCTGGGGCAAGCTTTGCGACAAAGAGCGGGTTGGGAGCGATAACGACTCCGATGATTTTTTGCCTCAGCTCGGACGGAAAAAACGAATCAAAGCTCGCCAGGACTCTGTCTCCAACGGCTGGGTTGAGCTGGGCCTGACCCATCGAGAACGTAACACTGCCGGTAACAGCCGCCGTGAAGCGCGCAGTCATGAGATCAGCTAGCGCTTTGTCGTTGGCCTGTCTTTGCTGGATCAATGGGAGATTGGGGTCGTTGCCTTCCTTATACCAGTCGCGACGTTTAAAGGGCCACGGAATCTCGACTGTCCAATCAGGCGAAATAACCCGATACGAGATCAAATTTTTTAATGCCGAAAAATAAAAGATACTATCGAGAATCGCGAATGAATGTAACTGTAAGCCATCCAGCGTCCGCAACTGCCTCCACCTTAGTGCCGAAATGCTCAGCCTTTCCGCGGGCGTCGTTTTGAAAAAACCCTTGTAGTAAGCATCCCAGAACAGATAACGATATATCGGGAGACCATCCAGAGCGTCGAAACCCCGCGTATCGAGAGTGCCCACATAGATGCTTCGCGGATAGTATACCTGAAGCACTCGGAACGCTAGTCCCGCGAACGATTCCATGCCGGCTTGGTCGATGGAAAGATTCACGACGGTATATTCTTCTCCCAGGTCCGCCTGCAGCGCTTTCGACCAAAGCCCATCCGGATTTTGTCCCGTTCCTCGAAAGATTGAGTTTCCGCCGATGACCACGAGGATCTTATCACGCGGTGCGAGTGCCAGCGTCGTCCCAACGAGTTCAGAGATCGTCGGATAATATTGTGTCTGCGGCTGTATATATACAAAAAAACGAGAAAAATGATCGAAACGCTCAAAGTGCGCAGCGATCCGGCCGAACACGGCACATGACGTCAAAAATACGACCAATCCCAGAACGATGGGCATAAGCCCAGATATCCACACCTTGAGACCATGAAATCGCTCCACGGAACTGACGTGCGTTGGAGAACGGTATTCAGCAGCGGACATCGATGGTGTTTTCTCTCAGAACCCTTGATAGACGAAGTTTGGCGCACTGCTGAAGAGAACACCCATCAGCAGCACAAGGACGGTTTTGACGGCCATCCGAACTCGACCAGATCCGATGCCTGCCCTGATTGACGCAGTGCTAGCGATCCGCCCACAGCCCGCCAGCAATGCGTCTGCCGCTAAGAGGCCAATTGCGCCACCCAAACTCAGCGCCGCGACGCTCGTGGCGATGCCCATGGCGCCTAGATTTCCAACCAGTTTAGCAATTTCTTCAGCGTTCATCCAAAAGCAAAAAAGCGCCACTGCAAAGTAAGCAAAGGTAAGACCGCGACACAGCGTCCCGTATAACCGATTGCGCGTGAGAGTCCTGCAGGCTTTTTGTCCAAGCCATCGGCCCAATGCGATTTGGTAGAGTCTGTGGACGGCGGCGGCGGCGCCGAGATAGAGGGCGTAATAAGCGAACACCAACGTGCTCCCATGCCATAGTCCTATCAGCAGAAAGCACAGGAACAGGCAAAGACAGGCGGCGAACGTTGATTGCCCTCGGCGGCCAAACACATGCGAGATTGCCAGCACGAGTGGCGTGAAGACATACGTCTTGAACCACTCTGACAGACTCATGTGCCATCGGCCCCAGAACTCCGAGACATTGCCGGCGCTAAATGGCCTATCGAAGTTCTCTGGCAGGTCAATTCCGAGAAAGCCAGAGACACCGATGACGCAATCCGTGTAACCGGCGAAATTATAGTAGAGAAAAATGGTGTACAAAGCCGCGGCCACGGCGACGCAGGTTGGCAACCCAACACCAAGCGAGTTGCCAACAATGTCGGGCGTGCTTAGCGGCGCCATAAGGAAGGTAACAGGAGCTGCGACCTTCACGGCCCTCGAAAAGTACAGGAAAAACTGCTGCGCCACCGGTGCCACGATCATGATTTTGACGAGTCCCGTCAAAATCCGGACAGCCAAGGCTTCGACCTCTTTTTCGCCCAGTACGACACGGTCGCGTACGCCAGCGATGAATTGCTGGTAGGGGCTGACCGGTCCAGAAAGAAAGGCTGGGAAGTAAAAAATATAGGCCAGAAACTGCAGAGCGTTGGGAGCGTGTTCAATTTCATCTTGGCCGACATCAACGACGAGATGCAGGATTCGAAACAAGATGTACGACAGCCCGATCACGGAGAATGCCATTTGGAACAACGGTCCCGTGGGTTGCTGCGCGTATTTGGAGAACACAAAGATCCCGAGGATGGCGACGATCGACGCGATCATCGTTGCGCGCCTGCGCCATAGTGACACGAGGCGAAGACATAAAAAGCCAATCGCGGCCATGGCGGCGAGGACCCATCCCTCGCTCCAGGTCGCGAGCAAGCTGTCGATGAAAATGGCGTTGGCAACGAGCAGGGTGGCCAGACGCAGCTTGACGGAAGGGCTGAGCCGAAACAGCAGGATAGCAATGACGCACAAAATGAGAAACCACAGTGACGTGATGGCCATGGCCGTTTGACTTTTACCTATTCAGGAATCGGTGGAGCTGCGGGCGATGCGAACCCACGTGAGGAAAGAATTGCAGCGACGACGGTGAAAGGCGGCCGCCGCAATCTGAACTTCTTCAAAAAAAGTCACGAGATGACGACGTTGAACGGGAGTTCAAGCTTCGGTGCGTCGGCAAGGGCAAGACGCCAATGTGTGGTCCCGTCGCCATCCTCGGTCGAGCCTGTGACCATGCGTTCGAAACCCAGATTGCGAAAATGGTCCGATACCATCGAATTGCGTCCGGACGGAATGAAGCTGCCATACAAGAATTCAATATTCCGGGCCCGCGCGTTGCGCACGATCTCTCGCAACACGGCATTTTCGACTTTGCGCCTCAGCACCCGACAGCTCATCAGCCAAGTGTCGATCGTCCAACTGCTTCCCTCTTCGCGGCATATGACCACACTGATCATGCCATTGTCACCAAACACGTCGCTGAGCCGCACCTGCAGGGTAAACACGCTTGCATTTGCCTCAAGTTCTGCGACCGCGAGTTCAGAGTAGCGCCGGGTGGTCAAGTTGAACTGGTTTGATTTATTGATCAATTGTGCGACCCGGGCGCGCGACAGTTGGTCGAAGCGTGCGAATCGGATCGTCATGTTCAGGGATGTCAGATAGGCGTCAAGGTCGCCGCTGCCGGTTTCCAACTCGAGGCGGCGTGCATTTTGCTGGTAGAAACGGGCCCGGTCCTGATCCTCGGTCGAGAAGACGATTGAATCGAAATAGCCCGCCGCCGATATCGTCTGAACGTAATAGGCTGGGTCCTCGGGAAGTTCGGGAACTGCAACCTCAGGCAGCTTGCTCCTGACCAAGGCCCGTTCGGCTGGATTGTCATCGACAAAAACAATGGAGCCAAGCGTTAAATTCAACGCCGACGCTATCGCCTTTATATTGCTGGCCTTGTCAGACCAGTTCGCCTGGAAGACAGCAAAATGCTCCTCCTTCAACAGCATATCCGGGTGCTCGCGGAATGCCGAGCGTGCCACCGGGTCGTCGTTCTTGGACGATACGGCCAATAACACGCCGCGATCGCGCAGGCGCAGGGCGTAACGTTGCATGTCGAGGTAAGCTTCGCCGACTGGATCGCCTTGACCGATAACGATGCCGTGTAACCCATCATCACCAATCACGCCGCCCCACAATGTGTTATCGAGGTCGAGGACGAGAGCCCTGCGGCTCTGTCCCCGGAGTGCGCCAACAAGGCGAGCGATATGGTCAGCGTAAAGTGGTACGACCGCCATCGCACACGGCAGCTTTGCCAGAGACCACTGCATGGGATCATGCCATGCCGCCACGCCGAGCGTCACGGCGAGAGCCGCGATATCGAGCACGACCGACCCGGAACCGCGAAACTCTGCTCGGATACGTCGGTTGACCTCATCGACGAGTTGTTGCGTCGTGCCCGCGACCGAGTGGTCGAGGCTCCCGAACAACGTCTCCGATGGGGGCACGATTGTCTGAACGATGCATGTCGTCCCGTCCGTGCAAAATCCGGCGCAGAGGAAGCGAATCTGCGCGACAGCGTCCATCACAACGGCTTCGGCGGCGGCATCGTCGCCAAACCTGGACCAGAGCCTAAGGGCACGGTAGTCGAGCGCGATCAGCACCGCGTCCAGCCGCGCGCTGCGCAGCGCGGAGCTGGGTTGCAACGCCTCCTGGAACGACTGGTCGAAGTCCGCCACGACGACTTCCAAGGCGAGACCGTAGCGTGGCGTGGTCGCGAGGAGCGCGTCTGCGAGGAAGGCGGTCGTGCCGTTGCTCAGCAGCCCGAGCCGGAAGCGGCCGAGACCGGGCAACCCATTCGGTTGACCGAGCAACGGTCGAATAAGTTTGGCGAGTTGGGTGAGCTTATTGATATCCAGCGCGAAGCTTGCCAGGCGACGCAGATCCTCGGCCCCCTGCCCGTCTTGGGACGCCACCGCCTTGCAGTGCGCCTTGAAGTCAGCCGGAGGCCGGGGCAGCCAACTGAGGCTGGCGTAAAGGTCGCTCAAAGCGTCAGCTCCGCCACGATATCTTGAGCAATTTCTTCCGGTCGTCGGATCGGTGCGGAGAGTGCCTGTGCCTCGAGAAAACGTTCGTCGAACACGTCGAGCATGCGGGTGCGGACATAGCCGGGTGATATCGACCTGACCTTGAGCCATGGGTATTCGACGCCGAGTACCGAAAGCAAGCCCGCTTGGCCGAATTTGGCAACGACGTAAGCGCTCATGCCGCGTGCCGGCGTGCGGCCTTCGCCGCCCATGGCGGCGCTGAGAATGCCGAGCACCACGCCCGACTTGCGCGGCTGCAAGCAGTTGCGCACGAGCTTTTGGAGCAGGCTGTGAGGCCCAGCGACGTTGACTTGCCATTGTGCCTGGAATTCCTCGCGTGAAACGCGCGAAAAACCAGCCAGCAGAGGCGGAGGTGAGGCAGCGAGCACGATCCCTGCAAGATCACCGACGTTCTCTATCAGTGCCGCCGCCGCCGCGATGCTGTCCTCATCGGCAAGGTCGCAGCGGACTGCCATTCCGCCGCACCTGTTCGCGATGCGCTCCGCTGCGCTGGCATCGGTCCGGAAGCCGACGAGGGGATGAAGTCCCGACGCTGCCAGTGCCGCACAGGTAGCAGCCCCGATGCCGCCCGAACCGCCGGATACGAAAAAACGCGCCCGCTCATTCATAGATCATGACGTCCACTGAACCAGTCGCAATGACCCGATCGGCTGTCGCAATGACAAACTTAAGCTTCGCCGCGTTGACGGCCTCCGAGAAGACCACGACCTCCGCGGTGAGAACAGCTGTCTCGCCTTGATAAAGCGGCGATCGGAAGTCAACCCGCAGGCTGTTCCAGACACAATGTGCGACCGCCATCTCTGCCCCAATCAAACGCGACACTTGGGCAATGAGCAGTCCGCCATAGACAACAGGCCCCTCATAGCCGCGTGAGACGGCATAACCGCCGTCCAGGTGCAGCGGATGCCTATCTCCGGAAATGTCGGCAAAGGCCATCATGGCCGCACGATCAATTGCAAATTCGAATGCAAATTTGGTGCCTTGCGGGCCGAACCCCGGCGTACGAGCGAGCTGCCTTGTCACGGTGATGGATCAGAGTTTGGATTGGATCAGGGTGACGAACTCGCCGACATTTTTCAACTTGTTGATCTCGCGCGCGGAAAATTTGACGGCGAAGGCCTGCTCGACCGCGAGAACCAACCGGATGTGGCTGAAGCTGTCCCATCCATCGACGTCCTTGGCCGTCGCCGAAGGCGTAACCTCGAGGTGTTCGTCGTCGAACACTTCTTGAAATATCGGCTGGAGTTTCTCTAACAGGTTTTGGTCCATCGCCCTGCCCACTCTCTGCAGTCCCGGGATGTTTATGCAGTGGCGGGGGAGAATGTCCATGCCCTCAATGTCGCCATTGCGTGGTCCGGCGGTACCTTTCGGGCGCCATACCGGTCAAGCTGGAATGTGGCGCGGTGATATCCATCAAGGCTGCGCGGTAATCGACAACGAGGTGAGCAGCGCCGAGACGATGCGGCCGTCCTCGCCTGGCAGGGTCGCCTCCTGGCTGAAGGAGAACGGAACCTCCGTAACGCCGGCCTTCACTGGAAGAACGAGCCGGAATTCACCAGGTTGCAGCGTTAGATCAATTGAGCTATCAGCCCCGCGCAGCACGACAGTCTGCTTGGTGAGGCCGACGTTGCCCGGTATCACACCCCGCAGCACGAGGTTGGTATCGCGATCCGCCCGCACCTCGAAAAAGCCTTGTCTTGCGAGCCAGCCATCCTGATAAACTCCCTCGAAATGCGATCCCAGCTGTCGCAACACCGGCGGGATCGTAGCCGCTCCGTCGGCATTCTCGGTTATACCGGTCTCGAGCGCGACCGAATGAAGCTGTGCCGCAGCGGGCCTGCCATCACCCTGTCCCAGCCGGCCCAAGTGGGAGAATCGGAAGGCGATACGGGACATGCCTGCCGGGGCGGGCAGTTCAACCGTGAACGGCCCCGGAGTCACGGTCTTACGCACCGGGGTTCCATTATTGACGCTCACCGCGACTTCGGTCGCGTCGATACCGATGCCGCCGGGCAGCATGCCGCGCAACACCGCCACCCCCGGACGGTCGGCATGTAACAACAAGAACCCCTCGTCGCCGGCCCACCCATCTTCGTAAATACCGGAATACTGGAGGTGGGGCTTGGCCAAATCTTGGGGGAATGTCGCCACGCGAGATGGCGCAACCCCATCCTGGTTCTGTTCGGCATCAACCAATGCGATCTGCCGCGCAAAGGCGACAAAGCGCCGGTAGTCGATGGTCACGGAGTTGCCGAACAACTTCATCAGGCCGGTGCGAGGCGTCGTTCGGAAACGCGAGTCTTCTCCGAGATCAAGCAATACATAGGCAATCCCATCGACCACCAGCGGCGAGAAGGGCGGCGACAGGAGCCGCGCTGAACCGTGGCCAACCAGGCCAACAGAGACGGCGGAGTCGCCCATGACCACTGCGGGCGGCAGTCGCTGCCTTCCATCCCCCAGCACTGTTGTCGTCAGATCCAGCCGTAGGCGCACACGGCTGCTCGGCGCATGCACCCGAAACAGCAAATAGCGGCCGACCGCATCGACCACATTGTCCGGATAAAACGGGTCCCTCTCTTCAGCGTAGAGGCTCGCCGGACCTTGTTCCGGAATATAATAATGATCTCCAATATCAGATGCGACAAAAGTCATGGAATCAGCGCGCGCCGGCCCGACCAGGAGTGACATCGGATGGCCGCCTCCGTCCAGCACACCGTCGAACGAGGGTGCCTGAACGAGATTGCCGTATTCCATGGGCGCGCGTGCGGCCCTGACGCTCTGCTGGCTGCCGTTCAATCCGGGGAATCGCAAATTCACCGGTCTGGGTTCCAGGCGATTGACGGCGTCCTGGGTGAAAGCGGCAACGCCGTTGGCCCGGTGAAGCGCGTCGAACCGAGCGGCATCGTCCCAAAAGTTGTTGAGGAACATCAGAGGTAACTCTCGTGACACAAACGCGCGACCACAGCCGGGCTTCGCGCCAAGAATTTTTGCCAACGGCGGCAGCGGAGTGCCGAGATCGACGCCACATCCGACCTCATTGCCATCAAGCAGCCTCGTCAGCAGGCGAGCACCCGATGCACCCGCGAGCACCAAGCCGCTGCCTGCACTCTCGTCGAGCGACGCGCGCGTGTAGCCTACATCCGTTGCTACAAGGGCGCCGCCAAGAGCCAGCACAGGGAGCCAAACCCAGCGACCGGCCAGCCGAAACACCGCCGACATCAGCACGAACCACAGGAGTGGCTGCACGAAACAGGCCAGTTTGAACAGGCCGAAGTCGTTGTTACCGCGGACCAGAAAATAGCAGACAAGGAGAAAGACGGCGGCGTAACAACCGAGCGGCGCGCGCCGCACGAACGCGAAACAGCCGCCCGCCAGAACGAAGGCCAGAAAAATGAGTGCAAAACCGATTTCGATTGACACGAAAGCGCCGGTTTGCTGACCGCCGAATTGCGCCAGGCCGAACAAAACGGCCAAGCCGCTTGGCACCCGGAAATACGGAAACAGGGATACGCCGTTATATTCGGCCTGACCTCCGCTTTTTAGAAACTGGCTGACAAGATAGTAGACAAATCCGATGAAATACGGTCCGAGCAGCAGGGCCGCACCCAGGACCGCGGCTCCGAGACGCCAGAGTCGGGACCACCCCCAGTCACGATTCAGCAGATGCAGTCCGTGAAAAATAAGAACAGCCAGAGCAAAGAATGGAACCGTTTCGGGATAGACCAGGAAATAGGCGGCCGTGATTATCGTGACGAGGGTGAGCCGGCGCGGACCTGTCAACGTGGCAAGCGGGACACATGTCAGGCCCGTCAGCGCGCACATGAAGGCTAGGCCGACCACTTGCGCGATCAGCTGCTGATGCACCGCATAGAGGCTCAGCGGGGCGAAAGCGGTCAATGCCAAGCCCGCAAACAGCGCAGCCCCGCGTCCCAGGAACCGGTAGGCGGCCGAGGCGCTGGCCAAACAGAGAGCGCCGTGAAACGCCAAAATGAGCGGCATAAAAACAAAAAAAGGGCTCAATCCAACCAGACCTGCCACCCATGCCAACAGCAGGTCAGCCCCCGGTCGGCCATCCGACGCGACCTCCAGGAACCAGAGATAGCCCGGATAGTCGCGGCCCGCCCCTAGTTCTGACACCGACGGTCGCTGGTAAAAACCCCCATCCAGGTGGCGGATGGCGCTCAGGTTATAATTTGCCCAATCGTCATTGGCATTGGCAACCCAGTCCAACCCGAAGCGGAGGCTTGGGAATCCAGCCATGATCACGCCGAGGACGACCAACACCGCCAACAGCCAATCTCGTCGGTTCCAGTCAGGCCGTCGCCAAAGCCACATCGCGATTGTGAAACAGCCAAGCACCACGGCGAGGGGGCGCGCAAAGCTTGCGACGGAAAGGCCGAAGGCATTAAGCCAGAACGTCGGTAGGACCGTCGCCGCCATGCCACAGACGGGCGCGACAAGGAAACTCTCCGATGCTCTGAGGCGGGGCTCGATGACGGCGATCAGCGCCCATCCAAGGGCCCCCCACAACAAGAGGAGCGCGAAACAAATTGCGAGCGGAACAACGAACATGGATTCCTTGGTGCGGCGCCTAGTCCATGGGCCCTGGACTCGACGAGGGTTAGCGGACCAAAAACCTCGCCTTTATCGAGGGTCATACGCACGCTTCGCCTGGACGTCGAGAGTGCCCTTTGCAAGCGGCGGCGGCCCGGTTTCCGCTGGCAACTGAAGCTGCCCCGATTTGGTTGAGTGTTTGAGGGCTTGGGTTATTACGGTTCTGCTTTGGCTTTCTCCATGGCAGCTTCGTATGCCATCCGGCGACCGGTAGTCCAAGGCGGAATGCAGCCGGACAGGGTTGTAACAGCCTTCGATGAAGCTGAAACACGCCATGCGCACTTCGGCTTGCGATATGAAGCGGCGGCGGTCGAGCAGCTCGCATTCGAGCGTGGCGAAGAAACTCTCGCACATGGCGTTGTCGTAGGCGTCGCCGACCGAACCCATCGAGGGCCGCACGCCGGCTTCGTTGCAGCGCTTGCCGAACGCTAGCGATTTGTATTGGCTTCCCTGGCCACTGTGATGAATGACGTCGCTGGGCCGGCGTTGGCCAATCGCCATCTCGAGCGCATCCAACACGAGGTCGGCACGCAGGTGGTTGGCCATCGACCAACCAACGATCTTCCGGCTCCAGGCATCCAGCACGACAGCCAGATAGAGGAACCCGCTCGCCG
>Ga0116230_10007082_pt1 | contig 11082 bp, 7 predicted proteins | sample S1TSphfallax_3_FD_88678 | JGI IMG/M metagenome (GOLD analysis project Ga0116230, IMG submission 88678) | Host-associated microbial communities from peat moss isolated from Minnesota, USA - S1T2_Fd - Sphagnum fallax MG | ecosystem: Host-associated > Plants > Peat moss > Unclassified | place: USA...
CTTCTTTTACGCGTGGAGCTGACATGATTTTCTTGAGCACAGCGTGGTAGGTTTCCGAATCTGTTTTGGCCATTGAAGCAACCACACGATGCTTGATTGCAACGAGGACTCGGTGTGAGAGGATGAGGGAGGGCGTCATCGTACTTATCAATACGCCAAGTCTGAAGTACAAAACAATGTTGCAGCCGGTAGTTGTGTAATGTAAGTATCTTCCTCGCCTACTTCGCTTTCTTTTGTCCTTTGAGAGCATCCCCTGCTGCTCCCTCTGCACAGAGAAAAGAGTTCGCTTCATCACAGAGCACGGTAGGTACTATCTGTTGTCACTGTCAGGCGGGGACTGCTGGAGTTCTTAACTGCAATCAGTTAAGAGTGTTATTGTTGTCTTCGCTTAAGCAGCAGATGCAGGAGGAGTTGTTGGGAAGTAGTATTCATCATTATAGATTTTGTTTTTTCTCATCACACTTGGAAGCTTTGACACCACTGGAGATTTGTCATCTTCTCCAGAACAGAACCATGCCATGGCCAACCTGTGAGATTGTTTGCTGTAAAATCCGGAAATTCTCTGGGAGCCAGACACCTGTGTTGTTTGGATCTGGTGAAGAAGCCAGCCAGGCAGGGGAACGTTTCTTGGTAAGCATTTCCTTATCTTCTCCATCTTCTCACTCTACTTTTCCATTTGTTTTCATGGTGTCGACTTCTTGCATGATGTGTTTTCCTCTCTGAATCCTCGGGAGCAAATAAGACTTCATGCTTCACATTTGTGATGCACAGCAGCTGTTCCTGCCTCTCCTTCCATCAAAACAGGTTCTGTCATGTTTTTTTTGGGTAAATGCCATCTTCTTCTTCATTACCACCTTGAATGAGCCTTCTGGAAAACAGAGAATTTCTACCATACTGCTGCGCATCTTGTTATTGTGCTACTGTCCACATCTCATCCACATTTAATATCGTCAGTTGTCATTTGATTCTAAACAGTTGCAGATATTCAGTATTTTTTGTGGGACCTTTTGCAGCTCAGGTTTCAAGGGTAAGGGTTTGTGAGATTGCTGTTCCTCTCATTATTGTGTTCTCCCTCAGTTGCACATTATGTTGTTCTTCAGATGGGCCTGACAAGCAGTTGAAGCATTGTTGGTCTGATCAGGATCCTGTGATGCTTTCTTTCTGTGGCTTCTCATTTTTTAGGGCCAGGGTTTGAGTATTTTGTTGAAATTGCCCTCTTTTCTGCATCTGTCTTACAGATACTTTCAGGACTGAATGTTTTCTTGGTAACCAAATCTGCTTGGTGGGGTTCTGAAATTGCTTACACAGGAGTTGATGAACTCTCAAATTGCTTCTGCATCCAGGTGTATAGAGGCTTCACTGTTAAGATGGATCCACTCTCGTTAATCGCCTGTCTGCCACATTCTTCCCACCATTTTGATGGCTCTGAAGAAGAGCTGAACTCTTGCTCAAGCATGGAAGAGAAAATCTGGAGGAAATTACCACAAGAGCTTTTGGAGAGAATACTGGCCAGCTTGCCTTTGCCTAGCCTTCTCCGCCTCTGCACCGTCTGCAAGTGCTGGAATTCTCTTTTTATGAGCCCAAAATTCTTGGAACTTCGGACTGATCTCTTCTGCTCGCAGAAACCTTGCTACCTCATGTCAGCATTTGTGGTTCAGAAGACAGTTGGGTTTGCATTCTTCAACCCAGTTTTCAAAATTTGGCACCAGATGCTGATGCCAGGTTCCTTATGGGCTGAGGGTCAACATAACAACAGCCATCATCAACCAGCCCTTGTTGCTTCCGACAGTGGACTCCTGCTTTTAGGTTTTGGAGAACCACAAGTTCCATATGTGTATGATTCTTATGTTGTTTGTAACCCTGTAACTGGTGCAGTCAAGAAAGTGCCTCCAGTGCAATCAGTTGGGTTGCGTTCCTGCATCGGATTTCTTGCAAACTCTTCAGCAAAGACATTCAAAATCATTACTGCCTGGAATGTCACAGGGACAATGGATTTGACTACTGAGATATATGATTCTGCAACAGGCAATCGGATTGAAACTGCAAATGAGTTTTCTCCAGTTGTTGCACCAACTGATTGCCACCAATCTGGGGTCTTCTGCAATGGTTTCATGTATGTGATTTCCAGGGAGCCTATGATGCTAGTGGGATTAGACATAGAGAAATACAGTTGGAGCGAAATTGTGCGTGTTCCAGACTTTATCATGCGTCCACATCTTATCGAACGTTTTGGATGCTTAATGGTAGTAGGAGGTGTTGACAATATTTTTTCACACTCTCGATCACCTAATCCACAGAGCATTGGGATCTGGAAGCTCAACCCAGTACAGCGAGAATGGATTGAGGTTGAGAGGCTGCCAAAAGCACTCTGCCAGGAGCTTCAAAAGTGGATCAACTTTGTGGAGTTTCAATGCTTAGGCCAACATGATATCCTTTATCTCTCATCCAAGGGGGGCCGAGACGTTCTTGCATACAGTTTGTCGAACAAATCATGGCACTGGCTGCCAGATGCTCCAATGACTGCTGTCCACCCTGGCAACCCATGGTGGATGCCAGTGCCTTTTGAACCCTCAATGAGTGCTGAGGTTTGAGTTTCTGCCCAGTTGCCTGCCCCTTCTTTTTTATCATTTGTACATTTTTGTCTTTCAGAAGATTTGAGTAACTTGACTTATGTTTGCACTTCCTTGACCACTACTCTTGTGGAATTTTTGTAAAGAACAAACTTACTTCCAAGATCTAGAAGTAAGGGCTTAGCGCAAACAAAGCAGGTTTTCGATTGTTGCCAAGATTTGAGTTGTTTTCAAGATTTGTCTTTCGCCTCTTAATAGAGTACCAACACTTGCTTAAGTCATTTACATTGTTATGACAACTTCTTTGAATTGGAGCCTTCAGATTTTCTCCATAGGTAAGGTCTTACTCTATAGCTGTTTTGATCAGAAATCAAAACTGTCCACATTATCCCAGAAAGGATGGTTGTCATCTTGGGCATTTGAGGTAAATTAGAGTATAGCTTTTGACAACATTTACAATCAATTGCTGCAAATATTCTATTTATGAACTCTTTTTTGTTCTGCCAACAGGCAAGGGAAATCTGCATCTGTTTGGCATACAATTTTAGCTTGAAATGTGAACTAATTAGTGGGTGAAAGCTGGAGGCCTAGCTTTGTTGTGCCTACTGCTGTTCGAACTTAACACTAGTGTGAATGGGATGTAAGTGCATATTATGTCATGGAAGAAGTATAAAACCATGTAAGACCATGTTATGTTGTGTAAAGCTTGTAAGTGAAACAAACACACTTAAATGGTTTTACACAACTATGGAAGAATGTTTAATTTCTTTTTTTGGGGGGTGGAGTGGGGGCTGTTGCTCAAAGTTTCAGAATTATTTTGGTGAGGGGGGGGGGAGTGGGAGGGGTGTCCAAAGTTTCAGAATTACTTTGCCAATGGGTCAATCAAATGGCCCATTGTAAAAAAAACTGCAACCAACAAATGAGTTTTTAGATATACACCACAACTACAGTAAACCCCCTTTATAATCATGCACTTGGTAATCACCTTTTTTTTTTTTTTGACAAAAATGAATTGTGATTATATAGTCACATTCCATATAAACCTTTACAAGATTGTGATTATAGGCAAAAAGCTTATAATATAACCCCTTATGCTAGAATAAACGTGTCAATTGTTTCAATATTTTACATGTGTCATTTTAAGATCAACTATGTATTATTAGACTTGAAGAAGGTTGTGATTTCTATCTATTTTAGTGTGAAGATTTGCATTGAGTGTGAGATCCTTGACTATTAGCTTGTGTTTCTTGTCAACTAGATTTTTTTAATTAAGATTTTTTGTTTTCTTGATAAGTTCACATATCTTTTGCTTCTCTACACTAGACAAAAGTTGTATTTTCTTCTCATCAACTAGATTCATTGTTGTTAGTTTGCACAACTTGAACACAAATTAACACCAACATTGCCAAAGGGAATTATAGTTTACAAAACCTTAATATTTGCTTTAGATTTCTCCTATCATAGTCATATTTACAAAAAAAAGCTTTGTAAATATTTTGTGCTACTAACGAATGTGATAGCGATTCTAAAGAATGGTATTTCTTACTAAAATGAATGGTTCCTAAAAAATGTGTGGCACAACAAGAATGTGATTAAAATGGCCATGATTATAAATTGGGTTTATTGTAATTGAACTAATCAATGCAAATTAAATTAAGTACTCAAGCTCTTGTAAAAGCCCAAGCCAAAAATGAAGATGAACAAAGTTAGGAATAGAAATCATACTCAAACAATGAGGTGGGGCAATATGCACCCAAGATATTCCCCAATAGCATCACAATTTGTTCCATATCATTTGCCCAAAAGTTTAGATGGCATTGTATCAATGTTGTTTTATACATTGAAAAAAACACATTTTGATGGATTTTTTGGGATTTGTTTAATATTATATGAAAATTTTCAAAATCTTTTTTTTAAAGCTAGATTTTCTTTAATTGATTGGATTCCTTTTCGTTGGATCAAATGGCTTCTATTGCTAGTAGGTTAGATGATGGGCAACCATATCATATCCAACTTGCCCTTGCCAATGGAGACAAAAATATGTTGGTGCTAGACAATCTACACAAATGTCCCTCTTTTGCAATTTAGTTTGTTGAATATAGAGGTTGGGTCACCTTCAATGCAAGTTTCATGAAGATGCATTTGAACTTTTTAAATAGTCATTTCTATAATTCTTTCATTACTATTTGTAGTTGAAACACTTTCAAATCTCCAATACCCATAATTAAATTGTTGCAACCATCATTTGGATACAATGTGACATGCATTAGCTATGACCCACAACCAAATGCAATTTGTAATCTACCAAGAAAAACAACATGCCTTAAATGTTGATTGTTGGAAATCAAATGTCTAGAATCAAGATTCAAGTTTTAGGTCTACTTGCAATAAAATAGAAGATTGATTAAATAATGTGCAATTCATATTTTCTTGCATGTTAATGTGTGTTTTTCATGTGTTCCTTGTCCTAATTCCTAACTTGAGTCCTAAGCAACTGCTAGTGCTTGCAAGCGTCAAGTTCAATAATTTGAAATTTTAAGAGTACTCAAGTCACACAATGTTCCAAGGTTCTACTTTTCCTTGATAGTTTTCTATAGTTCTGAGGTCAAGTTCTTGTGGGACTAATAAGGGTTATAGTAAGCATACCTCTAAGCATGGGGCAAGTACAAGTTTAGGCACTAGCACCCCCACAAAAGGGTTGTTCACTTCATCCATTGCTACCACATCACAAACACCCCCTCCCAACTAATGTTTATAACCAACCATGAAAATGCAAAAGTAGATCAAACCTAGCCATGAAGTTGTTTCCACCTCACAAGAAATCAAATCCTCTTATTAATGGAATAGATGTCAAAGATTTAAATCAAGCAAGTTCTAATCAATCCAATTGAATTAAACAATGATGAAATTATTGTTTTCAATGACTACAATCTGAAATTTCAATCCTAAGAATGAAAGAGCTACCAAGTAAATGCCAAAAAAAACATTTCATATAAAACAACTCAAAACTTCCAATCCAATTAGGCTACTCATTTACCATGGGTTGAATGTGTGAAAGGGGTGGATGGTTTGTTTAATTTTGTTAAGTGTCAAAGTTTGTAACAATATTGAGAACAAATTTAAAATCCTAAAGCCAAAATGGGATACTATGAAAAAAACATGGTGGATAACATTATGGAGAGAAAAACATGGCCAAAGGATAAAAAAAGGGCAATGGTATGTTGTTAAAAACTATCAACACTTGATCAATGAACAAAAATAGTCATTCAACTCAAGACTATTTTGATTCTACACCAAATCACATGTTTCAAGGGAGAATGACCTTGTAAAAAACTACAATGGGGATTGTTTTCCACCTCCTATAACAAAGGAGGTCCATGTTGGAGTATGAAACACTCAAAAAACTTTTCAATTTCTTTGGGCATTTCAAAAACACCTAAATGCCATGGGAACAACTTTATTGGATGGATCATGGTTAAACATATGTATAAGCAGTGTTGTTGCAACAATGATTGTTATTCAAACTTCAAGGTTCGTATCAATAACATGCGATGAAATCATGACAATGGAAAGTGTATTATGGATCTTCATACATGCATATGTCATTCAAAACTGAAGCCACATATCCATCATGATCTCCTTGACCATGTGTTATTGAAGAGCAAATTCCAAAAACCAAATATGAAAGTCATGGTTATAATGTGTCATGTTGACGGATTGGGCAAATAAAACATTGTTAACCACCTTCTATCATTTGGAGCTAGTACAACAATATCTAGAACATGCATTTACAAACTATACTCATTTTTACATTTGTTGTCATTTATGCATGTTTTCAAAGGAATATTGGGTACCATGTTTCCACCGACCAAAAACCATGTCAATTTATAATCAAAACTACATTATTTATTATATATGCCTATGTGGTGCCATTTTAATGGCATGTTAATCATGGCAAGTTGTGTTTTATTTTATAGCTAATATGGATGTTGAAATACCTAAATTAAATCATTAAATCCTTCAATTTTGAGTTTTGGTTTAAGCAAAAGACCTTTAAAGTTGAACATACATGATTATTTCACAAAGGGCCCCATTTTCATAATACAAGCTCTTTGAAGTTCAATATTTTTGTAATAATAAACTATTAAACATGTCTAAAAAGCACTACAAACACACACAAAATATGTAACTTGATGTTTTTCCAAAAGAATTAAAATTTGAGGTTTATTTGAAATTCATTAATCTTATATAACATGAAAATGTGATGTAATGTAGATGGTGTCTAAAAAAAAATTGAAACTTGGAATATAAAAAATAAACTTCAAAATAATTAACATGTTTTAACATCATTTGAAAATGTGATCATTTTTCAAGATGAAACACAAAACTTTGACAAAATTTGTACATTTCTAAAAATTCGTATTTATTCAAAAAAGATTAACATAAAACATGTGATATATTGAGGCAATTATAAGTATTTTTAATATCAAGTTGCAAAACAGTTCATTCAACAATTACTTTTTATGAAAAAAAGTTTTTTTTCTTTTCAAAAGATTATAGTCCTTCAAGAAAAAATAAGCACATTGGCTCATGGAAATATGATCTTACCCTTTCAATCCTCATCATCACATGTGTAGATGGAATTGATGTTTTCCATGGAACAAGGACAAAAGTTGTTAAACAATTTCAAAGTTTATGGAGTCCAAGGCTAGAAGGAATCCACTACATGGGGAGGCTTTGAACCCATTGTTCATTTTGTAGAAGTGAATCAATTTTTATTTTTGTCAATGCTTTGGACTAATATGAGTTAAATTGTTGTTAACAAATGTAATTAATCACAAGTTGATGTTAACGAATGTGGTTGATTAAACAAATATGAATTAAATTGTTATTGACAAATGTGGCTTAATATGGTAGGCCCACAAGACAAACTTAGTGGTGCAAACATTGAACCATCTCCCATTAGTCTCTCTCATTGAAGATATATGTTAATCACTCTATACTTATTTTTCACATTTACCCAAATGCCACCTTAAGTTCATGAAATTGGTCAAAATGATGCAAACCAAAGGCTTGAAGATCTTTAAAATTATAATTTGACACGATGGATCTCCATGTTTATCCCACGTATCATGAAAGTCGTGAATGAGTTGAACATTACTCATCAAGATGCAAGAGGATTCTTCAATATTGGCCATTACAAATACCAACTTTGACCAACTTGCTAATGTACATATTGTGTTGGGGTTGGCTTGTCTCATGCCCATGCTTTGATCAATGCATAACTTCATGCAATCTGCACATATATATTTTTTATATGTGATTATCTTGTAACAATCAAAAATTATCAAGAGCTAATGTATAAGTAGTGTATAAGGACCTAACAACAACATACAATCAAGATCAATTTTAGGACTTCATAACATTTGTTCATGTGAAGCACAATGTTATTCAAGTGTTTGCATAGTATGATGAACACAAAAAAATGTCATTGTGTTGCAATTTTCATTACACCAAGCCAAAAAATGGACTGATTTGAGCTTGTAAAACAAATCGGGCCGCAAGGCGCAGCATCTTGGACAACCAAGACATTTACGACTAGTGCCCAATTTTAGTCATGTATTAATTTGGAATAAACATGTGCGCCTAATCATTCAATTGTAATAATCACTACGACCACATGACCATAGTATTAATATAAGGTGATGACTATAGTCATTTTGATGGTGATCAAACTTGTTCAACTTGTTGGAAAATTCCAACCATCTAAAAGCATTGAGAAATTAATTAATTTTTTTAATTTAAAAATTTGTGAAAATATTTTTTTTCTCCTCAAGATAATTCCATAGTAAAAGTATTGATCACTATCCAATGAGGTTATTTTGTAGTAGGCATAAACTAATCACATAAATATATAACATGTGCCATGAAGCCAATCCATAGAGAATCAATCCCTCCACCTTGCCATTACAACAAGATATATTAACCAAGAAAACAAGGGCTTAAATGTTGGAAATTCAAATGAAGTTGGAATTTTATTTTAATATATCTCTAAACCAAAGTTAAGGTAAAACAATGTTTGTTTCGTGCCCTAAAGGAGTAGGGGAGACACCAACTATAGATTGTTTTCTTACTTTGTTAAATGGCCTTCATGTTTACTACTGATGGTGGTTGAAGTTCAAATTTTCCCTTTAAAAAAATCTTAAAAAAACCTCAAATCTCGAAACAAACAATGGCCCGAATCTTGAAGCAATCAATGGATATGGAAAGATCTCACATTGATTACTCAAAATTCATCTTTCATCTTCTTATTTCTCTAATTTTAGTAACCCCAAAATGATCACCAAAGGTTAATGATGCAACACATTTTTGCATAGCTCTTGGGTCATTGTCCCACTCCATTAGAATAAATACCATGTAGACATATTAACTAGGATAGACATTCACCTTGGATAATTCATAACTTGCAAATGCAATTACAAAAATTTAAGAAGATTTCAAGGAAATGTTTATCATAATTATTAAATCCATGAAGTCTTATAATAATTTTCTTTTTTCCTTCCTCTCATCTTTAACAAATGATTTTTTCCTAAAGTTCCCCAAACAAACTCTAGACATTCCACTAAATAATCTTTAAAATGATCTTTGGAACCACTTTCTAATTGACCAAAATGCCATTTATACTCACCCAAAAACAATTACAACTACCTAACTAGCCAACATGTCAATTTGCCATATCTTATATATTAATTCAGTAAGTTTGTTTGTTTGTCCGTTTGTCGAGGTCCTGAAACCCAAATCATTTTTAATAAAACTGTCCCCCCGAACTCGAGGGCCCAAAAACTATTCAGGACCTCGAGTTCTTATTTCTTACTTTTACTTTTACATCCGTTTCCGCGCAGCAACTGTCGAAGGTCCTTACTTCTTACTTTTACTTTTACGTCCGTTTCCGCGCAGCAATTGCCGTCGTCGATGGGGGAGGTATTTTTGGGATTTGGAGGGTGGGTGAGGAGATTTGGGTGTGATTTTTTTGGGCTAAGGGTTTAGGAGGGTCATGATTTTATTTTTTTTCGTGGAGGGGGGGAGGGGGTGGGGGTGGGGTTGGTTCTAGGGGTCTTAATAGGTGGAAGTGAACCGAAGTGGGAAATGCGAAGGACTAAGTGGGGGGGATCGACGGGGTGCATTATGCACCGGGTTCACTCTAGTATTGTTTATATCATTACTCCTTTGCCATATCAACATGTTGGACTTATTGACTTGCATAACATTGTTTTTATCATGTTGGTTTGTCTTACATGTAACATTGTCTTTCAAAACATTGTTATGTCATCTCAACTTATCTTACATTTTGACTTACTAAACATATTGACTTGTCTACTTAGGTTGTATTATTCATTGTCTTGCCAACTTGCCATGAACAATTCCCTTCACTACAACCTTGTTGTAATTTTCCAATCTTTGTGTCATGTTCCTTTTAATAGCAATTTTTTTTCATGTTCCAAGTTTCACATAGGAGTAGCAATTTGAAACATCATTTAATTGTTAACCTTGATGATTTCCACCATTGCTTTTAGGATTCCCTCATCCTTTAATGTTTCCTTATACACTACAATGGGATTGATTTTCTTGTTGTTGATGATGTTCATCATGATTTTCCATGTCATCCTCCACCATGACTTTGAGATGATGTTCTACCATTTTTGCCTCTACAAATATTTGAATAGGAGGCACTTTCTTGGGAAACTTCACTAGATGAACTACCAACTCACATTTTTTCACTAATGAGAAAATTATCAATTTTTGGAAGTCAAGAATTATTTTTCGAATAGGTATGTTGCATGTAGCAATGTTACATGTATTCATTTTGGTGCAGTTGTTGATTCTCAACATTCCTTACAGAGTTTGTCCAATAAAATTTATGTTATTTAAGCATGAATATAAAGTATTTCCCAACTAGAGGCAAAGTTCCCATTTAATGAAAGAACGAGCAAACTTGAAACAAGGCATATTGTTTTCAGAAGAAATTTAATTTAATTTACATTTCATTCTTGGAATGGGTTTAAGGTAAATATTTAAAGAATGATGCAAAAGCTTACAAACATGAAGTTTGCAAGATTATTTCAATCTTCTTTTCATTCTCAATAATCCTTCAAGATTTGAACTCCTAATCATATGGGTTTTTGCACTCTTGCACTTGATTGCTCAAAAAGCCTATCCACACTAGTAGAAATTAGCCAAAATGTAACCATTCCATTTATGACTACATGCACTTGTAGTCGTTTGCAACTAAATTTGAAAATATTTGCAACTACAAGCCCAAATTTCAACAATTTTGGTCATTTTCACAACTATGATGCAACTATTAGAAATTTCATCCTATTGATTGAATCAATTTTACATTTATTTTCCTCCATTAATAGGTTGATATGTCCCATTACTTGCAATAGGCACCAAATTAGTTGTATCCTAAAGGTATTCTACAATGACATACAGGTGTATTTTAATGTATGTA
>Ga0116230_10007086_pt1 | contig 11078 bp, 3 predicted proteins | sample S1TSphfallax_3_FD_88678 | JGI IMG/M metagenome (GOLD analysis project Ga0116230, IMG submission 88678) | Host-associated microbial communities from peat moss isolated from Minnesota, USA - S1T2_Fd - Sphagnum fallax MG | ecosystem: Host-associated > Plants > Peat moss > Unclassified | place: USA...
CATAAACATCATTAATATTAATCAGGGAAGGTGGTGAAAATTTATGAAATCAAGTCATACACACCTAAATTAATGTCATGTGATTAATTTAGAATTTTCGCACATATCAAAATACTATGATGTTATTGTGGATGAAATGTGTTCCTTTATACTTACATTCATTTGATACTCGTACCATAACCACTCCAATTCTTACAATCACAATCCTTCATGAAAATTGATAACCCAAGTGTGTATATATTAATCGGTTGTTATCAACTAATAACCTATGAAGCGAGATAACTTGAAGATTTAAACAATTACTACTAGGTAATAGGATCTTAGGCGAACCAGTCTATTGAAATAACCAGTAACAAGTGTTAAGGTAACCGGGGGGTTAATTAAATTGGCAACGAACTTGTACAATAACCGATTGTTAACAATAACATGTTAGGTTAAACTTGTGACTGATAGTTGTTATAATTGAAATTAAAGGTTTATTGACTAGTGATTATTTAATTTAGGGGAAAATTGAAGGCAATTGAAAATCACATCATTTGGTTAACCATATAACAATTGAAATAACTTTTGATTAATATAACTTTATTGTGATTGAATTTTTAAAAATTAACAATAAAAAAAATTTGATTGATGATCAAATTTTTTTGGGTAACAACTAAAGGTACAAAAAGAAAAGGATTTTTGAAAAATAAAATAAAATGGTGAAGAAAGCAAAATAGAATTTGAAGGAGGCTTTTGAATGGTTGTTGGCAAAATTTGAAAAAGAAGAAGTAAAACAAAAGAACTTTGAGGTTATGATGAAAAGACATTTGTGTAAAAAAAGGAAAGAAATTTTCAATGATTATGAGAATCGAGAAGATGATCATTAAACAATTACATTTATTGTGTTAAATTTTGATTTGCATGATATTAATGTAGACTACACATAAATTGATATATAAATAAGTCGATTTTAAACCACATATGATGATCTTGATTCAATGTTTAATGTTATTATTAGATAAATAAATTATAATATGATTTTTTTTGGTCACTTGTCATTAGTTTGATTTTGTAAATCACCCAAAATGTGATGCAAGAAAATTGAATTTTTGAAAGGTTTCATTAAGTGTAAGTGAATTCAAGTTAGCCATTGTTAAAGACTTTGACGAAATCAATGTTTTTTCACATCTTATGTTAATTGAAAGAATGACATTAGTAAATCACTTTTATGTATATTTAAGAACATGTGAAGTTTAAGCCATGTGTAAGATTTCAGTGTCAAAATAAAAATACAAGATGTATTATAATGTGAAATGGTGCAAATTCAAGGTGATTTCTTAAATTTGATTATGGATATAGACATTGAATATTTAAATATATTATAGAGTCAAAATCATTTGTAAGCCAATCAAATTTCTAATTTGGATATGTGACATATTTGAGGTTTATACATTAAATGTTTTCATTTCAATTAAACATTGATGAATGCTCAAAGGTAATTGAAAATTGTTAGGAGTTAAACTTTACATACACGCTTTTGAACTGATTTAAAAGTAGTTTCATTATTTATTTATCAATAGTAAGGAACAAATAAAAGGATTAATGAAAAACATGTTTGAAAAAAAAACCATTGTATAAACCTTTAAACAATTTTATGAAAGTTTTTAAAAGAGAATTGTGATGTAGTTTGATTATTATTTAACAATTCTCAACTTATATGTGGGTGGATTGTGTTGTTATTTTTTTATTTTTTGACACATGTTTAAAATATTATACTTTATGTTTATTTTGTGAATTTTTTTTTGTCTTTTCAAATTCTATTTTTGTCAAGTTGTAAGGTAGTTTTATGTGCATTTATTTGCAATATATTGATTTAGCTATAACAATTGCAAACTAATACTTTGTGAATGAAATTAATTTTCATGTCATTTGGGTCCCATTATATCTTCCTCATCAATGCTTAAGTATGGACTTTTACATCATTCAAGTTTATTGCATTTGTGGTTGTGTTTGATGTCCCACTTCGTAATGTGACACAATACAAAAAATGTCTAATGTTGGAAACTTTTTTGCATTTATTTTTCAATAATTAGAATAATTTTTCTTTTCCCTTTGTTGTCCACTTTTCTTCAAATGTCTTTTAGTTATATAGATGAAAGCATATCACAATGGCCAAAAATTGTTGTCACAAATTTTTTCTCTCGAAAATATGTAATTTTCAACTTCCACCAAACCAATATTAATAGAATTTTTCATAAATTATATTCAAAACAAGGTAGTGTAGTTCCCAAATAATGCAATTGTCAAAGGAAACTACAATTTGGATTAATATTGAATGATTAAAATTTATATTTACGAGAAAATAAATATATTTCAACATATATTGCAAAATGAAAATATACTTTAAATATATTCAAATAATTAAAAAACTTGATGAAATACTTACTTCTATATTGAATATAAATTGATTATACTATTTCAATTACAATTGAAAAGTTTGATATGTGATTTCACATAAAAACATTTAGACAAAATTTTCATTAAAATGAATGTAAATGTGTTGAAAAAATCATTTTGTTGAAAGATTACTTCCATTTGAATGATAATAAGAATTATGTTGGAAACCTTTATATCAAAATCCATTTTATGTGTTTGTCAAAATGCTAAATGAAATTAAAGAAAAACCCCCCAAAATAATACAAAATGTATTGAAAAGAAAATCTTGCTTGAAATAGCCCACTCATAGTGTGCTTTCACCCTTGAAATATTGGTTCAATTTTGCTTGAAATAATAAGTTTTTGTTCTAATGGATTATAAAAATATAAAGTAGTCACTTTATTTTCAAGCCTCAAGTTTGGATTTTTTGTGCATTTACTGATAATTTATAATGCAATGTTATTTTTTGTGATTATAATGTTAATAATTGGAATGAATTGAGTAATCAATATCCTTTTATATCTACCAAATTCACACACAATATAATGTTGAAACACACGTTGTGACTTGAACCCTCACAACACAATGTAAAAACAAATGATGTGATGTGACATAGAAATAAATGACATGACATGATTTAGAAACAAACAATGCGACACAATACAAAAACTAATGATGTAATGTGAAACCTCATGATCTAATGTAGAAATATGAAATGTGATGTGAAACCTCACAATGTGATGTTAAAAAACACGATAAACATTATTCTTAGTGGTGCAAAACACAAAAACTTACCTTCCTTACAATAGCTTTGTTGCATGGTTGTGGTAGTAATGTTAACTTTTAAATTGTAACAAGTTAGGTTCAACAACAACAATGTAGCAACATTTTCAACATTAAAACTTTAAAGGGCATGAGATGAGCATGAAATTTTTTTCATGGTCGATGGTGATGAATTTCACAACAAATCCAACATCAATGTTAAAAAGCATGTGGATGAAGCATGGACATGAAACACTTTAAAAATGTATAAACCTGATTAAATTTCATTCCAATGCAAATTTGCATGATGAAAATGTAATTAAAAGTCATAATGAATTCATATGTGTGTGATGATAAACTTTTTTTGATCCATGTCCATTAACCACTAACATTCATTGTGATGGTGTGAATCTATCATGACCTTTTGAAACCCTAATTTAGTTCATCATTAACCAAGGTTTGAATGTACACCAAAATTTTAAACTAATTTTAACATAGGTGTTCTTTTTTTTATGATGTTGTTTAAATGTTAGGAAACCCCTTTCTCCCCCCCCCAAAAAAAACCAAACAAAACAAAAGTAGATAAGTATGTTACAACTCACCCATAAAAAGTAAGAAACCTTTTTTTGTCCATTAGGGGGTGGCTAGCAAACAAAGAACAAAAGAGACTTATGGCAGAGAAAAAGCCTGTTATGGAGAACACGGAACAAGAGATTGCCCAGAGGAGAGACCATCAAAAGAGAAATTTACTCACCTTCAGCTTGGCTTGCACACTAGCAGCTCCATCAAAATTTCCAATTTCCAGAACATAAATGTTGCAACTTCCTTGTACATCTGACTTTTATTTTGCTTACTTGTAATGCTGTCACATGACAACAACACTGTCTTGGGTAAACACATCGCACATGGAACTACAACAATAAAACAAATTCTCTGAAAAAGCCTATCTTATTCCAATTGCCGCCTTGCTTGCTTCTTGTTCCGCATTGCCACAAACAAAGCAAGATCCTGATCTAAAGACAGAAACCCCAAATACCAATGGCATCTACAGAAGGAGAAAGAAGGAACAAGGATTTGCAGCCCAACAAACCCATGCAAAATAGTAGTGCAAAACCATTTATTATCCAGCCTTCTACAAATCGGTTGAAAGAATTTCTCCCCAAAAGAAAGAAAACGGCACCAAAACGGCACCAACACGAGGCCGCGCGCCCCCCGCGCATACACACACACCTCCCCGTTTGACCATTGCAGAGAAGAACGACGGCATGTCACAGTTCACGTAACAAAGCAAAAAGACAGTAGAAGGTCATCGACATGCACAAGAGGAGAAAATAGGTGGAGAGAGAGAGAGAGAGAGGAAAGAAAACACATACCTGCCTTCATCTCAAACGCGCTCCACCTTCCCGTAGTTGATGATGAACATGGCGCTCGATTTCCGTCTTGCTTGCATCGTACTCGAAGTTTGCAACAATACAGCGGCCTTACTCTCGCCATAGCCTTCTCATCTTTTCTCTCTCTCTCTCTCTCTCTCTCTCGGACCCCACCAGTGTACCATGAAGGATGGATGATAAGTGGTCAGGAAACAGTTTTCTGTTGGATTTCCAAAGAGAACTGGAAGCAGTTTTCTGTTGGGTTTCTAAGGCGAACTGGAAACAGTTTTCTGTTGGGTTTCCAAGGAGAACTGGAAGAAGCAGTTTTCTGTTGGGTTTCCAAGGTGAACTGGAAGAAGCAGTTTTCTGTTGGGTTTCAAAAGTGAACCGGAAGAAGCAGTTTTCTGTTGGGTTTCCAACGTGAACCGGAAGAAGCAGTTTTCTGTTGGGTTTCAAAAGTGAACCGGAAGAAGCAGTTTTCTGTTGGGTTTCCAACGTGAACCAGATAGTAACTCAGTTGAGGTTCATCCACAACTGATTCATAACCGGCATCCAGTCAATGTTGTTGCACTGGTGGGTACTGTTTTACTCTGTCCGGTCGTCAGCATGGTGGTGACAGGAAACCAGGTGTGCGGTTTTTGAGCCATGTGCAGAGAGATTTATGGGCAATGAGCATTTGTAAAGTCATATAAAACCAATGGGAAATTTGTAAGCCAAGTGCAATTTTTGTAATCGGATTTTAAGAAAAAAAAAAGTAACTTTGGATCCAAGGATTCAAAATTATGGGATTCATTTTGTTTTTTCTATAAAACAATGAAATAAAAGTAAGTACTAAGTAGTACCGTGGGGGTTGCGAATTCTTGAAAATTTAAAACAAATTTTCCCTACCCCCACAAAATTTTGTCACATTTTCATCAAAATTTGAACCAAAAAAATCTGCCAAAAAAATCTCAATCAAATTGATGTGTGCATGATAGAATAGGCAATGATCAAGGTGATTGTTTGACATTAAAAAAAATTGTTTGATAACCATGGTTATGTACCAAAAATTTGGTGCTTTGATTTGTGATTAAAAATCATAAGAATCACCATGATAATTGCCCAACACTAAATGATAAATAATATTAATGTATAATCTAACTGCCCAAAAAAGATTATTCATTAATCTAATAAAATGTCCTTCATTTTTGTTTGATCCATTTATGTTGATTAATGATTTCAAATTCACCAAGCCACATTCAAATAACCATCCCTAGTAAGAATCTCGACACTTTTGATTGACTATCAGGTCATGACTTACAACCCATAACCTTCGACCTTTGTTTAAATTAACGATCTACTAGGTAGCACAAGGTATCACTTTGGGTTCTCATTGGCCCAATGATTTTGTAACCCTTTGTTGCTTGGATGAAAATTTCATGACCATTCTTTGCATGGATGAAAAGAAGGCATTTAGATTATCATGAGATGATTATGTCCAATTATGAGCTTGGAAGTGCAAGTTACTAAGGATAGTCTAAATTCTCACACATCTTGACTATTCATGATATTGAATCTACACGTTCTCACTGATTGTATACTAAGTCCAAAACCAATACTTATCAAATTAAATTCTTGTAAATTGTTCTTTAATTAAACATTTGTCAAAAAAAATTCATGGGCACATATGTTTTTTAAAATTCTCCAAAAAAAAGTTCCATACATATGGAATATTTCTAGAGTTCCTAACACTTATTAAGTACAGATTTTCAAACCATTTTCAACTCATCTGCAGCTCTCCAATGAAAGGTGCATGTCCATGCAGCAAGAAACATTGGCCTGTTCCAGTGCAGCCCGATGGAAAGCCACTTAATAGATCGCAGCAAACGATCACAGTAGCTTAATGGAAAGAGACCCTAACTAGTCAGTAAGTGCTAAGCCATTGAATGGTGAAGCTGCCGCCACGACTCTTGTATCAAAGCATCCTCAACTGTCACTACTCGCAATCTCTTGCGCGCTCTCTCTCTCTCTGTCTTAGAGTCGCCGTCGCAATTCTCAGAGAGTACTCCGGTGCCACAATTCTCTGCAATTCGCTGAATACTTTGGTGCCGTAAATTCTCTTGAGACTCTGGTGTTGTAATTTTTTTAGCATCATTTTGTTCGTTATTTTGTTGGTTTTTGGTTTGCGCATGTATCGCAAGTAGAGAGTGCATTCCGAGAGAGAGAGAGGATTTGGTATGGCAGTTGCATCGTTGTTAGCCTCGCGAAGCAGCAGCTGCTTGTTGCGGAATCGCAGAGTCTCGTACCTGACTCCCTCCTGCGCCACTAGTAGTCGATTGCAGTTGTCTTCTGCTCCTCCTCCACATGCTACTCATTTCACAAGTGCTGGTGTCGGCATCGCGTTGTCGTCTTCGTTGCAGCATCTTGGACGGAGCAAGCCACTCGTTCCGAGTTTTCTGCGTCGTCGGTTTTTAGTGTTTCCTGCCGCTTTTGTGGGACTCCTTGCTGCTGGAATGGGGTCGCCTGTCCCGGTTCTGGCCAAAGCCAAAACATCGGAAGCCGAAGAGGTGATTGCTTTCTTCTTCTTCTTCATCTTCTTTTTAGGGGTTTCCCCTGCTTCTCTACCTGTTCTCAGCCGGGCTGTCTATTTTGCAGATTCTCAAAATCCGGAAAATTAGGTTTTGGTATGCTTTCTTGCACTTTGTCGATTGCTCAGGAGTCCAATTGTGTCCACCAGCGATGTACTGGTTGTCGGCGTGGAGGATTGAGGATCCAACAGTAGGAGTGATGAAATTAGTGCTTGACAAGGATATTCCCTTGATGATGTTAGTAGCCTTAGGGGGGTGGTGGGAGTGAAGTCTTATGCAGATATTGAGGACAGTGCAATGGCCTGAGCAGTTTCCGTTCAAGACTGAGGACTTCCAACGCTACGATGAGTGAGTGTGACCCCCTAGCTCCTGCACCTTTTGCATGTCCAGTCTATTTTTTGTATCAACCATTTTCTCTTCAAAGCCTTCCAGTTCTTTGCCTGATTGGATTTCACACACAGTCAATAATGTATCAGCAGTCAAGACATAATTTTAGATTAAACTGCTAATTAGCTATACTCCTGGAGAAATCTTATACAAGCCCTTGAACACAGTTGTGGATGCTGGCGAGTGTGTGCTTTGTTTCAGGTCCCCAGACACAGACTTTTATTCAGCTCCCCGTTTTGTGACACATATTGATGATTATGCCATCAATGCTCTCACTAAATACTATGCATCAGTGTTTCCAGCAAGCAATTCTCCAGGGGTTGTTATTCTTGACATGTGCAGCAGTTGGGTAAGTCATCTGCACTCTGTTGTTATGTGTACTATTATCAGACACATGCCTCTTGGCAAGTGCTTTTGTGTGTTGTTCCTCTTAGATCTCCAGCTTAGCATGTATGTGGACAGAGTTTAGCACCAGTGCTTACCTTGCATGTGATTGATGCAGATAAGCCATTATCCAAAGGGATATAAGCAGGAGAAAATTGTTGGTATGGGGCTCAATGCTGATGAACTCAAGCGCAATCCGGTAATTGATCTCCAATTTAGTTTTGAATCAAAGTTGCACTTAGGGTAGAGGGGGAACATTTAGTAGCTTCATGTAATCTTGTCATCTCTGAAAGAATTTTAGGATAATGTGTACAGTATGACATGCTGATGGATGTAACCATGGTTTGCAGATGAGGTGTTATTGCCACTTTGTGAATTTCATCTGGACATTGCATCATCTGGAACCCAGATAGTTATGCAGCAGTAATGAACATAGACTTGCACATAACAAGATATGCATGCTTGGTCAGGCATTTTGATGAAGTTGTGGGATGATTTGGCAGGTTTTGACAGAGTATGTTGTTCAGGATTTAAACACAAATCCTGTGCTTCCTTTTCAAGACAACACATTTGATGTCATCACTAATGTGGTACTGGTGTTACTATTCATTCACAAAATGCTCCATGCTGCATTTTGTAGATCTTTGGTTCAGTATATCATCAATGGTTAGTGACAATTAAGATGACTGCCAACTCTCTCATGTCAAAAAGTTGTCAAGAGTCTTTATTTCTTAGTTGTGCTTTGCAGGTGAGTGTTGACTATTTGACAAAACCATTGGAGGTGTTTAGGGAGATGAACCGAGTTCTGAAGCCTGGAGGTTTGGCTGTTATGAGGTAAGTCATTACCTGGCAGAATGCCTCCATACCCTATTTCTTCAATGATGAACAACTGACTGCTTCCGGTATTAGTACTGATGTAAAATAACAGTCTAGGTAGTAGGCATTTTAACTGAGTTTGTGTTTTTGCCTGAGATCATGGGTAATATCTTAAGTTGACAGCAGGTGACCAACTACTGGATTGTTTGATGATGTGCAGTTTTTCGAACCGCTGTTTCTTCACAAAAGCTATTTCAATATGGACATCTACTGGAGACACTGACCATGTTTGGATCGTTGGGTCATATTTTCATTATGCCAAAGGATTTGAACCTCCTCAGGTACAACAATATGCTCCTCATTTTTAACAGCGAAGTATGCAATTAAAGCATTTGTGTGACACTTTTGAGGATGTAAAATTTGCAGAACCTGAAAAAATGTCCTAAGAAATTTACAATGTTGTTTTGGTTGCAGGCCGTAGACATATCACCCAACCCAGGAAGGACTGATCCAATGTATGTGGTCTTCTCTAGAAAATTGAGGGCTGAAGCTTAGGTTCCAAGATTTTACCTTTGCTATTACCAAGACTCTGTAGACTATTGTTCACTTTGGGGATTCAAGGTTTTTCAGAATAGGTAGTTAACATTGAGCCTCATAGTATTGTGGATGAGTTTAGTCACAATTGAGTCCTCCAACAAGCTAGTATTATTATCTCAATAGCATCAACAGCTGTTTTTCCTCAGTTTGAGAGTTAAGAGAGGTTTTGCTACTTTGGGTAGAATGTATGTAGGCTTTGCTGCCTTAAGGTCCACCCAATTGAATAGCTTGCAAATGCAAGCTCTTAGGATATGAGAAATGTTTTCTAATAGTGCCAGGATTGATTGTGCCTTTAAGGGAACCTCTGACGTAGTAATGTCAACATTGAAAGCCATCCCAAATGGCCCATGTTCGGGCTCTATCCAATCTAAATCTTACAGCACAGAAGCAACCCTCCACATGTAACCAAGAGTGTTCTTTTTTCAAGCAGATGAACATGCTGTAGAAATGGTATTCTATTTCACAAAGTTCCTTTCTGTTTTCCAGAGAGCAAATCTCAAGTTCTCTAAATAGTGGGGAGTGGGCGTGGTGATCATCCTAGCAAGGGCAATGTGTGTGTTTTTTTTGCCAGAAAACAAATGACTTTTCAAGAATTCCCAGTCACAAGAAAACTTCCTAGAGTCATTTAGGAAAATAAGAAAACCATTTTCTAATGAAAAAAAAGTAAAACTCTTTGATTGCCAACTAGGAACTACTATGTGGATTTCATTCTACGTTCGACCCCCACAAGGTTATTGCTTCCTTTCAAAGGTGATTGTTGGCCACAACATATTGAACCATAATATTTCAAGAGGTTATTTCTTAACCTCTTATCCTCTATATTGCCTGCAACCCAACTCCCTGAATTCCTCAGTCATCAATGGCAAATTCGAAACAGCTGAAAAGTTGTTATAAAAATCCCCAAAACTCCCAGAAATCCTAGAAAACACACACAATTACATATTGAAGAAATTGTTGCTCCAGTTTTTCCTTAAATGCACAACAACTCTTGCTACTACAATAGGTAGACAAACTGTGTAGAACATTCTTCTTATTCATACATGTTCAAGTTTTCAAGACTTGCAAATTCGCTGGAATGTTGTAAAAAAGTTTTTTATCATAGTAACAAGAAAAAATTGCCCATCATGCCACCATACAAAGTCATGTGTAAATGAGGAACTACCTAAGGAACTCCCGAGGTGGAGCCAAGGGGGTTCTTATTTCAGTAATGCCCCGCTCCATAGGCATTGGCCAACATAAAGCACAACTAAATAAAAGTTAAAAAAAAAGAAAAACCTTGTTGGGCAAAATGCCCGTTGTACAATAGGTGTTCCATTTTATGAAATGCTCGTCTCTTTATTACATTTTATAATGTACCCTCTAGATATACTGTGAAATTTGGAGCTGTGATTTATGTACAATTACATGTATATTACTATAATCCATGTATATTGTGATTCATATTACTTAGTTTCGAGGACCCTCAAAGGTTCATTTTTTTGGGGTGATGAGCATTTTTGATTGGCCCATCACAAAGAAAATTAATGAAGCCTTCAACAGTCCCAAAATAGATATGTTGTAATCTCTTCCTTTGGGCTCCTCATACAGGTTCCAATAGCAAAACTTAGATCGAGTGAGGAGCTCTTGGGAACACATTGGGAACAACAAAAATCCATCACCCTCCCCCCAAAAGAAAAAGAACTTGGGCCCCTTGTGCATGCTACTTCACCTCATTGGTTGGAAATTTTGATTTTATTAAAATTTTCGGCATAAATAATAAATATAATTTCAAAAGTTC
>Ga0116230_10007087_pt1 | contig 11076 bp, 8 predicted proteins | sample S1TSphfallax_3_FD_88678 | JGI IMG/M metagenome (GOLD analysis project Ga0116230, IMG submission 88678) | Host-associated microbial communities from peat moss isolated from Minnesota, USA - S1T2_Fd - Sphagnum fallax MG | ecosystem: Host-associated > Plants > Peat moss > Unclassified | place: USA...
GAGAGAGAGAGAGAGAGAGAGAGAGAGATGTAAGTGGGTCACAGAACAGCATTTGGGTCAAGGAACAATCACAACATTCTGCAGAACATGAAGTCAGTCTTTCTTTCACACACAAACAAACATGTCCACATAAAAAAAGCTTGGAAAAAATGCAATAAAGCTACCAAGAAGAGAGCATCGATTTTGCAACAAAACAACAACCAATAAGTTAGAATTAGTTCAGAATGTTTTGTTTTGTTTAGATCTAAACCCTATCTAAATCTTCCAAACCCTAAACCAACAACAAGACCGGACAGAACTCCAAAGCAAACGACGACGACGACGACGACGACGACGACGAAAATAGCACCTGCAAATGCAGCAGCCTGCATGAATATGGCAAGCATATTCTTCAGCTAATTGAGAAAGAGATACAGAGACACAGAGAAAAAACAAAGAAGACAAAAAAAAAACATACACACCAGATGCTCTCTGGAGTACTACTGGCTTGGTCGACCAGACCAAAATTCGCTCAAGAACTTCAGGAAACAAAGGCGTGTGTCAGAAGATGCCCCTGCCATGAAAGTAATTATATATTTTAAGCACATATCTAATGACCAGCACATAAACAAAAAACTTCTTTATGTTGATGGACAAAAACCGCACATTTATTTTGAATATTTTGGATCCGTGAAAATCACCGTCGACTAAGGAAAAAACAACGTACAAAGTAAGGGCCCAAGTCTCTTGAAGCTAGTGTACTTTATGATGAATCTCAACCCTATTTCCCCGCCCCCCCAAAAGCAGAGGCAACAGAAACGAAGCAGACATTTGCACTACGTACACTGAAGAGCGCTCTCGCGCGCGCACTACTTTCTCCGGGATCTCGACCAATCGGAACTAGCCACGTGTAGCTTTCGACGCTTGTGATTGGGCTAACGGACAGAAACCAGAAGGTAGAATAACGGACGGAAGCTGATGGATGTTGAATGGACGGAATGGAACTTCGGAAACCGAATGGTAGAATTTATGAACGGAATCTGATGGATGAGAAATGGACGGAATGGGTCTTCGGAAACCAAATGGAAGAATTGCGACGGAATATGTTGGATGAGGAAAAGCACAGAATGGTCTTCGGAAACCAGATGGTAGAATTGCGAACGGAATATGATGGATGAGAAATGGACAGAATGGGGTCTTCGGAAATCAGATGGTAGAATTACGAACGGAATATGATGGATGAGTGACGGACAGAACGTCTTCGCTGGAAGGAAACCACCGGGAGTTGCATGATGTCTGCTGTAGCGTCACATGAAGTGTGACGAGTGCGATTGTTATTTTTTCGCGCATAAATTTTTTGTCTGAGAATCTGAAGTGATTGGTGCTGTGAAGTTGGAGAATTTGAGCTTTTCCCGCGGGTTTCTGGAATTGGGTATCGAAAGGAAATTGCGATGGATCTCTAAAAGTTGTTTTTTCAGTGGAACTGAGGATGGAGGAGCTCTGCTTTTGTTTTTTGGGTTTTCTTGTAAGCGTCGTAGCAGCGACGGTGGCATTGGGATAAGGAAAGAGTGCACGATTTCTGTTTTCCAGAGTTTGAATGGTAGACTTGTTAGAAGTCTTTTCTTTTAGGGTTTGGGTGTGAAGCTTCAGAAAGATGGAGCTTCGTTTGTTTCTAGCAGAGAGGAAGAGCAAAGTGAGAGAAAGAGAGATGTGTTAGTCGGATTTTGGAAGCACGGGAGCTTGGTCTGGACATTCCCCAGGCTTGATAGTAGGAGGGTAGAATTGAATCGAGGGAAAGATTTCAAATCGGACGAAACCCTAAACCCTAAAAATCAGGGTTTCTTCAGCTCGACTAGGACGGCTGCTCATGTTGCCATGGCACGATTCGGTCAGGGAAGCACCGGATCATCAGATTCCCTCCATGTGCCGGTCAATCCTGAACTGTAAGTCGTACAAATCATTATCATCATCATCATCATCATCATCATCATTAGCGTTAGCTGCATTTCCCCTTGTAAGTACTCTGGGAAGCTTGCATGCAGTTCAAAGGGACTGATTGAGAACTATGCTTATGTATTGGGCGGGAGCCAGGTTCACAGACACAGCAGAGCTTCCACTGTTGGGATGGCACGAGAAAGCAGACACGTTGGTGGCTTGCATTTATTGTCTCCTTCTGGTATGTGCAATCATGAACGCCTGCCTGCATGATCCATCCATTATCTTCATCCTCACCACTGCATATTGTTTGTTACATGTGATTTCTTCTAAGCTGTCATTAGCTGATTGAGCTTTGTGGATTTAGTGTTCAATATACCAGGAGTGGTTATCAAAGTGTTTCTTCAGAAATGCACAATGAGTTGTGGACACATCTGCTTCTTGTGTGTATAGTTGGTTTCTTGTTTTGCCGGAACTGACAACAGAATGTTTATCTTCAGCAAGTGTTGTTGTGGAATTTTTCTCTGCAATCTCATAGATATATGTACATATGAATATACTGATTGGAGTCAAATATGGTTTTGTGATTGAATACAGGCAGCATACGGGATGCTCCTTGTTTCATCATGGCTGCCATTGCCTCTGTTGCTATCACAGGTGGCACTTTTCTCTGTGTGTAACCTCCTCCTGCTTGTGGTCACAGGTCAGGCTACCATTCTTTAGCATTTGAGTACTGCAAGTCTTTTTGGTTATGAATCTGCAAATTGGTTTGACCTTGAAATCAAGGAGGCCATCGTTCCTGCAAAAGTTGGACTCTGCATGAATATCAAATACAATACTCTATCCTATAATCCATGTGACTGCTGGTTCTGTTATGGAAGTCTCTGTTCTTTCACCAGTATTGCAGAACAGTAATCACAACATGGAGATAGTAATTTTGATGCTTATGAGGCTTTTCATCAATCCTGATCCATTGTTGAAGTGTTTGTCTAGGAAGTTTTGGGGGCAAAAGAAGGTTGACAGATGACATTAGTTCTATATTAAGCATTTGTAGTACATGTGGTGAGCTCTTTTACTATCTGATCTATCCAATCCAGGGCCATCTCTTGATCGAGGGTGATATTTGAACTTGTTTGGCTAGTGCAGGGTTTTTGCAAAGCCATTTGAGTGCACAACTGAAAAGGATGCAGCAGCAGGTACACACAAAGTTTTCCCTTCTGAACTCTACTTCCATCATGCTGTGGGTATGCCCACATGTTTGGCTAAGGAACAATTGGGGGTTTATTTTGTTGCGCAGGGCTTTCTGAAGTTCAGTGTGTTTCTGATGTGGATAGTATCTCAGCCCTTCAAAATAGTCGCCTATGGTATGTTGAATCAATTCCCATCTTCAAGAATCAAAGGATGTTTTGCTGTCTGAGTGTATCTGCTGGGGTCAAGCCTTAGACGGTGAAGAATTTATTACCTCAAATGAGGTAAGATTATCTTAGTGTTACAGAGAATTACAGCAGGATAAGAGGATGGTCTTATGCAAGAGGAATGCTATGTTGGGCCATACAGGAACAGGAACAGTACTTATGGTTGTGACCTGGGATACCTTCCTGCAGCAATGGGGCATCCCACCTTTGTTATTTCTCCGGTAATCTAATCCTGTGTATTTTAATCTACATCCAGATTTTAAAAGTGTTTGTTTCCTTGTGTGCTTGTGAAGGCATATTTTGAAAGATCTGCATCATGATGTAGGATAAACTACCTTATCACACAGCACCAAAGCTCACCCACTACCCTAATTGAGTGCCTTGTGCAAAATGTTGATGGATGACCCCACATTTTTGGGGGATGTTCATGTTGCTGCAGGGTGATACTACTTGTACAAATTATTTGGATGGGAGTGTTGGTCAGTGTCTTCATTTGTAAGTGTGTATGGCCTCTGGTTGTGATCAGTTGCTTGCAATTATAGGTAGTTGGTTTTTGAAGATTTCCAGCTGTAGAAATGTGAAGGAGGTAACTTTTAGGGTTGCAAATCCATTGTCTTTCTTACAGTTTTCATTAAACACTGAGTGCAACTCTTTCGTACTTCCAATTTTTGAGCAGCATTTAAACCATTAACAAAATTGCAGCAAGAGGACTGTTTACAAAGAGAAACCTCCATGTAGTTGCTCTTGCGTCATCTTGGGCAGCTGTGTATGTATTTTGCATTAGGTCGATTCTTTGTCAGGAGGATTGGTGGCAAAAATGAACTTGAAAACTGTAGGTATAGTGGGTTGAGAAGGTGCTTTATTTTTGCAGATAAGGTACATATTCACAACACATCACACTGTCAACCAGATGTAGTGTGCACTCTTTCCGCAGTGTTACAGGGACCTCCAACGCTTGATGACATCCGGTTAGTTTGTCATTCATGCTTCCAAGTTCTGACTTCTCTCATGCTGATATATGTTAAGAGCAAGTTCCCACAAGATGGATTCACTGGTTTAATCAATACTAGCCAACATCACGGCTGAGTCTTCCCATTGCTTCCGGAAAGGCAACAGAAACTCAGGACGCAGGTTGTGTATAATGGTTTGCCCAAGTTTTTGGGAAGATTATTATATGCTTATCTACACCCACTGTTGGGAGCTGATGAACTCAATGAGTAGTCATGGCAGCTCGTCACTGCCGTTCGTGATGAAGGTGATGGTCTGTCGCTTTGTGAGTGACTCTCATGAGGTTTTGACTGCACTCATTGTCATGTTACCTTTAATTGTTGTTGTGGAGATTTCTCTGCAACTTGATCAATCTTGGTTTAATCAATACTTACTGTCTTGCACAAATTTTAGGTATGTAGACAGCGGTGGACTGGCAGAACAGCAAGCAGCACTTCTTCATTATCAGCAAGATAATCTCCAGCACCTTAGCAAAGAGGTGGATTTTGCATCAGATTCCTCCTTTTCTCTGGATTCAATTTCTTGACAATGCCCCTGCATTGTATTTTGCCCTTTGTCACACATCTCTTTCCAATCAGAGGTTTTGACACCAGGGTCATCTGTTTCCATTTGACCTTATGTGTCCTTGTTTTCTAAATTCCAGTCAGGCTTCTATAGACCCAGAATCCTGAATGATCTTTTTTTTATTTTCTTTATTATGGATCATGTCTTCTTATGGTTAGCTACATCTGGAACTTAGCTTACCCTTGTCATGGAGGGATGTTGGCTTCAGATTTTACGGCTACAGGAAAGTTTGAGCAAGTATGAGCACACGCAAGATGGTAATACACCACAGGTAACTGGAAATACCCAGCTTGGATGAACTAGATCTTTCCAGCTACAGGTTTTGTTGCCATCTTCTGGAAGACATGTTTTTTTTAGCAATAATTTCTGTCAGTCCCTCCATCCCCTGTTTGAGGATGGTTTTCATGATTGCCCAAGTCTTTTTACTATTTGCAACTGTTTTTCTTTATTGGTTTCTCACAACCTTTTCAAATTGCCATTTGCATACTGCTAATCAAGTGACTGGACCAGGTGGACTTAGTGCACTTGTTGGCTGCCCGAGAACAAGAATTACGAGCTATTGCAGCAGAGGTTTTGAACAAATCAACCCTTGTTTTATACTTCCAGAAATTTGCAATTGGTGCCTGGGGATGAGATGTCTGAAACTGTGGATTGTCTGGTGGGTATTTCAGTCATTGATATCCTTGGATTTCTGATGGGCATCAAATCCACAGGGTGCACTTGCTAGTCAGTTTGCTTTAGCTAAAAATTAATTCCCCACTACTGATCTACAAAGCATTGTCTGCCAGAGGGATCAATTGCAGGCAGAAGTTCGACTTGCGCGGGGTTTTATTAGTGAGCGGGATGCTGATATTTTACGAGTTCGTGCAACCAATGACCAGGTGATCTCACTGATCTATTCTATTTTCTTCTTTTTTTCTTATCTTCGTTTTGTGTGTTAATGACTGAAGCTGATTTGTGACTGTTAAATGCTTTGCTGATGTGATTAACAGTATGTGGAAGAGAATGAACGATTGCGTGCAATGCTGGATGAATGGAGCTCTCACACAGCCAAGGTTTCATATGCGATGACCTTTGCTACAGTTTACCAATATCCATGTTGCTAATTGCAGAGTTTCTGGTTTCCATAATTAGAAGTGAACATTACTTTTTTCATATTTATCGTGTACAAGTACATACCATAACATTACAAGTAATTCTTTTGTTCACCCCTCTTGTTGCCAATCACATTAAGTTTCTAGTGTTTGGGATTTTTTTACAATGATTTTGACTACAGTGTATATCCTTTTCTCATCAGATGTGTTGGTTTTGACTGTAAATCCAACCCAGAGAGTTCACCTCCTTTTGACTGAAGCATAATGTCATGAATTGCAATGAAAACCCAAGATTTTTTTTCAATTTTCATCTGCAGCAAAGTATGCAGAGTATCTATTTTCAAATGCTTGTAGTGTACTCATGGGATGGTTTTTCTGGTGGGTGGTCTTGGCATGAAGTTGGAGCTGGCACTTCAAACAGAGCGGGTGTTGACAATGGAGTCTCAGAGGAACCACAATCATTTGTCGGTGTCACCCACTTAGTCATTCTAGTGTAGCATGAGTGAGCTCACAATTTCCTTTTGCTTTCCTAAAATTCCCTTTTGTGTATACTTTTAAGTCTTGAAATGAAAACATTTCTCAAGTCTCTGTTTTTTCAATGTGTCATTTTTCACTTCAATTTGGTTTTGATGGGTGGCTTTGACAACCAGAAGCATGGACAAAATTATGAACTAACAAGACCTAGGGTGTTGGACGGGATAACTGCACACAAGTGTCCTTGCATGGTGACACAATGTCAAAATACACACCTGAGACAGGTATGCAAGAAAATCCCATACCTCAACATTTTATTTGATCTTCACTCATTTGGAAACAGATTGTGAAATTGAATCACCCATGTAATCATGTTGTTGAGTCCTACAAACCTCTGCTTGTAGTCAACCAAATCTGGATAATGGAGGTGGATTTGTGAGGGGAAGTTTGGGATGAGGCTGCCACCATTTTGACATGGCTTGCAATTTATGTAACACTTGGATCAAACCCCATTGTTCCATAAGAGTGATAAGGATTTGATTTGTATAACACTTGGATCAAAAACCCCTTGTTTCATAAGAACTCAAGAATTTACATGCAGTTTCTTGCATGCCTTCAGATGTTATTGCCCTTGCTGGCTCATAAAAGCATTGTTATCCTTATTTACGAACTTGGAGAAAGAGAAACAATGTTTACACATGGAGAGATGAGTTGTAGGAAATCACAAATTGGAATGAAGATTAGGAAATTCAAATGTCCAAGCAACTCCACAGTGGCCATTCTAAAAACTACGGTAACTAAATTTGTATTTTGCAAACCTTTGAAAAGTTTCATATGTAATTTCATATATATTTCATGGAGAATTTCATTAGAAGAAGAGTTGGATGAGGATTTGTGTCAATGGTACTTGCAATTGATGAGATAGATAAGATTGAAAAACAACAAATGTACATAATACCCTAATTTTCATGCTTGTTTAAATTCAACACATATAAGATCAGTACACAATTTTTAAAACTATGTTTGTCTATATCTGGACTTCATAACTAGCTACACACCTATTTTATCCCTTCACAAACCTACTTGCAAATTATCTTTCTCCCTAAACAAAGCTATTTGCATACATGCCAACCTTCCTCTTCTTTTGAATGATTTATTTAGAATATATACATTTTCTTTCTCTCCAACCTTTTTCTCCTTTGCTACAAATGAACAATCTTTGTTTTCACCCCTCCAACTTCCCTCTCCTTTCCCAATGGGTGAACAATTCTTGTTCTCCTTACAACTTTGCACTTTTTCAAAATTGGTGGACAATTTCTTGGTTGTCCTCTTAGAGTAACAAACCATGGAATGGTGGAAAGTTCATTTATTTTCCTCCTTGAATAATATTTGCACACACACAAAGTACATAATATGTGCATAATCAAGATATCTAGATGTGCAACATGGCCACAAATTATCAAGTGATTGAACACTTAACATCTTTGGCATCGATAGACGAATGGGAACTTCACTTAAATGAATGATATATTATTTACATTTTTTATTATAATTATAGTTTTGAATATTGAAAGAATTAGAAGTGCCAAGAGTTAATTACCTAGCTTGCCTTTATTTATACTATTGTGTTTCATCACATGCAAGTTTACATTATTCACATGTTATCCATTTATTCATTGAATGGGTGGTCAACAACCAATGTTTATTAGGCTAGAGTGGCTACAAAATCAATATGAGAATGCATTATGATGCACAAATGAAATCTTGAATTTTTTTCAAAATAAAACTATCATCAATTTTCCCTATAAAGTACACGTATTTATGAGACTTTTGTAATGAATGAAAATTTAAAGTGCAAAGTGTGGATGAGAATCCAAACTTTTTAAGGGAAATACCAAGTTTAGTAACGAACCTAGTGAATTGATTAAAATGATGTCTTTCATATTTTTTGAATTTGATGTTCTTTTTTTTCATGGATAAACTTTGAAATGATTTTAATAAAAAAAATCATTTAGTTTCTTATTTAAATTCTCAAATTTGTTAATGAATTGGAAATGGATATGCAAATAAGGGATCATAATTGAATAGTTGAAATCTTAAAATTATTGTTATGTTGAAATGCCATTTGATCTTTTGTTTGAAGTTTTATATGTTGATGAATTTTTTTATAATGTATGAAAAGTCAATATCCAAAGTATGAGGGAAAAAAATTCAATTATTAATGAAAAAAAAAATTTTAATAAGAGCCTAGTAGATTGAACAAAGGTGTAGTTTTGTTAACATAATTTAAGTTAGGCAATGGATACAACTTGTTAATTATGATATGTACTCATGAACCCCTAACTGACGTGATTAATAAATCATTAAGGAACAAGTTTGTAACAATGTGAATTATGTTGAAAAGTTATCAAGGTATATTTTCATGTAACTTATATGTGTATTAAACTATTAATGTGTACAAACAATTAGGCCAAAGGAGTGAAGACCCTTTCATCAAATTGAAATTGGATTGTTTCATCTTTTGCCCTACTATTTTCAATCAAAATATCAAAAAGTTGTTCTCCAAAAGTTGCACAACCTAGCCCATGCAATATAATTCATATAATCCAATATAAATTATAACATGTCTGTGGATTAACTATAATATTTGTGAACAATTATAACAAGAATACAAATTCAAACATTTTTCAATGTTGGATTTTCATTCTTTTTATTTTAAACATAAAATAATTATGAATTTGTTACAATACATTTGCGTAATTTTAACGATAATAAAAATTTAAACACTTCAAATGTTTGAATCTCACTCCTATTATTCTTGAAATAAAAAAACTATGAATTTATTAGAATATTCGTGCACAATTTTAACAAAAATAAAAATCAAGCACTTCATGTGTTTGATTCTCATTCCTATTATGCTTCTTATAAAACAACTATGAATTTATTAGAATACTTTCTCACAAATTTAAGAAGAATAAAAATTCAAACATTTCAGGTGTTTGATTTTGACTCTTATATCACTTATTATAAAATAATTATGATTTTTTTATGATATGTGTGCAAACTTTTAACAAGATTTTCATTCCTATTGTGTTAGTTATATAATAATTACAATCATATTTTAAAATTTACACACAATTTTAACAAGAATAAAAATTCGAACACTTCGAATATCCTTCAATTTCATTTTGTATTGATTATCTTAACAATATGATTAGTAATCAAACATCTAAATTTTGAATGAAACTTTGTCATTGAGAAAGAAAATTTATACATTGAAAATTACCATTACTTTCAAACTTTAAAGTTTTATAATGAAACATTAATGAATAGTACATATGATTAACATCATCATATTTTCAAACTCTTCAAAAGGTTAAATACAAAAACAATTTGGAAAAATGTCATACCAACTTTATTTCCAATTTGATTTTTCATTGTACCATACAAACTTTTATCAATTCAAAATATTAAAATCTTCATATTCCTATTCTTAAACTTCACCCCAAATTTTGGTGAACAAAATGTTGTCTCACCATCTACTCGCATCTCTTTGTTTACATTATTATAAATAAGTCAAACATTAATAATTATGATTGATTTTGAAAAAACAATCAATCCAATTCATGACAAATTAAATGACATATTTTCATATACACATATTTTGAAACAAATGTCAACATCTTGTTCAACTTAAATAAATTTTAATTCCATAGTTTTTGCTAAAAAAATGGTGTTAAATGCCTAATGATCCACAATGTTTTTTGTTGTCATTAATGTTAAATTATTTTCCTTCTATTTTTCAAACCTTCCATTATTTTTGGAAAAAAATATTAAACAAATACTTATGAATTTTTATCACATAACTTATTAATCTTTCTTTCACTTATGGACATTGAGGCACATACATGCACACATATAATTGTGAGATCATTTCTATGTTAATAATTAAATAAATATATCAACATAAAAATAGTGTATATATGTAACACATGTGAAACATATTTTTTGTATTTTTTTTCACTTAAAACATGCACGTTTTGGACCTACCCATATATTTGAATCTTCACTTGTATTCCTTTGCATTTAAATTTAACTAAACAGTTTATTTGCACAATTTTTTCAAAACTTTTATTGAATTCATATCATACAATAAAACGTCAACAATGAAAATATATATTCTTCTATTTATGCACAAATGTAATTGAAAAAATATCAATCTTGAAAATTCAATGGTTACATTTCAAGATCATAATTTCAAATGTAATGATGTTTTGACATTTTTCCTTTCAAAAAAATCTAAAAACATAAACTCCAATAGGAAAATAAATAAATTTAACAACAAAACTTTTTTTTTTCCATCACATTGAACCCATGTATATGAACATGTGCATATTTCAATCATGACCATTTAAATATGTATTGGTGTGTTGTATGGTCAAGAATAATTAATTACTTATGAACAGTTTGAAACAATGACTTCAATTATTACATTTGTTGTTTTTTACTATGTTTTGAACTAATGATGTGCATGATTATATTTTGAAAAATGTAAAAACGATTACATTATAATTTTGCACACCATGTAATGATTATGTTCCCTTTCA
>Ga0116230_10007089_pt1 | contig 11075 bp, 4 predicted proteins | sample S1TSphfallax_3_FD_88678 | JGI IMG/M metagenome (GOLD analysis project Ga0116230, IMG submission 88678) | Host-associated microbial communities from peat moss isolated from Minnesota, USA - S1T2_Fd - Sphagnum fallax MG | ecosystem: Host-associated > Plants > Peat moss > Unclassified | place: USA...
GATATAATTAAACTTATAAGATAGGCAAGGTTTGTTACCTCCTGAAGTCATTCTGATTGGAACAAAACCCCCCGATATTTGTTTGTTTGGAATTTCAATTGTATGTTGTCTCATGGATGAACTAGTTCCCATAGATCTTGAAAACAATCCACCAAGTTCTCCTTGTATCACAGGAAGACCACCTCGAACACTTCCATTCATTCCATATTGAATATGCCCTGAATTTGATTGCATGTTTTCCATCCAAATTCTTTTTTGTGATTCGTCTTCTTGTTCAAGCACCCCATCTCCATGAAGCTTAGCACCACCATCTTCTGAACATTCCAATGATACTTCAAGTTGTCTTTGAAACCAACCAAAGCGTTTTGTTTCATTTTCATTTGGCATTGCTCCTTTCATGTCAAAAAGCACAGATATTGTCGTCTTCATTGTTTTGAGTCCATGGGCATCAATTAAGAATTCAAAAGACAAATCTGGGGTGATGCAAACATCCTTCAAATCTTTTGGGTTATCAATTCGAATTTGTTTCTCTCGATTATACCAATAACCCCTTGAACCTGGTTGGACTTTAACAATTGCATTTTGGGCTTCTTTTGTTAGCAGACCATCCTTATCACCATCCCCGCCACTACGTTCATTGTTGTCACCACCATCATCATCACCTCTTTCATTACCATCATTACCATTACGACCTCCAACTCCATCACCACTATTGTCATTACCATGTGCATTGTTGTCACCACCACTACCTTCACTATCTTTTGCATTATTGTCATCACCATTATTACCTCCTCCAACCCCACCACAACTATCTCCACTACCTTGTGCATTGTTATCACCACCAACGTTGTCTCCTTTATCATTTTGGCTCAATGCACCTTGATACTCATCATGGTGATTTTCAACCAAATCACCAACACCTTCAAGACGTGTCTCACCACTTTTTGAAATGAAATGCCATAGTACTCCCATTAGGTGATTTGGTTGTTGGGTTTCACCAATAGTGAACTTCTCAATGTAACTCCAATGAAAACCTTCATTTTGAATATTGTTGCAAACATTCAAATCTTTTGGTCTCAACGAAATCTCATGATGGTTTGTGGTGACCATGTCCATAACCTTCGTTGTCATGAAAAATGTAGCAATCAACTTGAGTAAAAAAACTTCTTCGCATGATGTTGTGCCAAACATATCACCCAAACAAATGCCTTCAAGCATTTGGCCATTGATTGATTCAATTGTGATGATATCATTGACATCATTTGGCATGTACATGACAATTGGCTCATGAAATGAACTTCCTTGAGTGAATGCTTCTTGCCATAGTTGACCCCATTCACTCTTGTCAAGTGCTTCCACAAGTACTTCATTGTCTTGAGTCCAATAGACTTGTGCATAATCCAATCCTACTCCAACAACACTAGTCATGGCATGTGTGCTTCCAAATAGAAATTGTGCTCGTTGTTCATGAACTTGAATTCTAGAAGTAACAATGATTCCTCCAAGGTGTTGTTGACCAAAATTTTCAAGTAATTGCCTTGCATTGGCTTCTTCATGAACTCCACCATTGACTTGTTGGTAAACTTTGTCCAAATGGGTTATCCTTAGGTATTTGGTGATGAAGCCTAATATTTGAAGAAAGAATGTTACAATTGGATAATTGTTTGAGCTCAAAACTCCAATTGTTGCTGCCACATTGTTTTGATTGTCCATAATGTGAGGCATGATTTCATGGTCTTGCTTGTGAGAGCCAATTGAAGAGTGTCCTATAAATGATGTTGTGCACTCCTGCAATACATTTTCCAACTTATTTTACACACAGACATGTGTCAACAAAACTTACCTAATTACTTGTACTTTCCATCATATAAACAACAAATATAATGATAACCTTAAGACTTATTAGATTGATGGCCATTATTGAGGTACTTAATTGAAATCATCCATAAGTCATTTTCACTAGATAATCATGCAACTACTTGTGTTTTCCACATCATCTTTTGAATTTTAACAATGCATGCATATTTAACATTTTCCCCGTATCATATACTAGTGGAACAATAGTGTCATGGCATGTTTATGTTTAAGGCTCACATGGAACAAAACATGTGCCCTTTTTGGTAATGCTACATGGGTTTGGATGCAATTTTTAAATACTTGACCAAATGGATTTGGTTTTTTTCATGCTTACCTTCAAATTGGGAACACTGATTTCAAGATCATCAAATGTTTGGATCTCCAGCATCTTTTGTGAAACCTCCCCTTCACCAACATACAATTCTGATGTTCTCAAGTCAAGTGCAAATTCTTTTACTGCATTTGCAAGATTTATCCAAGACCTCTTGGCAGCATTTGCATCCAATTGTGCTCTCATGGCCACTCTATGCACATTGTGAAGTACTGAAAGGTGAACATTTTTCAGCGAAGGATTTTCTTGTAAAAGCTTCATCATTGCAACAAAAACCTCCTCCCGACCTTGATCATCCCAACTGTGAACATCCATGCGGCCATGAAATCCAGTGTCCTTTGCTGTCATATAATCATCCACTGAGTCTATTTCAAGTACCTGTAGAGTCTTGTTTGACTTCAAGGATTGAAGAATCATACAAACATCTGATGGTCCCATACCACTAGGTTTGGGTGGGGCAAGTAGGCATAATTGAGTAAGAGTGATGTTTGTGGCTAGCATATCTCCAATAGCTTTTGCCGCATTTTGTCCATATCCAAGAATTGTGAGGTGCTTAAGAGATGTGTTAAGGGGTGGTTGTCCCTCTGTACCACTAAGGGGCCAAAGCAGCCTCTCTGTTCCATTTGGGCCCATTTCACAATCTCTTCCTAGATATAGAACCTCAAGGGTTGAATTTTTTGCCAACATGGAGCCAAAGGAAGCACCTGTATATGCTGTCAGAGAAATATCATGAAATGTCAAATGTTTAATGCAGAGATTTCTTGCCATCATTTCACATAATGTTGTTGCTCCCTTGTCACCAAGCTTTGGGAATGACAACTCCAGAGTCTCCACTTGATTAGTGAGCAGACATTCGCATAGCTGTTGCAGCTCTTCAAAATTCAACTCTCCTGATATCCGCAAATTATTCAAGATTTGGCATGTACCAATGGCATCCAAGACAACACAAAATTCATACTCTATACTGGCATCAGACAAATAGTTTGTAGCATATTTGTCTGTAGCAACTCTAGTTGTTTCAATTGTGCACTCTTCCACATCAAAGATGAGGCTTGGCATGCTTTTAATGCAACTCAAACTCCATATATGAGAAGTCCCATATAGGATGGAAGTAACCTCATCAATATCACTTGTTAGTGTTAACCTAATTCCACACCAACTTTCAGAGTACTCAATGTCAAACTCCCATTCTTTTTGTAACTTGGTCAAGTTTGGCTTTCTTCCTTCACCTGACAGATCCCTTTTTGACTTGATCAAGTCTGCCTTGGGATTGTCCAGCAGAACACTTTTTGATGGCTTCAATCCCGCAATTCTCTTTGCCATGCCCTTAATGAATCCCACAGGCTGCTGACCAATCAGTTTCATGCTACTTGTCTCTGGTGGCAATGTTAACCATGGGCTCTGTTTCAATGCTTCTCCTGTAGGCCATGGCAGTCTCTTGTCTGGCTTGAGTCTGGTGATTCCCTTTGCCAAGCCCTTGAAAAATCCCTGTGGCTGTTGATGCAACAGTTTCATGGTACTCAAGTTTGGTGTTGATGTGTAGTGCGGGCTCTCTAAAACTGCATCCCCTGCAGATCCCAGTTTGTTGTCTAGCTTTGAAGCTTGGCCATGAAATGTCTTCATGGAAACCTCTGGATCCATTCTCCCAATTAAGTTGTGAACGTGCTGAATTGATGGCTGCAATCATAAAATTCTGAGCTTGTTATCACAGCTGGTCTGTGCAATAGTATTGGGACCAGTACCCAATGTGACTCTTATGCTTAGTTCATGCATTACTACATCCTTACATTTCACATTTAGAGGTTTAGTGCTATGCCATAACTCTTGAACCTCAATGTCTAATGCCAATTATGAACCAACAGCTACTAGGTTTGGACATGATTGTGGCAGTCAAGTTCTCTGATTCATCAACCAGAATCCAACCTATTCTACATCCAAATACTTCGTTGCTTCAAGATGTCTTTGTCAGTTTATTTCTTGACATATGGATCCATTTTTGAATTTAGAAGAGCAAACATGAGCTCTGAAGATCAAAAGGTTATGAATTGAATTGCGCAAGAGATGGTAGTTCTACCAGCAAGAATGTTGTTCTTTTGATGCGGCTAATCTTCCAATGTACATGTATCGGCCACCCAGAAACTTTTGTTTCCACTCCCTCAACTGACAATTTTTGAGTTGAATGCAGCTGGAGACTTTTTGTCAACACCACTTGAAAGTGATTGACTCCCTTAGTCCAAAACACTTACTAAACTAAAAGCTCCTCCCTGTTCATGCACCCACCATGATTTCAGTCAACTATAAGAGATATGATTCTTGAATTTCTCTGGAATCCCTGGACTTTTTTGCAGCCCAAACATTTGCAAAAGATTGTTAGATCCTCATGTCTAATCTGTCTAATTTAAGCTAGGAGTCTGTTCAAGGACTGAAAAATTTGTGTATCCCACCATGTGAAGAGACCAGAAAATCTATAAAGAAGGGAAACCCTAAACCCTAACATAATCATTGGATCAGACCCCATCAAGCATGCAAACATACGTGTTGTCAAGTTTGCAAGAGTGTGAACCTTGCGGCCGACAGCCGAGAGTCCCAAGAAAGCTGCAGCGTCTGGCTTGAACATTCAAGTGAACCACCGTCTCCCGTCCAGGACTCACACCACCGTTACGATCACCTGGTCCTACGAAGCCACACAGATTCACTCCCATATCAGGCTTAGAACTACAACCTCTTCAACCGCGGACATTAGTTTTAATACAGGTCCTACATTTGCAAACGAGGTGAGCTATTTCCAGAGAATCAATCACTCACCGATGGTGCGCAACAAGCAAAGATAGAACCCGAATTTGCACAATGCTAGACAGCCAATAAAAATTGATGAACTTTTGTGATGCACTGGATCAGACCAGCGGCGAGGACATATTATAACGAGGCGGCAAGGCACAATACATAAACCAAACTTGTGTGTATATGATGACAATGCAAAGCTAGACAACGAAGATCGGTGACAGCTTCTTTACACAAACGGAAGAAGAAAGAAGAAAATTCGCTGCACTACCGATTGGTGCTGAAAGTCCAACGCTTTAGGGGGTCTGTAAGAAGATAGGTAACAGGCAGCTCTCTGGCTGCCGAGTGCGGAGATCTAGTAGGCAGTCACAGAGGCCATCCATCATCCACAAGAGGAATTAGCCAAATTTGGTTACAGGTCAAAGAGGAAAGCAGAAAGATTGCCTGCCGAGTGCGGAGACTTTGCAGTCACAGCGGCCATCATCATCCACAAGAGGAATTAGCCAAATTTGGTTACAGGTCAAAGAGGAAAGTAGAAAGATTTAAGAATTAAGACAACCTGCTAGAGCCCAAGTCATTTCAGGTCACCATATTTAGAGAATACTTCCAAGAAGTCGTCACATTATGGAAGGAATCCTAATTTTTTTCTACTTCCCCCTCTGACTTCTAGCCAAATTTGGCTAAGTCCTCTTGGGCATGATCACCAACCTACTTCACCAATTTGAAAATAAAAACTAGCTGAAACCTATTGTCTAAATATAGTGATTTCTAACAAAATAAATCATCACGATATGGTGACTTTGGGGCAAATTTTTCACAAAAATCCTTTGTATAAGTCACACTGCATTTTTGTTGTGGGTCCCCAAGAGGGTTTTTTTTTTTTTAAAAATGCGTGGAGGCCAGAAAGGCTACTGCCATTTAGCTGGCAGAGCAAAGTTTCTGATCGAGAGGTTTTCCAGGGTGCAATTTCATGCATCCCCTTGAATTTTTTGTTGTTGTTTTCTGGCTATGTTTTTAAAAAGGTAATTGGTTATTTGGCAATGACAAATTTTTCAGTATATATATTTTGGCAATTATTAGATTTTAAAATTAGGAATTTTTGGCAATCGGCATGTTTACAACATCTGTATTTTGGCGATCAGCATGTTTATATCATTTGTGTTTTGGCGACACACCTAATTTGCCATAAATTTGGGTTCCTTAATGCTTAAGCCAAATTATTCAGAACTTAATTAAAAGGAAAGCTTCCCTGAGGGAATCAAACCCTGACCATGAAGGTCTTGCCCATGCAACATGGAAGGTCTGCACCCTCCACACATTAGAAAAAAATTCAGCAAACAAAAATCTTCAAACATCCAACCCCAATGCCCACGTGTTTTTTTTCACATCAAAATTGATCATTTGCAATCAAAATCAAGACATTTCTTTGCAAGCAATAATATGATACATCAAAACAAAACACAATTTAAAAAAAATTGAAACAAATGTTTCATTTTGAACTTGAAAACACTTTGAGTTTGTTGCAATCTGAAACTAGCAAGCTGAATCTCGAATCCTGATGCCTCAAAACAAAAGGCACTAAGATTTATGGTAAACAAAATTGCCCAAAAATTGCAAAGCTTTACCAATTTGCTTGATACCTCACCTTTTGATCTTTTCAACTTGCAATAGTATTTTCATACAAAAAAATAAAAAAGCTAAAACAATCATGGCTAAACATGCAAACACAAATGTCCAAATGTGTTGTCAAATGGTTTTGTAGCCGGTTATTCATGAAGGATAAATTGTTGAAAGTCCTTTCACCCTCTAGAGAACCCAAGACTTGAACCATAACAATTTCAGCCAACTTTTTATATTCACTTAACTTGTGTATCAGAACTACTAATCTTCATCCATAATCTGAAGACAAGGTTCTTATCAAAGCTCTCAACCATTATTGGATTTGCATTATGATTCATGGTCAGTTGGAAAAAAGAAGATTGCTTGTCAAGCAATTGCAAATCCAATAGTGGTTGAACAAAGGCTCAAGCTTTGGTTTTTTTGGAAACAGAAAATGCAGCCTTGAGAACTACCAAATGAATTGGAAATGTTGCATCATACATCTTAGAATTCAGTATTGGGGATAAATCATCCCCATCACACTCATTACCTCATCATCAAAAAATCGCCATTACAATTCAAAAATTAAAATCTAAATTGTTTTTATGCATGCTTGCCACACCTTGGATGCCACTATGATTGCATCTTCTTCATGAACTAGATGGGAAAATCTATCATTAGATCAAGTGTGCACACCAAATGTTTGTTCACTAATCCTCAAGCCAAGAATCTATTACAAATGTGTAGAATTAGAATAATAGTCTAAAGGTAGTTGTTGATCGATATGGTTGATGAAAGAATTAAAAGCATCAAAGCCAAGACCTTCAAAACAAAAATACAAATAAGTGTACAAGTGGAATAACTCTGCCTCAACAAGCTTCACAACATCCACAAACTCAACAATGAACACATCCAACATTGTGCAATTTTGATAAGAATGTGCATAGCCTCCAACATGGGCAACAAACATGGCAAACCAAGATTAAACTCAAGGTCATTAAACAAAACCAAATTGTTTTGAGTTGCCTTGGTCTTGTATGAATCAAGATGTATCTTCACGATTAAGGACTTATATTTAGACATAACGCATTTAAGAAGGTTCAACATGTTGATCCAACGCGTCTTCACATTTTGTAATAACTTTTGGCCTCTAGTAGCAAGTGTTTGTGCAAGCTTCACAAACTCAAGATACTTTTTCAGGCTGTGAACAAAAAAAACATACATGAATTATAACATTGCTTCAATGCGAAACACAAGAGGCATTTTCAACAAAACAACAATTGCCAAGTTAGTTCAATGTGCCATGCGGTGCACACCAATGAGATAAGGAGTGGTGTTCTCCTTTACTTACATATTGATGCTAATGTGATGACCTTGGAACATAGAATCCCCATCACACCCAAGACAAACCCAAAAAGAGGCAAACTACTCCTCAACTAGGCCTCCAAACTTCCCGATACTTTGCAAGATAATGGTAGCGATGTTTTTGGTTGTGGCACCCATTTCGATTCATTCTAGAGTTAGTAAAATTGGAATGGGAATTCAATTTTGCATCATGTAAGCATGCACATTTATCCACTATTAACTGTCAATAGTTGTCACCTCATCTACACTCAAAGCAAAGAAAACAAAATTTTGCACAATAGTTTTGTGTTTTGTAACACAATTTCATGCATGCATTTTGCCATTTCCCATTTGCTATTAATAGTCAAGTGTTTTTAAAGGTTGTTTTTGACATTTAACAGCAAGTATAAATCTCTAAGAAATTTAAACTCTGTCATCAATTGCCCATGGTTTAACAAATGAATAATATTCACAAACTGGATCAATTTTTTTAAAAATATACATGAGCCTTAAATTGAACCGAGCTAAATATAGATTTTTTGCCTTTACCTATATAAAGCTTTTCATTTTTGTTGTGGGTAACATCTTTATTGTAGTACTAATCTCCCACAACATCATAAATAACAACCACAACCTTACAACAATTAACATGTTTATAGAGAGTATTCAATTTGGGAGACAAGAATTTGTCTTTTCTATCAATGGTAGACCATATGACACACTTGATGTGAGAAACTAAACCATCTAGTCCAAAAATAGACTAAGCCCAAAGAAATCGTGTTGGGTAAAAATCTTGGAAAACCTTATATTTGTCATAAGATTTTTTAGGTTTTTTCAAAGGTGGTTCGTTTGTGTGGGAGGTACTAGCCTAAGATGGATCAATGGTTAGAAAAATGGGAAAAAAATGGAAACTTGAAATAATTTGGGGTTGAAGAGCAGAAAGTTGAACTTTGAATAGGGATCGAAATACCAAAACCCGACCCTATTAAAAAAAGCTTGAACTTGAAATTGGGTGGTTGTAGTGGAGCCATGGGTTTGCATTAGAGCTCAAGTGACATGAGTGCTTGACCTCAAGGAAAAATAAAAATGCTCTAGTTGAAATTCAACTCAAGAGTCTAGCTTCGGGACTTATTAATCAAACATATTGGCCAACGACCCTCGTTCATGACGACCACGGCTTTTCGAATTTACTTCCATTCAGCCAAGAGATTGTTTGGAGATCCTAGACCATTAGAGAAGCCATGTCTTTCTTTCCACGTAAAATGTTTTGGCATTACCTGCATGTTACTGCATATAGCCTTATGTCCACTAAATGCGAGAAACTTTTTATTACTAAGGTACTTCTCTCCCATTGATGACATAAAGTAGACGACTTTCAGCCATCTCTCTAGCGTTAACGTTGCTGCTTGGCACCGTCGCTCAACAGATAAAAGTTATTCTAGGGATAATATGCTAATCTTCCCCAAGAGTTCACATCAACGGGAGGATTTAGGAAGTTTGACTTCAACTCCAATCAACACACACACTTGAAGAGCTAGACAAACAATTTGGAAAACAAAAGAAGGAATCAAGGGCCTACCAAGAAATTTGTGAAGACCTACAACATGCAAATCAACAAAGCTCAAGTTTGAAAGTTGTGGCTTTTATCTTGTTCGTCACTTGAACCTCAAACTTTGGAGTTAACTTAAACATCTAGATTCCAAAGGCTTCAACATTGCACTATGGAGTTCGATCATTTCCCATGATCCATCTGTTGCTCTACGACTTGATTATCAAGTCTCACAATTGTTGGTGGTTGCCCTTCACAAATAAATCCTCATTAAGTAAAATCACACAAACACTTGCAAAAATGTTCAATGAACATAAAGCTTAAGCTTGACATTGCACAAGTTTCAATTTAGAAATGAAGCACAATATACTTGGATTCTTTATCCCCCAACGTTCACCATTAAGCCTTGCCACCAAACACATATTGTAGAAACCTTGATTGCACATTGCACATACAAAACTTTAAATGCACATAGAGAAATGCCAAGAAAATGGATCCAATGTAGGTGAAACTAAATGAGAAAGATGAGCTATTTTGGTGAATTTGCACATCCAATTGTTGAAGTCTGGCAAATTCAATGATGCCTGATATTGCAATGGAGGCGATCTTTAATCAAAGCAAAGTGCTATTAGTGAAACCCTAAAATTCTTTTGTTGACTGATGGTGATGCTACATTTTACTTTCTACCCTTTTGGCGAGTGCTACTTTTTTTCAGAGACAACAGCAGGTGACGAGGGTTTTTTCTTCAACAATGATCTAACTCCCATGTGTAGTGAAAGGGGTTTTCAAGCAATTTCAAAAATATATATTACAAAAAACCTTATTTCCATTTTACAGACCTATTTTGGTCCTTGCAATCTGGCGATAAATTGCCAGAAAAATAAACCCTGGTCCCCAAGTGATAAAAATTCATCCCAAAGGAAATTGTTGCTTGTACAATGGTAAAAATCCCAATTTTAATTGCTCTTAAATGTGGTAAAAAATTGGTACTTTTGTAGTGTATGCAGAGGGGGCCGTATCTTGAGTACAATTTCTGCCTCAACAGAGAAGGCGCCTTACATGTCGGGTTCCTCATTTCCTGCTCTCCTTCAGACTTCTCAAATCAATCGCGACCTTTTAAAGTTCAACGAAATCTTTACGCAGAGTAAGGACTAAGGACCTCCAATAAGGCTGTTCTGAGAATTTGGTTCCTAGGCTTGGCTCTCACCTCACAATAGGCCTTCATTCCCAGAACAGTCCTGGGGTAACACAAGCACAAGCACAGGACACAGGACTGGGGTAACACATGCATGGACTAAACCCGATGTTGTCCCACAATGTAAACAATCCCTTTTTATTAGCGGAGGTAGGCCTGAGGCCTCAAAATGCAATCTGAATTTTCAGGGCGCCACATGACATCATTTCTAGATATGGGAATTGTGAAATGGTGTCATCCAGGCGACCAAAAAAATTAGTCACTTTAGATTGTGGACTATTGGTGGGGAATGGTGTCTCCTCCTCCACCAACGACCCCCACCTTTTGGGATGATTTGTTTTGGTTCCTGTAATCGGTAAAATATCTTTTGTGTTGTCGAATATCAAACAGAGTTGGAACTTTTGCACCTTCTGTACTCA
>Ga0116230_10007093_pt1 | contig 11069 bp, 10 predicted proteins | sample S1TSphfallax_3_FD_88678 | JGI IMG/M metagenome (GOLD analysis project Ga0116230, IMG submission 88678) | Host-associated microbial communities from peat moss isolated from Minnesota, USA - S1T2_Fd - Sphagnum fallax MG | ecosystem: Host-associated > Plants > Peat moss > Unclassified | place...
CGCTGAAGAATCTCGGGTAGGTACTGATGCTTCGGGAAGAAATTCCTTCTCCCGAGACAAATGCGCCAAAACCTCCCGGCTTCTCGCGGGTGGTGGGCTGCGGAGGCCGTCGCTCTCAGCGTTCCCGTTTGGGAACTTCTCTTGCTCGCAATAGGTAACCCTTTCTCTCTATCTCTCGTCACTTTTTTTTACAGCGCGACACGTCGTCGTTCTCGGAGTTCCCCGTTTGGGAACTTCGTCTTCCTCGATTTTCTCTAATCCTCTTGCTCTCTCTCTTGTCGACAGCGCGACGACACGTCCTTTGTTCTTTCGCACAGAGCGAGCGCGAGAGAGTGGCCTGCCTTCCAAGCCTTCTCGATCTGCTTTGCTTGCGGAGTACACTTCGTTGCCAGCTTCCTGTCTGTATCTTTTTTTGGTTTTTGTTTTTTTGTTTTGTTTTTTTGGCGTGTTTCGGTGCTCGGGCTTGAGGGGAGCAAGCGGATGTTTAGGAGAAGAGTCTGACGGCGAACGGGTATCTGGTTGTGAGAAATTGGAGCAAAAGAAATCGGCGGCGGCGTTTGTGCTCCACGTCGCGCAAGTTCTAGGATCTAGCTCATCGTGGATCTCGGATCCTCTTTTTTCCTTGTTTTATGTGTAGGATGGCGGGCTCATGTCCAGCAAAGAGCACTCTGTGCGCACAGATGTGGATCTGGAAACTGAAGAATACGGAATTGGAGCTGTGAGGCAGAGGCAACGAGTTTCGGAAGATATATCTGGTTTCCAATTGCGAGAGAGGTTAGTCTCGCAAGTTCTAAAGGAAGAAGTTTGGTCGAGGGGATAAAAAGGCCATCATCATCACTATGGCTCAACCTTCACCTCAAGCATCAGGCGCATCTGGGTCACCGGCTGCTGCTGCTGTACCTCCCTTGCCTGCTTCGGTTTCCTCTCCATTCCTGGGGCAGTCAGTAATCCCTCTAGTAAACAAGCTTCAGGACATATTCTCACAACTGGGAAGCGCATCCACGATTGACTTGCCTCAGGTAAGGTCTCCATTTTGTCTAAGATGATGAATCTTCCTGAGAATAAGTAGCCTGAGATCCTTACTTGCATGGAAAGACTGCAAGTTCACAAGCTTGCTTCTTTCAGCGATGCCATTCCTTTTTTTGTGTGTGTCCTCCTGTATTGCAAGACAGTGGAAAAATTAGGTCATGGTGGGGCACAGGGTCACTATGTATATTCTGCGGAGTGTTTGTCTTAGCAAGTCTTGAGGTTGTTTTGCTCACAAGCTCATGTCAAACATTGTTTTACATTCTTGAGCTTTCTGTAGTGAAACCTCAAGAATGAGCAAGGTGATCAGGTTCATGCATTGTGATTGAGCAGATCCTGTGCCACATTGGGTTTGACAAAACAGTTTGAGTTTGAAATTCTGTTGTACTGTTTTTGGATGACATTTGCAAGAATTGATGTATGAAAGGAGGATTGGTTTTAAGGAGGTGCTTAGGGATAGCAGATTGTTCTTCTCTTTTGCAGGTTGCAGTTGTAGGCAGTCAAAGCAGTGGAAAATCAAGTGTGTTGGAGGCACTTGTTGGGCGTGACTTCTTACCACGAGGTCAGGATATCTGCACACGACGGCCTCTAGTCTTGCAGCTTGTGCAGACTGTGCGCAAGCCTGATGACCGCAGTGAGCCGATTGAATGGGGAGAGTTTCTACATTTTCCCGGCCGTCGTTTCTCAGACTTCTCCACAATTCGCAAAGAGATCCAGGTGGGAGTTTATTGGTGTTTAATGTTCACTTCTCCATCAATTAGATGTCAGTAACACATTGTTGTTGGGTCACTGGCTGAACATTTCATTTGTTCTGGTTGGGGGACAAGGTCACTACAGTAATTGCTGTTCTTTATGGTTCACAAGGCACTCAAAACAGCTGGTTGTCATTGTTGTTGTTGAAGGAGTTTGAAAAAGTTCTCCTTTCTTGGCTGCAGTTGGAGACAGACCGAGAACTGGGGAACAACAAGGGTATCTCAGAAAAGCAGCTTCGGCTGAAGATATTCTCTCCACATGTGTTGAACATAACAATGGTGGATCTGCCTGGTATAACAAAGGTGCCTGTTGGTGACCAACCATCAGACATAGAGGCACGAGTGCGAACCATGATTCTCTCCTACATTAAGCATGAGACCTGTATTATCTTGGCAGTCTCACCTGCAAATGCTGATTTAGCCAACTCAGATGCCTTGCAGATGGCTCGAATTGCTGACCCTGATGGTTAGTCTCCTCCATGATATTGCCAGCTCAGTCATTACGTCTGAATAGCAGCCTTGGAAAGATAAGGTGTCATTGACCATTTATCCATGTTATCTGAGGCTGTTATGGAAACTTGTGTGCTGCAGGGTCTCGAACAATTGGTGTTATTACCAAGGTATACTTTCATTACACCAGGTTTTCTAGAGCTTTATGTATTTGTCTTCATGCCCATCAGTTTGAGTTCAGTCTCTGAAGCACCTGCAAACCAACCCCTACTTTGTTTTTTGTACTATGTGGTTTGCATCTATGTTGTTACTTTGCAAAGGTCATCAAGGGAAAAGCATTCTTTCAAGTTGGGGTTTTGGGCTGTGCAGTTGGATATTATGGATAGGGGAACAGATGCTCGCAACTTTTTATTAGGGAATGTGGTTCCTCTGCGCCTCGGCTATGTTGGTGTTGTTAACCGAAGTCAGGAGGTAAGGGGACAGCTTCTCACTATTTCTTTAATTAAGAGTAACTGCTGCATTCAACAACTTAAGGTATTTTAGGCTGTATGGAGAAAGATATGTGTTTATCTACTTTTGCTGCTGTTAAATAGACTTTTCCGCTTGGCATGCAAGCTTAACACACAGGCATCCCAAATCATTGAAGCATTCTTGAAATGGGTTTGTGCCTTTGTGTGGGGACCAATATGGATTATCTGATGTAGTCTTGAGGCCAGCAAATGTGTTTGTTGTGTAGAATAGAAATATTTTAGGTTCTTAAGTGTTTGCATGTGGCTCTGGACATGTCTACAGGACATTGCTGCAAATAAAAGCATTCGTGAAGCTCTTGTCTATGAAGAAAACTTCTTCCGGAGCCGACCTGTAAGTGATCCCTTTCTGCCCTGTCTATTTACCCATTAGTAAATATTTTCTATTGCAAGGCAGATGCTACTGACCTTCTGAAATTAGCTTTTGCAGTAGTTTTGGAGTTTCTTAGTATCAGGAAGTGTTAATTTTCCAGCATTTTGCAGGTATATCACAGTCTGTCAGAGAGATGTGGAATTCCTCAGTTGGCAAAGAAGTTGAATTTGGTAAGTAGTCTTTTGGCAATGTTGCTGATTCTTCTTTCTTTTTTGTACCTTCTCTGCATCTGATTGTAATCTGATGAACTCACCATGTCTCGGATGCTGCTCCTTGCCCAGATATTGGTGCAACATATAAGGGCCATACTTCCTGATTTGAAAGCACGCATCAGCACTCAGATGATCACCTTGCAGAAAGAGCTTGCAAGTTACGGGGAACTCACAGAATCCAAGGTGAATTTCGCGTCTTTTCTTGTTTGTTTAATGTTAGCTGGATGCACAAGAGCTGACAGCAACCAGAGAGTTTGGAGGAGCACATAAAGGAAATGGATTTATGTTGATGACAGTAGGACTCTGACAGGTGATATGTGGTTCTCTTGTTTGGGGCTGCAGTCAGGCCAAGGGGCATTATTGCTCAACATCATCACCAAATACTCTTATGGTAAATGACTTCATCCTGTGTCCCAGCTATAGCCAGCTCTGTGTTAACATTTTCACAAATGTGTTTTTCCACTGTGTTGCATTGTTGGAGAAATACCTGCCATGGTGCAAAGTCAGTTGTTTCCTTGATGACACAATCTCCCCTATGCTGATGCATGTGATGGACTTGAAGGCACACTAAGAAATGAGCATTTCTAAAAAACAAATTCGTCTTTGCTCTCATTGGATAAGTGGGACCATGGGGTTGCTGTTTTGTTGACTGCTATCCAGCTGCAAGTTTTGATATATCACATGATAAGGTTGGGTGAAAGCTTTTTTGCAATTTATAAGCATTTTGGGTTTTTGGTAAGGTCAGCAAGGTTTAGCTGGGCATTGTATTTGCCTTCTTGCAGGTTTTCAATCAATTGTCGATGGCAAATATGAAGAATGGTCGACAACAGAGCTCTCAGGAGGAGCACGCATTCATTACATCTTTCAAGCAATTTTCGTTAGGAGCTTGGAGGTATACTTTCTACTATCTCTTGGACAGAAGTTGTTGTAGATGAGATGTTATGAGCACATCTCTGAGCATAAGGCATGTTGGGTAGATCTGTAATCCTGTCTGTGACTAGTGCATCTTCTATCTGAAATGGTGAGAGTTGTAGTGATAGTAGGTTTCTCAGTAGTTGCACCCAGACTTTGAGTTAGCTGACCAGTACAATTTGGATCTGAATCTTATTGGAACTGTAAAAGGATAGATTCTAGTTACAGTGATGGCCTGGTACTTTTTGAGTGACACTCACAAGGTTATGGTTGCACTTATTCTTGTCTTGTTTGTTTTGGTTTGACTGGGATTACCTTCAAAGTGTCATTGTGGAGTTCTATCTGCAATATATAATTTAGTGTATGAGGATATGTCCTTGTTAATCAGGTTTGGTTACTGTTTTCTTGTGACATAGGAGGTTGATCCATGTGAAGAATTGAGTGATGAAGACATTCGGATTGCCATTCAAAATGCAACTGGGCCCAAAAATGCTCTCTTTGTTCCAGAGGTAAAGTTCATTTGAAAGTACTCTTCACTGAAAAGCAGTATTTACTAAGTAGTCAAAGATTTACCTGGTGACAACTGTGGTTTCTATTAGTCTGAGAGAGTTGGACTGGCTTAGTCATGACTTACCTATAGAATTTGAAGAAAGTTATCTGCACAGGATTTTCTGTGTGTTCCATGTAGGTAACAGCAGTGGACCTTCATTCCATTAAATCTTTTGATGACAGAAAATTCAGTTGGCCAAATTTTAAGTTCAATACTTGGCCACTTTTTCTATCACACTTTGTAGAGAAGAGTAGGAGGATGAGAGCCAGGATTCATGTGCTTTGTTGTGCATGTTTGGGATGCTTTTGAGATAGGGAAACTGTGTATTGTTAATCTTGGAGGTATGTAGGGATAAAGATGGCCAAGGATTCAACAATATGACCAGCCTGTTTCTCACACACACTGTGTATTACCACAGGTACCATTTGAACTACTTGTGCGCCGCCAGATTGCACGATTACTGGAGCCAAGCTTGCAGTGTGCGCGTTTTATTTATGATGAGCTTGTCAAGGTAATGTTGAAGCTTGAGCCTCTCTGCATCCCTACATGTTTCTGAATAGCACATGTAAAGGAGTGTCAACACAGTCTGCAAAAAGAAACACACATGGTAATCTCTCCTTGATATGTTTGGTGTGGAATCATGTCCTCATCTGCAACTCTTGGATTCTATTCATAGGTAATGATTCTACACTCACATACATGATAGATATCAGAAGAAAAGTCAATTTAAATCAGACAACCCCCATAACTTAGGTGATGCTTCACTTTGCAGATATCACACAGGTGTGAAACACATGAGCTGGAACGCTTTCCACATTTGCGGAGGCGAATTGAGGAAGTGGTGGCAAGTTTCTTGCGGGAGGGTTTGGCTCCTGCAGAAACTATGATCAGCCATCTCATTGAAATGGAGGTAATGTATGCTTAACCCCTGATGGCTTACTGGATCTTTGGCTCACTACACAACTGCCATGCCAGCCCCCCTTGAGAAACAAATTTGAGATGTTACAGTGTTAAACTGCCCTGATCACTCTGTCATATTCTCATATACTGTCAGATGTGGCCCTAGCATTTTAGATCCTGAGACAGTCCAACATGGACATCTGTAGTATGAAATTGTAGATGGTAATTCTCAAGATTATCTGGAACTGCAGCTGGTCATTACTGCTCATTGTCTATCTTGTCTACTTCCAGAATGGTAGTTTGACATGGTGTGAATGGGTCTATTCTTGGCAGATGGACTATATCAACACATCACATCCAAACTTTGTTGGAGGCAGTAAAGCTGTAGACATTGCTCTACAGCAACAACGGAGTGCCAAGGTGCCAATGTCTGACTTGACCAAAGCCAATGTTTATTGCCTGGATAAAGGGAAGCCAAGCAGCTTGGGATGAGGACTTGTACATGGCATGAAATTATGCCCCTTTAAGTGTTTTCAGGATTCTGCTTTGCTTTTGCTTTGATGGGGGTTGCAGTTCACATAATATTGTTTTGGATAAAGTTAGAGACTTATTCTGTGAATATTCTCTGGTAGCACAATCAGTTGCTTCTCATGTAGCAAATAAATCAGAAAATAATCAGTATGGATTTGGAACTTGGATTTGCTTTCAGACCCTCGACATTCCAGTTGAAATTTTGTTGTTCCTGTGCACTTTTCCATATGTATGATGGAGAAACACAGGAAGGACATGATGTCCAGTGTTACAAGGAGATTTGCTCTGTGAATATCAACTCTACATGAGAAGTGTAAAATGGATCATTGCATGTTGAAGGTGCTTCTGGATTAGTTGGATGTGCAAAGTAACATGTTGTAATTGGCAGGATGTTCATGATTGGAAGGAGCCTGGAGCTGATAGGCTGCCCTTACCCGAGAAGGCAGCCAAGGCACGAGCAATTTTGGCCCGCACAAATGCCTCTACACTTCATGCCCATGAACATGTACGTAATGGCATCCAATTGCCAAGAGATCTTGTATGTTGATTCATTATCCATTTCCTCTGCAAGTCAATACACTCCCTCAGATTGTATAAGAAGAGCCAAGGTGGTTTCTCCATGTCAAGGATTTTGCATAAAAGTAAAGGGTTTCAAATCAGGGATAACCAGGCAATTGAAGTTTTTCCATGCATTTAAGTGTACTGATTTTAGTTTCTCTCCTTTTCACAGATTGCAGCAAAACCTTCGGCTTTGCATCTGGAGAAGCCCAGTCCCTCAGGTAAGGGCATGCAGCTTGTTCTCGATCCTCTAGAATTGAGATAAAGAAGGGGCTGCCAACAGTTGTTCTGCTTTGTGCTGAGGCATTTTGCTGGCAGATACATGATAGAATTTTCTTGGCTGCAATGTTTATCCAAGATTATTTCTAGAAAGTCATTAAAAATCCCCAAGAATGATAGGTCTCTGCAATATATAATATCTGCAAGTATAGTCTCTGCAATATATGTTCAAGTGACCTCACGTCCTTACATCAAGTTGATGACTACCCAACTAGTGGCAATGGTTCAAAACCAGCTTAGATGTGTGGACGGGGCTGCCTTCTTTCTTTTCAGGGAACTCTGCAACTGGAGGAAGCTGGGGGATTTCATCCATATTTTCTAGTAGTGAGCTGCGTACAGTAAATGGCATCAATAAAGAGCAAGTGGTTAACCGTGACTACAGTGAAGATGCCCAAGGATCTGTGGAGCACACATTTGCAACCATTCTGCTTCATGAGGTCAGCACCTCCAGTAATTTTTTGTTGATTTTCCTTGGAACTTATTAACTTACCAGAATAACCCTCTTGAGGACTCCCATGCTAGAAGCAGCAACTGTCAACATAGCTCTCTTGGCCTGGTTTTAGATGTGAGATATGTTCAGAAACTTGGATTCCTTGGTTGAGAATGACTACATTGTTCCTATTCTTGTGACAAACACATAATATCGACAATTGCACGTAGAAGCTGGCATACTGCTGATCAGATCGACAAACTTGCTGGTGATGTATTTCTTTGTTGCATCAGTGCAAGGAGATTTTTCCTCAGCTGGTGTTTGTGATATTGGTTGACCAATAGATAGGGTGGTTTCCAAATGTCGCTGAGGCTATTTGGACACAGTAGTATTGGATGGGCAAGGTGTCATGCAGATGTAAGATGCTGGCAAATCATGTTCAGTAGAACCAGATAACTAAGTGATGATATCATTGAGTATGTTTCTGCAGCCACCAGCAGTGCTGAGGTCAACAGATGCTCAAACTGAGCAAGAGACTTTGGAGATTGCTGTAACACGGCTGCTGTTGAAATCCTACTATGACATTGTACGCAAAAATATTCAAGATGCAGTGCCCAAAGCCATCATGCATTTCCTGGTGAGTTGGTTCAGTGTCATCTGGCACCCTTAGCCAAGTTTGGTGTGTTGTTGCAGTCTGGTTTGTCAAGTTTTTTAATTGACTATTGCTGAAGCATGACCACTAGAGCTGGTAGATGGAACAAAGAAGGTAGTAGAGGGTAGGCACAAGGAGTTATTTATACCTTGATTCTGTTTATCATCAAGCAGAATTATTATACTGGAATGTTTGATTATGTTGAGGAGGTCTGATTTGTATCAGTGTGTTATAGTCATGTTGCTGCTGATGCATCACCAAAGGCTGCTGGAATTAGCCAAATTGCTGAGAAGTCAACACATGCAGCAGGGGATGTTTACTTAGCAATAATGAATGAGGTGTTATCACTCATTTTCATCTTGTCATTGTTTTTTAGTGGCTAAAGTTGGAAGAATTGTGCATGGGTAGGTTAACCATGTGAAGCGGGAACTCCACAGTGTTTTTATCAGAAAGCTGTACAGGTATAATTTATAATTACCTCTCGTGGGAACTTGATATTTCAGACCAGCTTGTTTGTTCTCAGGCAGTAGGCTGTTTTGAACTGTTAGGCTCATTATCATGCTAGATCATATAGCTGTGACCCAGTTCATGCTTTGCTTGACTGTGTTCTTGAAGCTTTGAAATCAAGATACATGGAGTTCTGAGATCAGTAACTAATTTATTTGGTTGGCACATTTCCAGGGAGAGCTTGTTTGAGGAGATGCTCCAAGAAAAGGAAGAAGTTGCAGTGAAGCGAAAGCGTTGCAAAGAAATTTTGCGTGTGCTGCAGCAAGCTGCCTGGGTATGTAGAACATTGCAACATCCATTTTTTTCTTTGTCTTCATCATTTTTTAGTTTCTTCTTTCTGGCTTCTGTTGGACACTTGGCCAATATGGCTACAAAACCTTTAGAAGCCCTAATTGGGAGATGCTGGACCTCCAGATAGCTACACCCAAACTATGTTCCTTGAACCAATAAGGGGCTTGTTGATCTAGGTGATTGTACATGAGAAACAGTCAGGAGAGTGGCAACTTTGTGGGTTCATGAAAAGAGTTGGGATATATAGCACATATGTAAGAATGCTCTCTACTTGAAGTGCATAGCTTGCATGTGAGATGGAACTGAAGCCTGCAGCTGAGGGACCTTTAACTGTCTGTGCAGGAATTGGACACCACATTTTTTTGATCTGCAGCTGGGGCTTCTGTAGATTTTCTGTAGAAACGGCCTAGTTTAATGTGTAATCTAGAGTGGACTCTCTAGTTAAGCCATTTATGAAGATCTTTGGTATCCAGAGATCCCTTTTTGGTCACATTGTTTATTTGGAGCAATTTGCATTTCCTCCCCTTCTCATCTCACCTGTGTCCAGTCTTTGAAGAAACCATTAATCTCTTCGTATGGACTTCTGGAAAGCTTCTAAACTTAGCTTCCAGAAGTCTGGCACAACCCTGTGCTGATCACCTGACAACAATACCAAGTTGGGTGAAGCAATGATTTAAGTTGCAGGAAGCGGCAATCCTGTGAAGAAAGTCTGATATGCCTGGTTTCTAGACTAACGGGAATGATAAAGTTTTTAGCAAAGAGAGGTTTGACATATAAGTACTGTGTCAGATAACTCATACAGCAACAGTACTGCATAATTCTTCAGATGTTTTTAGAAGCAAGGATTTTCTTCATGTGGCCTGGTTGGCTTGAGGAACTGAGCTTAATGGGTGGAGAAATGTTTGATAGGAGATGTGAGTTTGGATGTTTGTGGCCTTTGTGTCCAGACCATGGAAGAGTTGCCTCTGGACCATGAATCATCGTCACAGCAATCATTTTCCGATACAGATGTTACAGGTCTCCCTCCTCTTGTCTCTTCAAGGAATGATCTGTCCACAGTTTTCTATGGCCTGATTAATGGGGATGTGAATCAAGGGACCCAACAGTCACAAAATCTCCACTACATGGGCCACTCAAGGAGCACTAAATCAAAAAGGCCTTCCCACTTTGAGCATCCAGCAGCTGCAGATGGAGTTATGGGTTTCAACAGTAGCAAACTTCCACTTGCAGGTAGGGGTTCTTGACACCCTGAAATTCGAACTGGTAGGTGAGAGTCTTTGAAGCAGTTTTAAATTAGTTGCACAAGATGGTCTGGGATCCTTATCACTTTCCTTTATCAAGGGCTATTTCAGTTCCTGTGGATTTATCTATGGGGTTGAAAGTCTCTTAAGTGATGTCTCAATACACAGCTTAACTTTCAGTTCTCAGAGGAGTTTCCTCTTTAAGACAGTTGCAGTACTTTGGAAGTAGAATATGCAACTGAATACCTGATGCTGTTTGATTGGCTTAGGTGTAGTTTTCAAAACTGATGGTCACTAACCATTTGATAGAGGAAACTTGGAGAATAGAACATTGTTGCCTTAGGCTTCACACACAGGCTAGATTGGTAGATATGACCAAGATATGAGCAGGAGAACTGCCACATAATTACTCTGCAATTTAGTGTCAACTTGGAATCTCTCATTTTCCCAGTATCATTGATTGCAAATCCACAATGTACAATAACTGTTGCCTGCAACTGTGAATCTTTCTTATATGGGAATGGTGACATTATAACAGCTATAATTTCATAGGTGACAAATGTCTCTCATTAATAGAAATATTTTTGCACATTTTCAGATACAGATGTTCTGTGGATAAAGGATTATATCCTGTCAATGGAGCTGGATGATGCTAACCAGATGCTATTTACCCCATTGTGTTGCCATGTTTTGTATTGCCTAACATTTGCATCTCATATATTTGACACAATTTTGTATTGTCTAGCATTCTCATCTCATATATTTGATGTGTTTTTGTATTGTCAAACATGTTCATTTCATATATTTACTGTGCTTTTGTATTGTCAAACGTTTTCATTTCAAATATTTAATGTGTTTAGTATTGTCTAACATTTTCA
>Ga0116230_10007096_pt1 | contig 11067 bp, 10 predicted proteins | sample S1TSphfallax_3_FD_88678 | JGI IMG/M metagenome (GOLD analysis project Ga0116230, IMG submission 88678) | Host-associated microbial communities from peat moss isolated from Minnesota, USA - S1T2_Fd - Sphagnum fallax MG | ecosystem: Host-associated > Plants > Peat moss > Unclassified | place...
ACCAGTTTTTTCATCGGCGCGCGCGAGGCCTGGGTGCTGGCCAAACCCTATTTCTGGTCGGAAGAACGCTGGGGCGCGCGCGGCCTGCTCGCCGCGATCGTCGCGCTCAACCTGATCATGGTCGCACTGAATGTGGTTCTGAACTACTGGACCAACGATTTCTTCAACGCGATCCAGCAATACCGTCTGCACGACACACTCAATCTGCTGTTTCTTTACTTGAGAATTCCCGGTTCCACCTTGCCGATGCCGGGCTTCTGCGCGCTTGCCGTAAGCTACATCGTCACCGCGGTTTACGCCTTCTACCTGAACCAGATGCTGCAAATCCATTGGCGGCAGTGGATCACCCGTCATTTCGTGCGCAACTGGCTGTCCGACCGCGCCTATTACAATATCAGCCTCAGCCCCTCGACCCTGCGCGGGATCGACAACCCGGACCAGCGGATCAGCAACGACCTCGCCGATTTCACCACCAACACGCTCTCCCTCGGGCTGGACCTGATGTCCAACATCGTCACACTGTTCAGCTTCATTTTCGTGCTGTACGCGATCTCCGGGTCGATCAGATTGTTCGGCGTCAACATCCCCGGCTACATGCTCTGGGTCGCGCTGATCTATTCGGCCATCGGCACCGCCTTCACCCATCTGATCGGCCGCAAGCTGATCCCGCTGTCCTTCCACCAGCAGCGCGTGGAAGCCGATTTCCGCTACAATCTGGTGCGCGTGCGCGACAATCCGGAGGCGATCGCGCTGTATCGCGGCGAGGCCGAGGAAGAGATCAATCTGCGCGAACATTTTCTGGCGATCCGCAACAATTGGTGGGCGATCATGCGCCGGACCAAAATGTTGAATTTCTTCACCGTCGGCTTCAACCAGATCGCCAATATTTTCCCCACCGCGGTGGTGCTGCCGCGCTACTTCGCGCATCAGATCGGCTTCGGCGGCCTCTCTCAGATTCCTCAGGCCTTCGGCCAGGTCCAGGGGGCGCTATCCTGGATCATCACCTCCTATCCAAACCTGGTCACCTGGCGCGCCACCGTCTCGCGTTTGCACGGGTTTCAGGAGGCCGTTGCCGCCGGCCGCGCCGCCTGCCTGTCTGGCCCCAGCAGCGCCGAAGGCGGCGCGAATCTCACCTTCGAGAACCTCACTCTGTCCTTGCCGGACGGCCGCCGGCTGATCCAAAACGCCAGCCTGTCCTTGCCGCCGGGCGAGCCGATCATCCTCACCGGCCCGTCCGGCGCCGGCAAGACCACCTTGTTCCGCGCCATCGCCGGCATCTGGCCGTTCGGCGCCGGGACCGTCACCCGCCCCACCGGCAGCGCGCTTTTTCTGCCCCAACGGCCCTATTTCCCGATCGGTTCGCTGAAACGCACGGTGGTCTACCCGTCGTTGGAATCCGAGGTTCCGGACGAGGCGGTCCGTGACGCCCTGATTGCCGTCGAGCTCCCGCAACTCGCCGAACATTTGACCAACGTGCAGAACTGGGCGCAGGTCCTCTCCGGCGGCGAACAACAGCGCCTCGCGATCGCCCGGGCGCTGATCGCCAAGCCCGACTGGCTGTTCCTGGACGAAGCCCTATCCGCTTTGGATGGCCCGCTTGCCGCCCGCATCGAAGCGCTGCTGCGCGACCAACTGCCGCAAACCACCGTAGTCGCGATCACCCATCGTGGCGTCACCGCCGCGTCTGGCCGCCATGTCACCATGTCCTCCGACCGCCTGGCCCTGACCACCCCCGAACTCGCCGGGGAATAACCGGCGTCCGTCCCGGCGCGGCTAGCGCATTTTCCGTTCGCATTGGCTCACGGAAAATGCTCTACCTCTTTGCTTTGGCGAGCAACTTTATCCGATCAAACGATTCCATTTGATCGGATGTTGCTCTAGCTTACGCCGGCTCAACTGTCAGCGCGCGGGATCCACGGGATACGGGCTACCTGAATGCCGTCATCCGCCAAGGCTTGCGCTTGTTCCTCGGTGCTCTCGCCGTAGATGCCGCGCGGCGGCGCTTGCCCGTTATGGATTTTGCGGGCCTCGGCGGCGAAGTCGGGACCAACATAGTCGCAATGCTTTTCCACCTCGGTACGGATTTTGGAGAGCACGGCGCGGACGGCATCCGGCATGACGCCGCCGGCGATCGCGGCGGGGATCGCCGGCGGGGCTGGTGCCGCCGGAGCTTCCTGCGCGCGGGAGGGTTCCGGTTCATGCTCGATCACGCGGCCCTTGCGGGCGAGGTTAGGCGCCATCAGCGCGCGGGTCACGTCCGTGCCGGCGCAGATCGGGCAGGCGATCAGCTTGTGCTCGGCCTGCCGCTCAAAAGCGGCGCTGCCGGCAAACCAGCCGTCGAACTCATGGCCGGACTCACAACGAAGCTGGTAATGGATCACGCCGCCAACAATGCATCCAGTTTCCCGGCGCGTTCAAGGGCGGCCAGGTCATCGGACCCCCCAATCGCATTTCCGTCGATAAAAATCTGCGGCACCGAGGTCTTGCCGCCGGAGCGCTTAATCGACTCTTCGCGTGCGGCGGAGCCGTGCTGGGCGTCGATCTCGGTGAATTCCACGCCCTTCTTGCGCAGCAGGCTCAGCGCGCGGGCGCAATAGGGGCAGAACGGCTGGGTATAGATTTCGATTTTCGGCATATTTGTCTCCGCCACAGACATACGCGCGCCGGCGGCGGATGCAAGTTTGCCTCACTCGTAACGCGGGTCGGCGACGCGCGCCGCGGTCAGTACGTCCACGCGCGCGGCGCCGGCGTTCAGCAAAGCGGCGGCGCAGGCATTGGCGGTGGCGCCGGAGGTCATGACGTCATCGATCAGCAGCAGGTTTTTGTGGTTGATTTCGAGGTCCCGGCCCGGCCGCATGATGATCGCGCCGGCCAGTGCCGCCTGGCGCGCCTCTAGCCCCAGCCCGCCGAGCGGCGCGGTCGGTTTCACACGGGCCAGCGCGTCCCGCAGCAATGGGACGCCGGTGCGCCTGGCCAGTTCGGCGCCGAGCAGCACCGACTGATTATAGCCGCGCTGCCGCAGCCGTGCTTGATGCAGCGGCACCGGCACCAGCGCGTCAGCGCTGGCCAGCAGCGCCGCGCCCGCGCGCGCCATCAGCACCGCGATCCCGCGGGCGAATTCCGTGCGGTCCGCATATTTGAACGGCAGAATGAGCCGTTTGGTCAGCGCGTCGTAGCGCAAGGCGGCGCGGGCGACATGGAACAGCGGCGGCGCGTGGGCGCAGGCTGTGCAGAAGCCGGTGGCGTCGCCGAACGGCAGCGGCACGCCGCATTGCGCGCAAAACGGCGAAGAGATGAAATTGGCGGCGCGAAAGCAGGTCAGGCAGAATTGCCCATCCGCATCCACCGGCGCGTCGCAAGCGAGACAATTCGGCGGCAGCAGCGTATCCAGCACCGCGCGGCCAGCGATTGCGATGAGGTTCATGGCGTGAGCGAAGCGGAGATTTTTGATACCCCGGCGGTGCGCCGCCATCGTGACCGCGCCGCCGCCCGGATCGGCCGGGTGTTGCCGGTACTGGAAGACCTGGCGGACCGGCTGTTGGACCGGTTGGACGACACCAAGACGCAGTTTTTCTCCGCCCTGGATTTCGGCGGCCGCGGCAGCGTGGCGCCCAAACTTTTGGCGCGGGGAATGACCGCCATCTCCGCTGATTTGTCGCCCGCGATGGCGGCACGCGCTGGCGGCCTGGCGGTGGCGGCGGACCCGGAATTTCTGCCGTTTGGCGCCGAAAAATTCGACTTGGTGGTCGCGCATTTGTCGCTGCACTGGGTCAATGACCTGCCTGGCGCGCTGATCCAGCTGCGGCGCTCGCTGAAGCCGGAGGGGCTGTTCCTGGCCTCGATGCCGGCCCTCGGCACGCTGGCGGGATTGCGTGATGGCTTGCTGGAAGCCGAAGAGGCGCTGACCGGCGCGGTCAGCCCGCGCATCTCGCCATATCCGGAACTGCGGGATTGCGCCGGCTTGCTGCAGCGCGCCGGGTTCGCGCTGCCCGTGGCGGACGTGGAGGATATCGATTTTCTATACGCCAACCCGTTGGCGCTGCTGCACGAACTGCGCGATGCCGGCGAGACCAACGCAACGCTGGCGCGGTGCAAAATTTTTCCCCCGCGCGCGCTGTTTCCCGCCGCGCTGAGCCGGCTGCCGATGCACGGCGACAGATACGCCGTGCCCCTGCGCTTCGCGATCATGACCGGCTGGGCGTCATAATAAACCCGTCTTCCTAAAACTCAGCCACTTGCCGTTGCCGACAATGATATGGTCATGCAGCACGATCCCCAGTGCCGCCATGGCGCGCTTGATTTCGGCGGTCATTTCGATGTCATCCTGGCTTGGCGAGGGATCGCCGCTCGGATGGTTGTGTACGAGAATGACGGCGGTGGCATGCAGATCCAGCGCCCGCTTGACCACTTCGCGCGGATAGACCGGCGTGTGGTTCACCGTCCCCCGCGCCTGCGCCTCATCCGCCAGCAGCCGGTTGCGATTGTCCAGAAACAGCAGCCGGAACTGCTCCACCTTTTCGCGCGCCAGCACCGCCGACAGGTACTCCATCAGCCGGTCCCAATTGCTCAACACCGGCCGGTACAGCACTTCCGCCTTGGCCAGCCGCTCCGCCGAGGTTTTCACGATTTTCAGCGCCGCGACGCCGGCCTCGCCCAGCCCTTCGATCCCCAGCAGCTCCGGCACGGCGGCGGAGATCGCGCCGGCATAGCTGCCGAACCGCGCGAGCAGCGCGCGCGCGATCGGTTTGGTATCCCGCCGCGGCAGCGCCAGAAACAGGACCATTTCGATCAGCTCATGGTCGGCGATCGCGTCACCGCCGGCGCTCAAGAAACGGCTGCGGATCCGGGCGCGGTGTCCCGCTAGACTGACCGCCGGCTGGTTAGGGCGTATTTCCGGCGAAAGCGAACCGAGCAACGAGGCGTCGGCGAAACCCTGGGTTGTTGATCGTTTTACCATACACGCGGAGCGTGCCATGATTCGTCTGTTCTGTTAATACATTGTTATGAAATTTAATGATGGCGCGGTTCACCCGCCAGTGACGCTCATATGCCGGGCAACGGCGGGACGCGTCTTCTGTCGCTCGATGACAAAATCATGACCCTTCGGCTTGCGCGCGATGGCCTCCCCGATCGCCGCGTCCAACGCCTGGTCATCCGCATGAGCGCGCAAAGGCGCCCGCAAATCGGCTGCGTCATCCTGGCCCAGACACATGAACAACGTGCCGGTGCAGGTCAGCCTCACGCGGTTGCAGCCCTCGCAGAAATTATGGGTCATCGGCGTAATGAAGCCGATCCGCTGGCCGGTCTCCGCGATGTCAAAATACCGGGCCGGGCCGCCGGTCGCGTAGCCGCTGGGGTTCAACGTCCACCGCCGCCCAAGCCGCGTCCGCACCAGCGACAGCGGCAGGTAGTTCTCCGCCCGGTCAGCCGCGACCTCGCCCATCGGCATGGTCTCGATCAGGCACAGGTCAAACCCATGCCGGCCACACCAGGCGATCATGTCGTCATATTCGTCTTCGTTGACGCCGCGCAGCGCCACCGTGTTGATTTTGATTTTGAGGCCCGCATCGCGAGCGGCGAAAATACCCTCCCGCACTTGCGGCAGCCGGCCCCAACGGGTGATGTCCGCGAATTTTTGCTCATCCAGCGTATCGAGGCTGACATTGATTCGTTTAACACCGGCGCGCGCCAGGCCCTCCGCGTGCCGGGCGAGCTGGCTGCCATTGGTGGTCAGGGTCAGCTCTTCGAGACCACTGCCCAAACGTTCGCCCAGCCGCGCGAACAGCCACATCACGTCGCGCCGGACCAAAGGTTCGCCGCCGGTCAGCCGCAGTTTCCTGACCCCGCGCCGGATGAAGGCGGCGCATAGCCGGTCCAGCTCTTCCAACGTCAACAAATCCCGCTTCGGCAGAAACGCCATATCCTCGGCCATGCAGTACACGCAGCGGAAGTCGCAGCGGTCCGTCACCGAGACGCGAAGATAGGTAATGGCGCGGCCGAACGGGTCGATCATGCGTCCTATGTCGTCCGCCGCGCGGCCGGGCGCAAGTTCAGGGCGGATCAACCCTGTCCAGCGCCAACAAGCGCGTGTCTATCACCACTTTCCCGGCATTCTCGAACATGACGGTGACTTTCGGGCCGAGCGCGGTCTGCACCTGACCCAGCCCCCATTCCGGTTTTTTCGGATGGCGGACAAACTCGCCCGGCGCGTATTCACTCCGCCGCATGGCCACAGGCGCGCAAAGCCGCCGTCATATGCGCCGGCACCGGCGCCTGTGCGGCCACCGGCGGGTCTAGCGGCAGCTCGATTCGCCGCGCCAGCAGCTGCATTTCCGCGCTCTCGCCGCCATAGACGGGATCACCGATGATGGGAAACCCCGCGGCGGCGCAATGGGCGCGTATCTGGTGGGTGCGGCCGGTGCGGGGATGAAGTTCCAGCCAGGCGGCATCCTTCCTGGTGCCCAGCACCCGCCAGTCCGTCACCGCCGGCGGCGCATCCGCGTCCGGCGCCATCTTCCACTGGTTGGCAACGGTGACCTTCGCGAGCGGCAGGTCGATCACGCCGCTATCGTGATGCGGCACGCCGCGCACCACCGCCCAATAGGTTTTTTTTGCCTGACCGGTCGCGAACAGCGGCTGCGCCGCCAGCAGCGCTGATTTTTTCAGCGCGATCACCAGGCAGCCGGCGGTGTCCTGATCCAGCCGATGCGCGAGCCAGGGACCGTCCTTGCCAACCCGCCATTGCGGGAAAAAATCCTCCACGCTCGGCCCGCCACGCCGGCCCGGATGCGCCGGTAATCCGGCTGGCTTGTTGATGACCATGAAACGGCTGTCCCGGAACAGGATGTCCGGCAGGTTCACCCCCGCAGCCGCTCCGGTATGGTCAGGCCCAGGCGGCGGGGGATGTCCCATACCTCGCGGACCCGACGCATCTCGACAAAGCCGGCGGCGAGGTAATTCGGCAGCGCGTTCTTGTGGTCGGCGGAGCAGGTGTTCACTGTCATCCCGCGTACCGCGCTGTTGGGGGCGAACACGCTGTCCACCGCCGCGGCCAATAGCAACCTGCCGAGGCCCTTGCCGAGCATCTCCGGCACCAGCCCGAAATAATTCAGGTTCACATCCGGCCAGGTGCCAGCATCGGTCTCAAAAAACCCGGCGATCTTGCCGTCCACCCGCAATACATGGATGGCGACGGTGGCGCTGGCCAAATGTCGCGCCAAAACCTCGTCCGGCATGATCCGCCGCAGCCACCATAGCCACGGCGTTCCCACCGCCGCATATAAAGCGCGGTATTCCGCCAGGCTCAGGCGCTGCCGCGTCAGCGTCACACCGTCCGGAAACACCGGCGGCGGCGCAAGCGGCCGTTGGTTCATGCGCAGAAACACCACCGTCACGACCGCCCGGTCTGTCGGCTCCGTCATTGGGCGATGATTGTAGTCCAGCAAGCTCAGTCGTCCAGAAAGCTGCGCAGTTTACGGCTGCGCGAGGGGTGTTTCAGCTTGCGCAGCGCCTTTGCCTCGATCTGCCGGATGCGCTCGCGCGTCACGTTGAACTGCTGGCCGACCTCTTCCAGCGTATGGTCGGTATTCATGCCGATGCCGAAGCGCATGCGCAGCACGCGCTCCTCGCGCGGTGTGAGGGAGGACAGCACGCGCGTCGCCGCCTCGCGCAGATTGGCCTGCACCGCGGCATCCAGCGGGATGATGGCACCCTTGTCCTCGATAAAGTCGCCCAGATGCGAATCCTCCTCATCGCCGATGGGGGTTTCGAGCGAAATCGGCTCTTTGGCGATTTTCAGCACTTTGCGCACTTTTTCCAGCGGCATGCCGAGTTTTTCCGCCAGCTCCTCCGGCGTCGGCTCGCGGCCGATTTCGTGCAGCATCTGGCGGGAGGTCCGGACCAGCTTGTTGATCGTCTCGATCATGTGCACCGGAATCCGGATGGTCCGCGCCTGGTCGGCGATCGAGCGGGTGATCGCCTGGCGGATCCACCAGGTCGCATAGGTGGAGAATTTATAGCCGCGGCGGTATTCGAATTTATCCACCGCCTTCATCAGCCCGATATTGCCCTCCTGGATCAGATCCAGGAACTGCAGGCCGCGATTGGTGTATTTTTTCGCGATCGAAATCACCAGCCGCAGATTCGCCTCGATCATCTCTTTCTTGGCGCGAGTCGAGTCCCGCTCGCCGCGCGAGACGGTGGTGTACACGCGGCGGAATTCCTCGATCGGCAGGCCGCCCTCGCTCGCCACTTTCGCGATCTGCGCGCGCAACTCCGTCACCTGCGGTGCATATTTCTGCACGAACGCCTTCCAGCCCTTGCCCGGCAGGGCCGCCACGTCGGTCATCCAGTTCGGGTCCATCTCGCGGCCGCGATAATGTTGCAAAAACTCATCGCGCGTGACCTTCGAGCTTTCCGCCAGGCGCAGAATTTGCCCCTCCAGCCCGTTCAACCGCTGGTTCAGCACCTTCAGCTGCGCTACCAGCTCCTCGATGCGGTTGTTGTGCAGCCGCACCTGCTCGACCTTCGCGACCAGCTCGTCGCGCAGCTTTTCATAATTTTTTTCCGACCGAGAATTGATGTCACCGCCGGCGGTCAGGTTATCCAGCCGCTTCTGCTGGATTTTCGCCAGTTTCTCGTAGAGTTTCTCGATTTCCTCGAAATAGGTGAAAATCTCCGGCTTGAGCTTCTCTTCCAGCGCCGAGAGCGACATCCCCACGCCCTCGCCGTCCTCGTCGTCATCCATCTCCTCGGGCGCGGTGAATCCTTCCGCCGGCACAGGCTCGTTGCCGGCCTGCATGGCTTCCAGGTCGATGACGTCGCGCAGTAGCACCCGGCCATTATTCAGCGCGTCATGCCAGGCGATGATCGCGCGGAACGTGAGCGGGCTTTCGCACAGGCCGCGGATCATCATGTCGCGCCCGGCCTCGATCCGCTTGGCGATGGCGATTTCGCCTTCGCGCGACAGCAGCTCCACCGTGCCCATCTCGCGCAGATACATCCGCACCGGGTCATCGGTGCGGCTGACGGACGATTCCGAAATATTGCCGGCCGGGCCTTCCTCATCCTCGGCGGCCTCCTCCTTGACGAGGGGTGCTGCCTCCGGATCCTCGGATTCCTCGCTCTCCACCACCTGGATGCCCATCTCCGAGAGCATCGCCATGATGTCCTCGATCTGCTCGGAGGAGTTCTGCTCGGCCGGCAGGACGGCGTTCAGCTCGTCGAAGGTGATATAGCCGCGCTCCTTGCCCTTCGCGATTAGCCGTTTGACCGAGGCCGACTGGGTATCAAGCACATTGGCATCGGCTTCGGCTTCGGGGGCGGGCTGTTCGGCGGCGACGGCGGGTTTGGTGGCCATGTGAGGCGGGACTCCGGGAAAAGCTCTGTTACTTACAATTAGCGAATGGCGGCAGGCATTTACAGTCAGGAATCCTGTCAGGTTTCCGCGCCGTACTCACCCGCCTGTGCCTGAGACAACAGCTCATTATACTTGACCAGCCGCGCCCAGGCGGCGGGATCGTCCGGATGGGCGGACCAGAAGGATTGCTGTTCATCACGTTGCTGCCGCAACGTGTCGATGCTGAAATCCATCAAAATATACCAACTCCACCAGTTGCTGGCGGCTTCCGCCGGGCTTAAATCAGGTTCTGGCCGATAGTCCTCCGCCGCGGCGGCTTCGATCAAACGCGCTTCCTCGGCGAGGCCAAGCCCGCTCAAGTGGGAGGTCAAACTCTCCCTGTCAAGGGTTTTTGCTGCGGCGGCGAAACTATGTAAGGCATGGCGCAGTCGCTCGCAGGCGGGCGGCAATGTCAGCCGCGCGAACGCCTCCTCCACATCCGGAAATATTTGCGGACAGGCCAGCAAAGCAGCGGTCATGATCCTGGCGCGGCGACGATTCGCCTCTTCCGCCTCCATCGGCGATGCATCGCCGCGGTCAAATTTCGGCGCGGTCAGCGGCGCGCCACGGCGAGGCCCTCGGCGCTCTTCGAAAAACCGGGACAGCAGCATGGCGCGGTATTCGCCGGCGAGGGACTTATCCGGGATCCGTCCGGCGGTCTCCACCAGGCGCAGATGGAAACTGGCGCGCCCTTCCGGCGTGGCGCGAAACGCGCCTTCCGCCAGCATGTCATACAACGCGGCGGAGAGCGGGCGCGCCGCCGCCAGCCGGGCGCGGAACGCGGCGGGACCTTCCCGGCGGATGATGCTGTCAGGATCATCTTTTTCTGGCAGGCGCAGAAATTTGAGGCTGCGATCCGGCGCCAGGGCGGCCAATGCCAGGTCCACGGTTTTCAGCGCGGCGCGCCGGCCGGCGGCATCGGCGTCAAAACAGATCACCGGCTCCGGCGAGAGCCGCCAGATTTCCGCGAGCTGATCCTCCGTCAGCGCGGTGCCGAGCGGTGCGACCGCGCCGCCAAACCCGGCCTGAGCCAGCGCAATGACGTCCATATAGCCTTCCACCACGATCAACGCCGCGCCCTTGCGCACCGCCTCGCGCGCAAAATTCAGCCCGTACAAAGAGCGGCGTTTGGAAAACACCGCCGTCTCCGGCCCGTTGACGTATTTCGGCTGCCCATCGCCCAGAATCCGCCCGCCGAAGCTGATCATGCCGCCGCGGCGATCCCGGATCGGGAACATCACGCGGGAGAAGAACATGTCCACCGGGCCGTAATCGCCGGTCTTCATCAGCCCGGCCTCGATCAGCTGGCCCGGCGTGATCCCTTGCGGACGCAAGGCGGCGGCGAGCGCGCCTTTGCCCTCGCCCGACCAGCCCAGCCCGAATTTCTGCACCGTCTCATCGGTCAGCCCACGGCCGTATAAATAAGACAGTGCCGCTGTGCCTTCCGGCGCGTACAGCCATTTGCGGTAGATGGTGGCCGCCGCCTCCAGCACCTCCGCGATGCCGGCGCGCTTCTGCTCCGCCTCGGCCGCCTGCGGGCTGGCCTTCGGCACCTCCAGCCCGGCCTCGGCGGCCAGCGAGTCCACCGCTTCCATGAACGACGCGCCGGTCGATTTCATCACGAAGGTGATGGCGTCCCCATGCTCGCCGCAGCCGAAGCAGTGGAAATG
>Ga0116230_10007097_pt1 | contig 11067 bp, 10 predicted proteins | sample S1TSphfallax_3_FD_88678 | JGI IMG/M metagenome (GOLD analysis project Ga0116230, IMG submission 88678) | Host-associated microbial communities from peat moss isolated from Minnesota, USA - S1T2_Fd - Sphagnum fallax MG | ecosystem: Host-associated > Plants > Peat moss > Unclassified | place...
CCTCTGGCAAATTCTTAGGAAACAAGATGCATGATCTCTCCAGCAATTCTTTGGCAGCAAGTGGCATGATGCCTCCAGCAAATTCTTAGGTTGGAGGATGCATGATCCCCTCAGGAGAAGTGTTCCTATCCTGTTGTTTTGTCAGCTCTCCTTCTCCCCTTCAGGGACTAGAGATTATTGTGATGCACCCAGAAAGAAACTGGTCAAAGGTTTGGTATCCCTACATTCTGAGGTCATGTGGAGTCCACTATAGAAACATTTCTGGCCAGCTAAACTCAAGGATCCACTTGGGCTTCACCTCGCTAACCACCATGGTGTTGTTTTGTTGTCCTGCTGCAGGTTGTAGGTTTGGAGTGTTGCAATAGAGAGGAACTATCTCTAAACTGGTTCAGAATTCCACTGTGATTCAATTACTCTTATTAGCTAGCTCCTCCAGCAGCAGCAGGAGCAAGTCCGAACGAGAGAGACATGAGACTTCGCAAAAATGCTTTCGTGGCAAGGTCCTGTTAGTATTTTGAGAAGGAGAATGGTGATCTTGCAGTCTTTGTTTGGTGATGTATGCAGCCGTTGTCATGGCTTGAAGCTCATTGTTCTCAGTACTAGCAGAAACTACACCAAGTCCAAGTTCAGAGTTTCCCCTTGTGATGGAATGAGAATGGAGTGGCGGCAGGGTTGTTGCCCTTCATCACCTATCCTGGCGTCTCCGGCGGCATCTGCAGCTCCTGGTATGTTTTCTCATCCCTCCATGCAGCTTGAGAAAAGACATGCGCAAATAGATGAAGAACAAGAAGCAGATTGGTTGCTGTTTCTTGTAAATTGTGGCAGCTCGCTGGTCAACCTGTAGGTGCCATTGCTTCTGAGGTGGGCTTAGGAGCAATCTGTGGACCTAATTCTTTTCCTCCCAGGGATCTGAAAAGCTTGAAAGAAACATCACTCACAGATTTGGAATCAGATGGAAGGGTTTGTAGAATTGTTTTCGCTTTAGCAGAACTGGCTTGATATCCAATGATGGACTGGTGATGTTGTTTTCAGGGCAACCATTGAGCACGGAATGGCTTCAACAAGAGCTCTTCAAGTCTTCTGCTCCTTCATGTGGAAACAGGGTGGGAAGGGGAAACCACTCAAAGACCAATTTGAAGTTTGCGTACTTACAAAACAATGTTGTCCATGAGAATGGGTTAATGGCATCTCTCTATGTTGACAGACAGAAGTGGCTGTGGAAACACAATGTGAAGCACAACCGGGTCATGGTTCCCATTTTCATGTCCATCATGGATCACCAAACAAAAAGGTAATGCTTTTTTCCTCTATGTTTGTTGCTCACATACACACACGTGCATTTCTGAAGGTATCTCTTTTGTATAATAATGTTGGTCTAAATGAACTCCCTCCCACAGTTGGCCATGAAGATTGTTATTGAAATCTTGTAAGTGGAGCTCTGAAGGTGTGCAGGACAACATGGGCAGTTACTGACAGTGGAGATCGTACTGGGGCCAGTATCATGGTTGTTGCCTGCTTTGAAGGATGGTCAAAACAGGGAGTTTTTAGGAGCTTTTCTGACATGGCTGGTGATGAGAGGCTTCTTCAGATTGTCAAGGGACAACTAGAAAAGGAACTATGCAGCAGTCAATGGGGTGTACAGGCGAGCTCCCATTCATATCTCAGTCTCTTGCGCAGGTGCATTGACAAGAAAGATCTGGTAACAGGAAAGCAGGTCCAGACCCACATGATTCAGACAGGGTTCAAGCCAAGCCTGTATGTAGCCAACACTCTTCTGCTTATGTATGTCAAGTGTGGGACTTTGGTGGAAGCTCGTAAGGTATTTGACCAATTGTGCAAACGAGATATGTTTACCTGGACTACAATGTTGGCAGGATACAGCAGCAATGGGGAGTTTCTGGAGACTTTCAATCTGTATGAGCAAATGCTATCACAGGGGGTGACACTTGACAGGATAATCTATACCAGGGTTGTCAATGCATGTACTTCCCTTAGATCTCTAGAGAAGGGAAAAAAGGTGCATGCCAACATTATCAGAAGCAGGATCAGATCAGACACCATTTTGGATAATGCACTCATTGACATGTATGCAAAATGTGGGAGCATAAAGCATGCATGTCAGGTGTTTGACAACATGGCTGAACGGAATGTGGTCTCGTGGAATGTAATGATTGCAGGATTAGCACAGCACAAGTGTGGCAAGGAGGCATTTGAACTCTTTTTGCAGATGCAGTGGGAAGGCATGATGCCAGACAAGGTCACATTACTAAGCATTTTAAATGCATCTGCTAGTCCAGAAGCTCTGGAACAGGGCAAACTGGTGCATTCTTACATCATCCAGGCTGGACATGAATTGTCAGATGCTCATGTGAACAATGCCCTTGTTAGCATGTATGCCAAATGTGGGAGTGTGGAAAGTGCACGCCAAGTGTTTGACCAAATGCCAAATAGGAATGTGGTATCATGGAATGCAATGATTGGTGGATATGCTGCCCATGGTCAATGTGAGGAAGCTTTTGGAATATTTAACCAAATGCATCACCAAGGTGTGAAACCGGACATCATAACCTTCCTCAACATTGTGAAATCATGTTGCAGTCCAAAAGCTTTGGAACAGGGGAAATGGGTTCATGCTGAAATTATGAAAGCTGGATTTGAGTTTGATGTTCGTATACAGACAGCCCTTGTCAGAATGTACAGCAAGTGTGGAAGCATAGAGGATGCGTGGCAAGTTTTCAACAGAATGAGAAGCCGGAATGTTATCTCATGGACTGCTATGATTGAAGGGTATGTTGAGCATGGTCTTTGTGAGGAAGCTTTGGGAGTTTTTCATCAGATGCAACAAGAACCAGTGAAGCCAGATCGCATTCTGTTCACTTGCATTGTGAGTGCATGCACCAGCCCAGTGGCTTTGGAGCAGGGGAAGCAGGTACATGCCTATATTACCAGTTGTGGATTTGAGTCCGATGTTCATGTGGGCCCTGCACTCATCACCATGTATGCTCAGTGTGGAAGTATCAAGGAGGCACGCCAAGTGTTTGACAAATTGAGTAATCGCAATGTTGTTGCATGGACTGCAATGATTTCAGCATATGCTGAGCATGATCTCCATGATGAGGCCTTTCAAGTCTTCCATCAAATGCAACAAGAACTTGTGGAACCAAATAGGGTCACATACATAAGCATTCTCAATGCTTGCACCAGCCCAGCTTCTTTGAAACAGGGGATGCAGGTGCATGCCCAAATCACTGATGCTGGATTTGGGTCTGATGTTAGTTTGAGGAATGCCCTAATCACCATGTATATTAAGTGTGGAAGTATATCAGCTGCAAGGCAGGTCTTTGATGATATGCAATCGCGGGATGTGGTTTCATGGAATGCAATAATTGGAGGATATGCTCAACATGGATATGGTGAGGACGCTTTTAATCTCTATCGGCAAATGAAAGGAGAAGGTGTAAAGCCAAATAAAATCACATTTGTCAGCATCCTCAACACATGTGCAAATCTAGCAGCCCTAGTAGAAGGGATGGAATTCCACAGAGAAATATGTGAAGCTGGACTTGAGGCAGATGTCTGTGTGGGGAATGCCCTTATTGACATGTATACAAAGAGTGGTAATATTGAGGGTGCATGCAGAGTCTTTGACCAAATGCCTGCACGAGATGTAGTGTCTTGGAATGCAATGATTGGTGGATATGCTCAGCATGGTTATGGGAATAAAGCCCTGGAACTCTTTAAGCAGATGAAAACAGAAGGTTTCAAACCAGATCGAATCACATTTGTCAATGTCCTCTCTGCTTGCAACCATGCAGGTCTTGTGGATGAAGGTCATCAACACTTTAGTTCCATGGATCAGGACAACAAGGTCATGCCCACACTGGATCACTTTTGCTGCATGGTTGACCTTCTTGGCCGCACAGGATGCTTACAGGAGGCAGAGGACTTCATCCAAAGAATGCCATTTGAGCCAGATGCCTCAATCTGGAGTCCTTTGCTTGGTGCTTGCCACCGCTATGGTAAAGTAGAGGTTGTAGAGCATGTTGCTGACTGGACTTTGAAGCTGGACTCACAAGATGCTGCTGTCTATGTGCTGCTTTCAAACATGTATGCTGCAGCTGGAATGTGGGAGAATGTTGAGAAGGTAAGATATTTGATGAAGGACAGAGGTGTTAAGAAAGGAGGTGGGTGTAGCTGGATAAGAACTGAAAATAAGTCACATGAATTTGTTGCAGAAGATAGATAGATAGATACACTCCTCAACAAATAGATAATTGCCAAACTTCAACAGTAGGTCATCTGGCAAAAGAAACTGGGTATGTACCCAACACACTTTGTCATGCATCATGTGGTTGAGCTGGAGAAGGAATGTGCTCTCTGGCTCCAGAGTGAGAAGTCAGCTGTTGCTGTTGGGCCTCATTAATTCACCACCTGGGACACCTATCTGCATCATCAAAGACCTTTGAAATATGCAGGTATGCCATACTGCCAAAAAGTTTAGCCCTATTCTTGGGTGAGAAGTTGCTAGGGATGTCAAATGCTCAGATCAGTTGCTGAATGGGGCATCTTACTTCTGTTGATTTTTGGTGACTTATACTCTGAGGGTTCATGTCTCATAGCACACTGGTGCCATGCAGAATCTTTGAGGTTCAATTTATCATTTAATCTCTCACTCTTTTCCCCACATTGGTCTCTGCAATGTGAGTGCATGTTGATAAAATGGCCACTACATGTGTGTGACTGCTAGTGACATCATGAACGAGTCTTCTGTTGCTTCCAAATGCAACGGAGACTGAGGACCCTAAGTTCTGACTACATTTTGTATTACTGATCCCACTATCCCACTATCAGTGGGAAGTAATAGCAGCTAGTCACTGCCATTCATGATTCACACCATATTCTTCTCTTAAAGTTTTTCTAATGCTTGTTTGATCAACAAAGAACAAACAAATAGTTCCTAGTAAATAACATTGTTTAATAGCATATTGTATCCATTTACAGAAACCCATTTTGTCTTCAAATTGTGTTATTCTTGTTACCCATGTCATTAACGGGCTAGCATAGCAAATGGGTCTATCAATAGTATTGTTTGGGTTTTGGCCCTACATCATTCCCTATGTAAACATAGATGCATTAACATGAATGGGGAACTCTAGATTCCAATTTGGCAACATTAACAATTGCATCCACTTCAATCAATAACTTGACAAGCTTTAGATATCAATTTTGAAAGGTTTGTTTGTCTTGAGTCTTTATCTATGAGCTTAATTTACTGGAGAAATTGTTAAATAATAGTGGTAAAAGCTAATTGCATTAGAGATTTTTTATTTCTATCATCTGTTTCAGTACTAAGGTTACCCAATAGCACACCGGAGTTCATGTAATTAGCACAATTATTTGAATTGAGATGATTAAGATTGATACAATCTACATTCCTTTAAACATTTCTTAAGGTGCTCTAGTTGGTTCTTAGTTCTTATATTGCATATGTTGAAACCATGAAGAACATTTGCCAAAATGTTGTTTAAGAATGTGTTGAATATTTTCATGTTGAGTTTCAAATCGAATTGACAACTTATAATACCATCATGATCTTCATCATGTTTGATCCAAGGGCATGATATGTTGTTTTGATCAGCCTGCACATGGCTGTATGCATAGGTTTCTAGACAAGATGTCATCATTGTAGCGTATGACAAACAATATTTTGCTAAACTCAAAATGACATTTGTGAAGGTGAGTTTTGCTGGTGGCCTGGAAACAGAATGCTAGATGGTCCTATGCTCACAAGAGAAGAAATGTAGAATTCCTGACATGTAGTATAAGTCCAAAGCACGAATGTAAGAAATAATGGTCACCATGAAACAAGATTTCTTTTAATGTGTATAGTTTTGGTCAACACAAAAAGCATACGTGTTTTGAAAATTCTAAGACTTTTGGTTCTTCTTCACTCTTCTTTCAAGATGAAAGATTCTGGATTCTTTTGCTTATCAGATCATCAAATCTGAAAACCATAGTCAGAAGTGACCAGCTGGAACTTCATGAGTTGAATTCTTCACCTAAAACATAAATTGAATTTGTGCTATGAAGTCTTGGGAGAAGCTGTAACACATGAACATTTCAATCAAAGTGATTTATGCAGTCTGGCAAGAGTTTGAACTCCTTGACTGCCAGATCCACATTGATGTTTGGTCCATTGAATCAAACTTTTCTTTTGCTCAATTGATGTTCAAAATGAAGAGAGAATTGATTTCTATTGCTGTCAACACCAATGTAAGACAATGCTTTTGCATCGGTCTTTTACAAAACTGATGGCTGGGGTGAAGTTGGATATTCTGTGGGGAATTGGTTTACATCTGTAGGAGCTTGGGTCTTGAATTTGGATTGTGAGACACATGTCCCAAAAATGCAATTTCTTTGCAATCATATGTCACTCCTTCGGGGCAACTCCTTCCCAAATCCTCTCTATCACTCGGATTCCTATCTAAGTGGCAAATGTCTATTTGAACATGATGATTTAAGCTAGAAAGAATTGACAAGAAATAAGCTAGACAAAAATATAATCTAATCAAATGGGACAAAAACCAATAAGTACCACAAAAGGAAAAAAGAAGAATTTGGGACAAAACCAAATACAAAACATCACCGAGACAATATTTGAGATAAATTATTGAATCTTTGACACACACATCGGCCAGTTTTAGACTCATCATCATTGAGCTCTTGTGATAATGTTCCTTGTTGCCACTCTTCCCTCTTGACTTTATGTTGTGTCTTTTCGTCTTCCTCCTTAATTTTCTTTGACACCTATTCGAGTAGCTTGATCTTCAATTCCAAAGGAGGGTTCATGCAAGATTTAGAACTTGAAGAATCCTATAATTTTGATCAATATTTTATTACTTTAACAAAGGGGGTGACAAGGACTTGTCTCCATTTCCTTTGAGGATGGCTTTCAGCTTGTTGCCTCAAAACATCCTAGTGGTTTCGTTTCCTCTTTGTTTCATAAAAGCACAGTTAGAGTTTTGGTGATGTCAATATTACTAGGATTGAGTTGATCCAAAGGCACTCCAAAACCAAGACTTTAATGACTTCCAAATTGGTTAAAACAAAAACTAATCTTTCCATCTATTTGACGAATAACCTAGATTCCTCTTCTTGGTGTACTATTGATCCCATATTATTTAAATCCTTTTGCAAATTGAAACACTACAATCTTATGAAAGGACACATTGCACTCTAGGCATGTGATGGTGAAAACTTATACCAAATTTTTCCCACCATGAAAGGGGTTACAACATTGGTTCTTTGAACACTTTCTCTACCAAAATGTCCTTTGTTAAATATATTCATCATCTTGTCGTGCATTTTGATCAATAGCTTGCAAAAAAAAACCCACAATATAAGAGATTCACCTTTCCTATAACTCTAGTGCCAAGAAACCCTCTTCATGCCTTCATAACATATGGAGGACAAAGGCAATATCATAGATGGGTCAATGGAACCATTCCCATCGCCAATGGATTGAAACTCAAGAACGAAGAAAACCCAAATACCCAAAAGATGAAAACAAATGTATTGATGGTCAAAAACCAAAAAAGAACCCCATTTAAGACCATTCTTACAAAATGGGCCCCTTCCATTGACTAACTCATTAAATCTGTTCTTGCAACAACAAAGAAATAAAATTGTTTATGCTTGATCCAATTACACATGAGAAAGAGGAACACAAATGGATCAAAGCTCAAGAACAAAGAAAAATGAAATGAATTCTTACAAAAGGGTTTTTGATTGACTAAGGTTAATTTGAATTTGTTGTTGCAGAAGCTGCAAAGAAACATAATTGTTTGTGCTTGACTCAATCGCACACACAAAAGATGAATAGAACTAGATTGAACCTCAAGAACAAAGGAAACTCAAACACCATTCTCAAAAATGAACACAAAATGGATTGAAGCTCAGGAACAAATGAAAAAATCAATCTCCATTCTCTCACACATAAGACGAACACAAAATGGATTGAAGATCAAGAACAAAGATAAAAACCAAACGCCTTCTCCAACGGATAAGATGACACAAAATGGGTTAAAGGTATAGAACGAAGAAAACCCAAACAACTCAACACAAAATGGGTTGAAGCTTGAACCAAGAAGACCCAAACACCATTCCCACACATAAAACATGAACTCAAAAATGGATTGAAGCTCAACAACAGAAAAAAAGCCCAAACACCATTCTCACTCACACACAAAAGATGAACTTGTACAAAATGGATTGAAACTCAAGAACAAAGAAAACCCAGAAACCATTCTTACAAAAGGGCCCTTGAATGTGTTCTTGCAGAAGAAGCAAAGAAACAGAAATCGTTTTGTGGTTGATTGACATCATCATCACACGAAAAGGAAGCATGCGTGAAGTCTGAATGTGTAATCAGCAGTACTCAAAACCTTTGACATTGCAAGTTCTTTGGGAAGTTACAAGATGATCATCATGGCTGCAAGATAAGAGACCATGGTGCCTGAGAAAGATGGAAGGAGATAATAGAGATCTGTTCATCAACCCCTGCAGGGGTGCTTACTTGTTGTTCTTGGAGGGAAATCCGAGAGAGAGGTTTGCCAGAAGAGGGCATTTAGACCAGTGGAAGAGGCCTCCACCTCCTCCTCGTAACCCTCCTCCTCCTTGTTGTTGTTGTTGTTGCTCTGAGAAAGAACCATCCAAAAGCAGGTTTTGGGTAGAATGATGATCAAGACAACTACAGGTGTTCGCAAGGTACGACCGCATTGCAGACTCGAAATAAGGTATCATTCCAATGGCGAGAATTCCTCCAAGCGCCAAAAGCAAACAAAACTCGATAGCCATAGTGAATTTTCTTTTGGACGTGCTAAGAAGACTTAGACCCCCATCCCCGGGCAGCTGCTTCTGATGATCACCGTCACTTCCGACTGCAGAGGAGGAGCACACTTGTGAGTGACGCTCATCTCCCAAACTTTTGCAGCTACTGGCAGATTGCACACTTGACGACTCCACCTGACTGCCAGGTTCAGTCCACAGCAGGAGCTCGGTGCCATTTGAGGCAGGAAATTCAAACTTGGTGGGTAGTTTCTTCCCGACGAGATACAGATCCGTTTGGGTCTCATTAGCAGTCAAGATCGAAGAAGCAATGGGTACCTCCACTTTCACAAGATTATTGGACTCCAAAGAGACGGAAGCGAGGGTGTGATGATCATCATCAGGTGGTGGAGCTTGCGTTGTTGGAAGGGATTTTTTCAAGGGCGAGGTAGACAGGGAGGAAGAAAAACCTGGAACAACAAGAGTAGCACCAGTTGGAATCAGTTGAGTAGTTTTCTTCCGAGTAGGATGAGGAGGAGGGATACGACGTTTCTTGTTCTTGGAATCTACGCTCTTGATCGCTGCATTGGGGTCTACGCCCTTGACGGCTGCATTGGGGTCTACGCCCTTGACAGCGGCAAATGACTCTGGAATTGCAAATGCGACGTTCTTGACATGAGCCGTTTGATGATGAGCATGCTGCTTGTTTTGGCGGGCAGCTGCACTGGTCGCGGGAGCAGAAGGCGTGCGGCCTCCTTTCATATCCGATCTTCTTGATGATGATGATGATACATGGTTTGCTTTCTCTGCAGTGTAGTACACGGGGAGGCGAGTTTTCGTCTTACCCAGCGACTTCTGACTTGCGCGTTCTTGCCGGAACATGGATGGCAGCCAAAACTCAAGTGTACTCGAGCCTCAAATTTGTGAGGTACGTGGGTTGGTTGCTGATCATCCACAAGAAGACTTAGCCAAATTTGTCTAGAGTTCAGAGAGGAAAGTAGAAAAGCTAATTATGAATCGTGCTATTATATGTTTTGAAGACATGCTAAATAAAACGTCTAAATCTGGTGATTTCAAATTTGTTTTCCTCATAATGTGGCGACTGATTTTGGACCCATTTTTTTTTTCCATAAGAAGCTTATATGTGGCTGCTACTACTACACTGGGTCTTTTTCTTCTTTTTTTTTTTTTTTTTTGCCAGGTTGCGAAATTTCGCCAAAAACAGAAACACTGATTGCAACTTGCAAGGGATCCTGCAACAAGTTGAACTTGCTTGCTTGTTTTTTTGGCCAAATCTCTGTTGCCGTGAGCTCTGTTTCCCACGACCCTGAAACCCTATAATACCACCACGCAGGTCCCTAATTCTTATCCAACAGAAGTGCTACAAGATCCCCCTCTGCAATGGCAGCCTCATTAGGTAGCAATGCCAGCACTTGTCGATCGTGCAACGAATGGCGACCTGGGCACTACCCACAATGACTCGGAACACTTGGGAGCTTGATGAGGAATCAGAACAGCTACAATATTGTGCGTTTGGAAGCAGCAAGTGATTGAAACCCTCGATCTTCCTGATTCAATCTGCCGGCCCTTCCTCTCCATTTTGTAGACCGAGGCGTGGTTACGACATGAATGCTACTACGGGGGCTCACAACAGCAGCATCAACATTATTCAACTCGCTGAAGATTTGGTCGCCATCATCACATGAAAGTAGTAATGGCTTTCTTTCTTTCAGCATTTTCACTGCAAATTTTCATTTGGATCTGAAATGCACCACGCCTCCACAGATTGTTGCACCGTTCAGTCAGTCGTCGCCTCCTTAGGATAAAAATTTCCGCAATCTATAGGCAACTTGATATTGTAATGGGAGTGACAATTTTGTTGGAGGAGGAGGAGGAGGGTGGTGGTGGAGGGAGAGAGGAGCTTGTTATTCAGCATGACTGATCTGAAGAGGTATCGGCCAAGACGAAGAGTTGCAGCAGCAGAACAGAATGAGAGGAGAAGGAGAGGAAACGAAACATGACATGACTATGCAATGCAATGATGTAAGTACTTTGTTTTCACTTGGTCCCACATCTTATATATAAATTCACAACGTCCGTCCGTCTGTCTGTCGGACTCGACGGTTCTGCGTTTTAATTCGCCGGCAGAACCGGCCCGGACAGTCGGACGGACGGACGGACAGACAGATTTTCTACGGGAGAACCGGCCCGGACAGACGGCCTCTGTATAATTTCGACCAA
>Ga0116230_10007098_pt1 | contig 11067 bp, 3 predicted proteins | sample S1TSphfallax_3_FD_88678 | JGI IMG/M metagenome (GOLD analysis project Ga0116230, IMG submission 88678) | Host-associated microbial communities from peat moss isolated from Minnesota, USA - S1T2_Fd - Sphagnum fallax MG | ecosystem: Host-associated > Plants > Peat moss > Unclassified | place: USA...
GGCCTGAAGTGAAACTGCTGCTGAGGGATTGATCCATCTCCCTCAAAGCAAGGCTCCACTGTTGATGATGATTCCAGAAATATTTCCCAATCATTTTTTAAATGATTAAAATTCTTCTGTGCTACCTTAGAGAACCCTTTGTAATGAAATACACCATGCCCACATCAATTTTATCATAGAATTGATCCACAACATTGTTGAAGCAAGTAGCTTGAATCTCTCCATTATCTGCATCCAAAAGGTCAAAGGAGAAAACCTTGCCATCTCCCCTGGCGTTGTGGAAACGGCGGACATCACCTTGGCAGTCACTTTTGCTTTGATAGTCCACCGACCTTGGTATGGATTCAAGGCGACAATTGGGACAATTCTGGTAGGTGCTTCATTCTTAGCAATGGGTCTTCTATTTGAATAAACAGGGGCAGGTTGGTAGGGAGGAGCAACACTGGGTCTTCCATATGTGTTATGTTGCTGAACTTGCTAACTATTAACCCCACCTACTCCACCCATAACTGGCCTCTGGAAGTCACCAGAGTCAATTTTTACTCCAGAAATTGCCACAAAGTAGGGATTTGATGTTCTTGTAGCATGAGGCACAACACTCCCTCCTCCATGTCCATCAGAGTAACTTCCATTATTGGATTGACCTATACCTCCACCCTCTGATCTATATCCTGCATTGGTGTGCGAGGTTGCTTGTTGAGGTAAGCCTTGACCTAAAACTGCAGGGGATAAGTTGTTTCTATTGTGTTTTATGTCCTTTAGTTTAATGTAGTTGAACAATAGGTGTAGGAGTCTATGATGGGGTATGATGAAGATCGATAACAATTCTATAAGCGACAAGGTTTGGCAATTGTATGTTTTGTGTGGGGTGTGTATTTACGATTCTAAGGTTCTATACCTAAAATTTGAGAAATGAGGGTGTGGAGTTCTGTTGTGATTTCTAACATACATGGTGTATTTGTTGTCATGGGTTTTATCAAAAACTCTAGTTAAGGTTGATGGGATATGTTTGGCAACCCTTTGGAAAACTGCATTTATATCTTTGGTACAAAATACTATGACCTATGTTTATGTGCATCATCTCAAGAACTTGTTCTACTTCCATATGTTGTTAGGGTTGTTGGGTTTAGTTGAATTTTTGGGATTTGGGAATTTAATTTGTTTTGCCAAACATTGTCTGTTGAAGCTCATGAGAGAAAGATTGGAGTGATATGACCCTTTAGATTCATAAATTTATTGTTACATACATTAAGATAGTTGTTTGTTTAGGCTTGTAGAGATTGATTTAGTGAATTGATAGAGTTTCATGAAGTTCTATTTTAAATTATGTTGATGTAGTTATAGTTGTAGCTAGGAAGGGAGCATTGTGTTTCCCCCCTCCTTTTTGGCCATAGTGAGTCTTTAGGTCCACAAAACGGATGCCACAAGCATTTTAAAGTAGTTTGTTATGGTTGGACACAAGGAGAACCAGGGTCAGAAACAAATTATGGAGCTTTTAATATTTATTGGGTTATGCATTTAGCCAATAACTATTACCTTCGCCTTAATGCTAAAGCTAGCTTGCACCTTATGGATGGAAATAGATGATCTTTAAGCATATGTTTACATAAATCACTTAATAACTTAATCATCCAATTTTTGGAAAATGAATTGGCATATTACAAGTTGGTCCAAATATGTAAAGTATGATCAAAGTTTTAAAAATATATATTAGTACTAATTTTTCATCATCAAAAATTTATATATCCACTATGTAGAGTCCTTGAAAAGGGTAGATAAGATCCATTGATTTGAAATGGCAAATTATTGTTCAAAAAGTGGTTTTTTTCTCATGCCTTGAAATTGGTATATATTCAAATGTGAAATTCAAAATGCTTGGTGTGACCATAAATTATGGAAAACTCCCTTTCCATTTTGTCCCATGATTGTTTTTGGACATATATATAAAACACTCCAAATGAGCTCATCAAAACTTTGTTCACCATCCATAATTAATACTTATACAAACCAATGTTTGAAATTTTCTAAGAACCATGTTAAAAGACATGCATTCACATTGAAGAAAACTTATAAATGGTTCCCCATAGACCATTATACATAATAAGCTTCTTTGAGATTTCCCATCCACAATCACCCATAACATTGAAGGTCTTTTTGTAACATACCATTTGCAATTCGCCTATGTAAAAGTTTTGAAAAGGTTCATTGAATAGTGGGCTTTATATAGATATATCTTAAACCAGTACCTCCTCCATAAATGAATTAGGTCACCTATCAATGTCCACGTTCCAGTGTTCCACCTTTAAACATGGGGCCTTCAAGATATCTAAGAAGGATCCCCAATACTATGGGTTTTTATAATTCATCTATGTGTTCCCACTTAAGTATATTATATCAAAATCTTAGAGTAGTTCATTATTTTCGATTTGATTAATAATACTTTGAGGTAACGTTGTCACCTAAATTTAAACCATTTAAGCTACATCCACACTCAAACAAAGGTAGTCCTAAAAACATAGGCCGAAAGTTAGGTTAACATTAGATTAAAAGTTTTTTAAAAAAAATTTCTAAGTTTTAGTAATAATTAGTACCTACTTCTTCTTCTTTTTATCACCATTCATACTTATGTGCCTTTTTTTATATTGTAAGTAATCTAGGTGCTACCGGAGGCCAACCTTTTTACTCATGAATAGAGGAGAGATGAATAGAGGTCGCCCTCTTGTGGTGCCTAGCTTACCTACAATATTAAAAGAGGGTGCGAACTTAGTGAGATGTTGTGTTCTTGTGATGTTACGAATCTTGCAAGGTGTGTAAACTTAGCAACACTTTGCCCTTGTGAATGTTGTAACACAAAAACTCAGTTATGTGAAATCTTGAGGTGTGAGCTTAATGATCTTGTTTAAACCCTAAACCCTAAACACATAATTACTTGTGAAATTATAATGGGTTGGAACTCGGAGGTAATGGGCAAAGCTAAAAGATAGGACCAAAGTGAAGTGGCTGGCCATATCTGTTATGCCTTGGACTCTAGTGGAGGTTTTCAAATCTTTAGATTTAAACAAATTCTCTAAATTTTTAATTAATGGTGAAATGACTCTGCAAATTGTATGTAGAATAAGGGTCTCTTTCCATTGGGCTACACACAATAAGCTACTGCCTAATGGAAAGCCACTGAAATGGCCCCTATTACAACAGTGGCTTTCGATTCCGTAGAGGCAATGGGTTAGAAATTCATAACTGATGAATGGTAATAGATTGATAGTCTAGTGATTTTCTATCTATTTTTTAGGTACACATACATTATTACAATTTGAGAAAGGTGACAAATGTCATCCTATGATGATTCAAAATTTGACTCACAGCTCTCGTAGCTCCTGCATTTGATCACTAAGGAGTGCTGAGATGATAATGAGCCTTGTTGGGTGAAAATATATTATGGATGGAAAGGGGCTGTTATGATGGCTTCTATCATAACAGCCCCCTAATGGAAAAATGTCCTAAGGAACATGAAACCTAAAATAATATGACCCCCTAAGTCATATTGGATTTATGGAAGTGAGACAAGTGAAAGGAGATGGCCACAGTGAACCAGCACCCTCCAGTGCACCATCCTGGATGTCCTGTTATTACTCAGTTGTGGATGAACTCAACCTGCTTGTGAGTTGTTAGTAAATAGTAGTTAAAAAAAAGCAACTGAGCTAACTACCATGGTTAACAAGGGAACTGAAACCCAACAGAAAACTGTTCCTGACAACTGACCATCCATCCTTCACAGTGCGCTGGTGGTGCTAGTTCCCTGTGGCTGAAGGAGATAGATCTGCGGTTTAAGCACGGTGAGGGGAGTTGAATGGAGGGCAATCTTACTCCATCCTAGTGTGCCCTGTGCTGTTGGCCAACGTGTTACCAGATCCTCAACTCAATTTTCCTTCCAAAACCTGGTTGCTCCTATAGCATAATTTGTGTGGGATGTTACAATCTGTGTAACGTTTTATGCACCATGTGATTAACATTATTTTGTAACTTTTTTTAAAAAAAAATCTAGCTTTACAGACCTTTTTCTTTACTTCTACAAACCTTGTCTTTTATTTAACCAAAAACATATTTTCAGAATAAAACTTGTTCCTTAACGTTCATGAGCTTGTAGGTGCCAGTGAAACATCTGACACAACCTACAACAACAAAAACACAATGAAAACGAAATTTGGAAAAGAAGAAAGATGACAAAATCTTTCTAGTTCTTTACATCAAGAAGGGTCTAAAGATAGAAATGCCAGAGGACTGGGGCATTCCCAAAATGAGGGCCCACTTTCGAAGCCACAGCCAGAGCTGGGCTCTTACTTTGAGAATGCCTTGCTCCCAGGGCATTTGCCTGGCATAGAGTGTGACCATTCACTTCTTTTCAGTGAATAGCCCAAATTGCACAACAAGAGCAGCATGGGTACAGCTTGCATTCCATTTTTTTGAAATGCCCTCGGTACAGGCATAATATTCTGCCATAGCCAAGCTGCCCCACCCAGAAGAATTTTGCTTTGCAGAATGACCTTTTCTGATTTCTCTAGAGCATAAAGCCCCACCAGGCTTTTCAAAAATGGAAAGTTTTGCTTCTATGAGTATTTTTATTCCTATGATACCCGTCAGTTATAAAAATATATATTTAAAAAAAAATTAAATGTGAGATCACTCTTTATGCTCAATAAAGTATGCGGATGAGGGTAGGCGTTACCAAAACCGGGCAGCACTCAAATGCCGCCTCACACAGGCCCTTGTTTGGGTAATGCCCCTTGTCCATGTGCATTACCACCTTACACTAAATCTGTTCAGGGAGGGCTTCACATTTGCATTTCTAGAATGCACTTGTGCTACAGCCTTTTGATTTTGATTTTGATTTTTCCTATGTGTGCACTCGAGTGTCTACAATCATCAGTGAACAGACACATCATGGGATTAGTATCGTGGCACCTTTTCAGGTTTGGTACTTGGGTGTCAAATAATTATTTTATTTTTCAAAATCCACTTTGACAAAAAAATAATAATTTCTGAAATTTCAGCAATAAATATAGCGAGCTTCTTTCACAGGTTTCCTAAACTCTCAGTTTAAAAAATAATGATACCTTTTGCAGCAGTTTTTGTTGATTCTTTTTGCAAAATTGGGCAGACATAATGTTCCACCAAATTGTAACTCAGAGAAATGTTGTCATTATTAGATACTTGCTCTCTAGTTGTCAACCCTAAACCCTAAACCTGGTTTCCACCAATGTTTGTGTTTGTGCCTCCCTTGTAAATTTTTTTTTGGTCATTTCTAACAAATCATTTCTGAAAAATTCAGCATCTTCAAAAATAATTTGATTAATACCAAACCTAAAACGGTACTACAGTAATTCATGGACACTAGTGGGGCGTGACAATGAAAATTCTAACAATAAACACGGAACCATGCGCCTGACCATACATGTAGTTGTAAAGGCCAAAGTGAATCAGCCCCCATGATTGTACCAGTTGGCCGTTCTGTCCATAGGATGGGCTGGATGATTGTCTTTTTTTCATTCGCCTTTTTACCTTATGTTAACCAACATCCAGCCACAGTCAATCTTTTTTGGCTGATGATCTTTGACCATCTTTTTTTTTCATTGCCAATTTTTTCCCAACCCTGCATTCCATACTACCCACCAACCTACCTACCCTACTGACCTAAATTTTAACCTTGCCTACAAACTAACAACTAATCCCTTACTTACCTTGGCAAGACTCTTGTCTTCTCTTGGTTAAACTTATATTTCTTCTTGGCTAAACTTCTATCTCTTGGCAAAACCTATATATCTTATTGACTAAACAACTATTTTTTGGGTAAACTTATATCTCTTGGCTAAACCTATATTTCTTCTTGGTTAAACTTTTATCTCTTGGCAAAACCTATATTTCTTCTTGGCTAAACTTTTATCTCTTGGCTAAATCTATATTTATTCTTTGTTAAACTTATATTTCTTGGCTAAACCTATATATCTTATTAGCTAAACTTTTTTTTCTTGGCAAAAATATTTTTTTCTTGGCTAAACTTATATATTTTGGCTGAACCTATATTTTTTCTTTGTTAAATTTCTATCCCTTGACAAAACTTATATATTGTATTGGCTAAACTTCTATCTATTGGCTAAACTTATATTTTTTCTTAATTAAACTTGTATTCTTAGAAAAACCTATATTTCTTCTTTTCAACTAAACTTCTATTTCTTAGCAAAACCTATATGTCTTACCAATTAAAATTTTACTTACTTCCTACTCCAAAAAATAACTAAGAAAGTATATACATTTTTCGGTAATGCCACTTTATTTATTAACAAAACATCTACTTATTGGCAAAACCTACCTACTCGCACATCATCATACCTATTTATGCACTTACAAATTGTAGACTTTGATTACAAAAATTATAATGTAAAATGTGGGTATTGCAAAAGAGTTGTAACATCTATTTGTAGCTTGATTCAAAATCATGATGACAATAAGCCACTAACCCCAAATGTGGGTATTGCAATTGCAGGAATTTTTTTGGCGACAATCCTCTACCTCCACTTTGGACCATTAATGCAAGATGTACTTAATTTAATTAAGGAATAGGCTTGATAAATTTAGAGTTAAAAAAGACATCAAACATTTATAAATATTTGCAAAAAAATTAATACTAATCAAAATGAATCCTAGGTTCGATTTTGGGGGGAAATTTGGCCAAATTTTCACATACAAATATTTGCAACAAGATTCATTTTATCTCTTTTGAAGATGAATGAAAAAATGTCAAGTTGGGCCTTCAAGTTGAAGTGACCCCACTAAAGGTAAGAGAATAAACTATTATTTCATTAAATTAATTTTTTCTTTTCATGTGTTTCAATTTTAATTCATCACTCATTCCTAAAAAATATTTTGTATGGCATTTGTATATATTTATATAGTTATTAATTTTTATGGCATTACCATTTTAAAAAATTAGGTTTATATATAAATATTTTGGGGTAATTAGTTTTAAACTCTAAGGCTAATGCTTCCATTCATTATAATTTTTAATCAATTAACTTTAAAATTCAAAACATAGTTGTTATAAACATTTTTTATATTCCATATGTAAATGTTTGTATAATCATTAGGTTGAGAGCATTACCATTAGGATTATTTAGGGTTTTAAGTTTAAGGTTTAATGAAATGTGTGCTGATTTATTTAGGTTTTGTTTTCAAATCAAGATACAACTCCTTTGAATGTAACATCATCCTTTAACATCAACGATATGATATTTAAAAAAATAAAATTCTTATGTATTTTTATTGTTTTGATGAACCACACAAGGATCTAGCCAAATCTAGGATTCCCATACCACATGTTGGCAAACCACTAAATTCTATGAACTAAAGATGGAAATTTTATAAATGTAGGTGTTTAATTGGAATAAAATGTGAATAGTTTTTTGCATCATGTAACATGATATTATTTAGCTTTTGAATTGTGGACTTGCAATATTGATATGAAATTTTAGACATGAATGTATTTATTTGTAGGTTCTGTTTTACAATAATTGACAATATGTTTAAATATTATAACTTATGGTATTAATATGATATATTATCAAGCCTTTTATTTTATTTTTTAATACTTATATTCTAGATAATTCCTATTGAATGTAGGTATTACATTTGGTGGAAATGATGCCCCTAAATAATAAATGATGAAGGAGCAATTTTTTTACAATACCTTAATAATAAAAGTTTATCAAACATAAGGGGCTTTTTGTGAGGGTACACAATGCATATTTATGTAGGTATTGCAAGAAGTTGAAAACTTCAAACCCTTGGAGTTTGGAAAAAATGAGGTATGTCCAAAGTTTGAAATGTGAGGATATTGTTAATTGGTTTAAGAACTTTTATTTATAAATATCTTTTGGATATTTTTTTATTGCATTTGGTCCATTAGATGTAGATATTGCATTTGGTGGACAAAATCCCCCTAAGTAAATCTTAGATGATGAAGGACTAAATTTTTGCAATATCTACATAATAAACATTTATTAACTAAAAGGGGACTTTTGGTGAGGGTACACAATATAGATTTATGTAATTGTTGTGATAAGCTTACCATGGTAAACTAATAATATTGCATTACATAAATAAAGGCAAAATCACCCTAATAGTGACTACAAACGATGTAGGTATTACAAATTAGGGTTTGGAAAAAATGGGGCATGCCCACATTCAATGCTTACATCTAAAGATGAAGGTATTAAGGTAGGTATTGCAATTTGGGGTTGGGACATGCATTTAGGATTTGACAGAGGGTGATAAGGTATGGTATTGCAAATTGAAAATGTTAACCTTCATCTAAAAACTAAATAGTTTCATACAAAAAAAACCTTAAACCTAATAATGGTAAATTTTTTTTTGCATAAACCATAAATTATGTAGACATTAAAACTTAATGGATGCATAGGATTAAAGTTGAAAAACTAAACTAACCTATACAATGAACCTCAAAATGTTGAACTAAAATCTTTGTATGTAACAAAAAATCCCTACATTGACCTTAAATTAAATAAACATAAAAAGAATTGGTTGCATAATTTTAATGGTGGGATTTAACATTTGTTTTTAGAACCAAGTTTTAAACCTAATATAAATGTTAGGAAAAAGGTTACCTTAAACCTTTAAAAAATTAATGACAAAAAGGTGGGTTTAATTTCCCTATACCCTAAACCCAATGTCCCCCTTGTTTATTTAAAACATATATTAGGCAAAAGTTTATATTAGGGTAATGTAACATGAACATGAGTTGGTTGATAAATGTGTATTGCAATTTGAAATACTTCATGAAGAACCTAACCATAAACAAGAAAAGATCAAAAGTTTGCAATATTTTTATAAACAAACTGGTTTATGCACCAAGGGGTCCTTTCATGAAAATGGGCAATGTAATTATATAAAATATTAAATAATTATTTTTCATTAAGGTTATTGTGTGGGTATTTCACGATAAGGATAATGAAGGCATTGTTTAAATGTTCTAGCATGACCATAGAATGTGCTAACTGTGTTAAATGTGGGTATTGCTCATTTGGTTTATAATAAATGTAATCCATTTGTGGTGGATGGGGGTTATTGTATGCAACATGGCATAAGATGATCCCAAAATCTACAAATCCCAAAATTAGAAGTCAAAATTAAAACAAGTCGATTGATACAAAAATGTTCAAGTAACCACACTACAAAAATGATGGTGATAAAAAAATATCATGCTAAGTTAATTTGTAATGGCTCGATACAAAAAAGGTGCATACATGCATTGTAATTATATCTATGATTAATCCTCCTTTGAGGATGAACTAGAAATAATGCTGATATTAGTGCAATACTTTGTTGCATCTTCTACAACTTTTGTTGCATGATGATGAATAAATAGTTGATGATGTTCAAGTGTAAACCAAACTGCATCGACAACAAAAGCCTCCTTTGTTGTGCTCTGAAACTTAACACAAAAAATAAGATAAAAAATAAAATTCCAATGTTAAGATGTAAACAATGTAAAAAAAAGGAAAATTTATAAATATGGAAATACACCACCCATGAAAGATTTTGGAATCATGATATTTCGATATTGCATCCATTTCTTTGGCTTGATTGCACTTATTAGATTCCAATGTCCAATTTTGAACACCCCGTGCAACTTTCAGAGGCTTTGTATAAGCATCTCTATTTGCCCGAATTGTTTCAACAATTTTTCCATCACTTTCAAGGCACACCCATGCACTTTCTGGGATGAACCTCACCCCACATGCTAGAATTCCAATGATGCCCAACAACATTTTGGAAGTTAAACATACCAACAAAGGCCACTTAAATTGTTCCATTTGTTGCGCTTGGGTTTGAAGTTCATCCCACTCTAATTATGTTTTTTTCTTCACTCGATTAAGGGCTTTCTTTTCATTCCACTTTAGCATTGCACGTGGGTTGTTTAAAATACGAACATTGATAGAACCGTGGTCTTGTTGCCTAGGCCCCCCAAGATGAATAGAAGGACAACCAAATTTACCTACCTCCAAGTGAAGCCCATGTTTGTTGTCCAAATGGTGATGAAGCAACCATTTAGCCGCGCAACTGTCAATGCATCCATTGATCTTGTAAACCCACCTTGACCCTTCATGAACCCAATCTACATTTCCATAACATGATTCAATGGTATTTTTCCATGATCATTTTCATGTGAAGCCACCTCAACCCCTACAAAATTTTAATATACCAATAAGTTTGCATTATGAAAATATTGTAATCAGACTAGCCCCTAAACCCTAAAAACATGACGAAGGTATTGCAATTAGACCAACCCCTAAACAATAATCAAAGATGAGGGTATTGCAATTAGACCGACCCTTAAACAATAATCATGATGAGGGTATTGCAATCAAACCAACAACTAAACAATAATCATGATGAAGGTGTTGCAAAGAAACCAAGACCCTAGACCCAATATATTAAGTTATTGCTTGGTATTATGTGAAGAATCACTTATTTAAGCATATGGGTATCGCTTGAGAAAAATTTGACAAAAACATTACCCATCCTCATTCTCAAAAGAAGGAGGATGGGATAGGATTTAAGGTTCCCAATGATTATGCTACATAAAAACTCTTTTAAAATCTAGCATGTCCCATAATTCATCACAAGATATTTACCTTCAAGAGTAGGTGTATAGATAATTCTTTGCTCTACTTCAATTTACTTTTCATTTGTTGCATCATTCCTTTGTTATTGATTATTGCTAGTTAACACCATTCCTTGGCATCTAGGTCTCTTCCAATGACTCCCATCCTTAAATAGAACAATGGTTAATTCATATTTTTTGTTCATTATTCTATTTCTAATTCATTAATTTAATTTTCATTTCTAAGCACATCATTCAAAAAACATAGAAATCTTTTTATAACAATCCAAAAAAAATAGAAAAGCAAACTTGAAGTTACTTGTTACAACTTGATGCCACCAACTCTGACCTAATGCAACCAATAACAACTATTTTATACACATTTACAACAA
>Ga0116230_10007099_pt1 | contig 11067 bp, 9 predicted proteins | sample S1TSphfallax_3_FD_88678 | JGI IMG/M metagenome (GOLD analysis project Ga0116230, IMG submission 88678) | Host-associated microbial communities from peat moss isolated from Minnesota, USA - S1T2_Fd - Sphagnum fallax MG | ecosystem: Host-associated > Plants > Peat moss > Unclassified | place: USA...
GAATTCACCGATCGCATTCTGCCGCTGATGGATCAGGAATTGTCGGGGCTTTTGCAGCGGTCTCTGGAAAAACAGGGGATGAAATTCCGGTTCAACTCCGCGGCGATGGGCGCGGAAATCAAAGACGGCAAGGTATTGGTCACCGTGAAGACCGGCGAACAGACCGCCGTCGAGGAAGCCGATCGCGTGCTGGTCTGCACCGGGCGAAAGCCCGTCACCGACGGCCTGGGCCTGGCCGAGATCGGCGTGGCGATGGACAAGCGCGGTTTCATCCTGGCCAATCCGCATTATGAAACCAATGTGCCGGGCGTGTATGCCATCGGCGATGTGATCGGCGGACTGATGCTGGCTCACAAGGCTGAGGAGGAGGGCATCGCCGCCGCCGAGCTGATGGCCGGTCAGGCCGGGCATGTGAATTACAAGGTGGTGCCGGGGGTGGTCTACACGCACCCGGAGTTTGCCCAGGTGGGATTGACCGAGGCGGATGCGAAGCGCGAGGGGCTGGAAGTGAAGGTCGGGAAATTCCCGCTCAAGGGGAACGGTCGCGCGATCGCGATCGATGAGACCGAAGGATGGATGAAGGTCATCGGCGATGCCAGGACCGATCGGTTGCTGGGCGTGCAGATTCTGGCACCGCATGCCGGCGAGATCATCGCCGAGGCTTGCGTCGCGATGGAGTTTGCCGCCAGCACCGAGGATCTGGCCCGCACGATGCATGCGCATCCCACGGTGTCCGAAGCATTGAAGGAAGCGGCGATGGCGGTGGAGAAGCGGGCGATTCATGTCTGAGCCGCCTTTGCGTCGCTGCCCGATTCCACATATCGTAAACGCATGCAGGTTTTACGAACGATTGCCGAAGCACGGGCTGCCCGGGCTTCCGGGGCACTGGCGCTGGTGCCCACGATGGGGGCATTGCACGCGGGGCATTTGTCGCTGGTGGAAACCGCCCGGGCAAAAGCCGACGCCGTCGCGGTGTCGATTTTTGTCAATCCGACGCAGTTCGGCCCGCGTGAGGATTACTCGCGCTATCCCCGGCCGGTCGAAACCGATCTGGCCAAATGCGAAGCAGCCGGGGTGGACTGGGTCTTCATGCCCGGTGAAACCGAGATGTATCCGCCCAACTCCCCCGCCATCGTGATCGATCTGCCGATGCTCGACAGCGTGCTGGAAGGCAAGCATCGCCCCGGTCATTTCCGTGGCGTCTGCCAGGTGGTCGCCAAGCTGTTCAATATCATTCAGCCGAGCATCGCCTGTTTCGGTCAGAAGGATTTTCAGCAGCTGCGGGTGCTATCATCCATGGTCGAAGCACTGAATTGGCCGATCGAAATGGTCGCCTGCCCGACGCTTCGCGATCCCGACGGTCTGGCCATGAGCAGCCGCAATCAGTATTTGTCGCCTGTTGAACGGCAAAAGGCGCTGTCGATCAGCCGGACGCTTTTCAATAGCCGCGACATGGTCGCCGGGGGCGTGAAGCAGGCGAGCCGGTTGCTGACCAAAATGCAGCAGGACCTGCTGGCGCAGCACCTGTCGATAGATTATGTCGCCGCCGTCGATCCAATCACGCTCAAAACCGTGGAAGTAATGACCGGCCCCACGGTGCTTGCGATCGCGGTGCGGGTCGGAGCGACAAGATTGATCGACAACGTGGTCGTAACGCCCGCATAGAGTTTGAAAATCCAAACGCAGATTTTGCGTATCGACCGTATTCACCAGGATTACTTCTTGTTTCGTTATTCGAGTTTCGTCATTCGTCATTCATTCGGATTTCTGGTTTCGGATTTCGGATTTTCATAATGTATCCCACTCTCTTCCACCTCCCCCTGCTGCACATTCCCATCTACGGTTACGGTCTGATGATGGTCTTCGCGTTCCTGGGAACGCAGTGGCTTTCATCCAGACTGGCCGCCAGCCGGGGGATTGATCCGGAGATTTTTGTCAACGTCACGCTGATCGCGCTGATCAGCGGCGTGATCGGCTCGCGCCTCTCGCATGTGCTGGAAAATGCCTCCACCTATTTTGATCCCAGCAAGGGCTTTGCCACCGACCTGTGGAACATCGTCAACATCCGCAGCGGCGGGCTGACTTTTTATGGCGGATTCATTCTGGCCGCCCCCGTGGTGCTGTTCTATCTGTTGTATCGAAAAGTGACCGCCCGCATGGCGATGGATATCTGCGCCCCCTGCCTGATGCTGGGGCTGGGCATTGGCCGGCTGGGCTGTTTTCTCAATGGCTGCTGCTACGGCGCGCCGACTCATGTGGCCTGGGGGGTGTCGTTTCCCTACAACTCCAATGCGTATGATGATGCGGTTCACAACGGCCTGGTGAAGGTTCCAAAAGAGCTGCGCTACCCGCCCGACGGTCCGGAATACCGGCCCGTGACCAACGAGGAACTCGCCAGGGGCTACGTGGAAACCCACGACCCTGAAATGCCCAGGTATGTCCTGCCCGACAACGCCAGGGCCGTCGCCGCTGCCACCCATGCGCCCGCGGTTCATCCGGCACAGCTTTACAGCACCATCACCGCCCTGCTGTTGTGCGGGCTGTTGCTCGCCTACTTCTACATGCCCCACGCCGGCGGGCGCGTCTTTGCGCTGATGATGATGCTCGAGGGGCCGTCGCGGTTTCTGCTGGAGATGCTGCGGGTTGAACCGCCCGTGTATCCGCCTTTGTTTGGCCGATTGAGCCTCAGCATGGTCATCGGCGTCCTGGTCTTCATCGTCGGCGTGATGCTGTGGTTCGGCCTGGGCACGGCCAAGGACCAATCACCGGGATACGCGGGCCTGCAGCCCGCCTAAGTCCTGAGCGAAGCGGGTACTCCCGCGCAGTCGAAGGATCGGGCTGATTCAGGTGTGTACCGCATTTCGCAACGCGGGTAAGATCCACCGTAAATGTCATACACGCCCCCCTATCAGCAGCCCTACCTCCCCCCCGGCTATCCGATGCTTCCCCCGAAAGGCCAACGCGAATATTCCATCTTCGGCGCGATGATCCGCGCGCCGTTTTTCAACGGGAAGCTCTATCGCGATGTCGCCCGCAACTGGAGCGGCATCAACTTCTGGTATTTGTTTCTGCTGGAGCTGATCACCTGGGGATTGCTGCTGATCAAGTTTCAGATCGCATTCACCGCTTACGTTCACAACGACTTTCCCAAGCGCGTCGCGAATTTCCCGTCCATCACCCTGAGCAACGGGCAGTTCAGTTCACCGGTTCCCCAGCCCTACATCATCACTGATTCGAGGTCGGGCAAACCCGTTTTCGTCCTCGACACCACCGGCAAAATCAACTCGCTGGACGACACCGAGGCCGTGCTGCTGCTCACCGACCACAAAGCGTTCATCCGCCAGCAGAGCGGCATGATCCGAACGATTGATCTATCGAAGTCGAAACGAAATTTCACCGTCGACAAGTCAACCCTGATCGGCTGGGCGGAGAAGGCGCGGCAATGGGCCGCGGTCGTCGCCCTGCTGTTGGCCTTGATCCTCAGCATGATATGCAGACTGCTGCTGGCGCTGATCTATGGCCTGATCAACCTGATGCTCGCCAGCATGCTTAACGTGAAACTGCCGTTCGACGCCGCCATGCGGCTGGCGGTAGTGGCATTCACCCCGGTCATCCTGCTGAACACGATTCTCGATCTGCTGGGCATCGATATCCAGCTGTGGATTCTGATCGCGTTCTTAATCGACATTGTCTATCTGACGATGGCCGTCCGCGCGAACGCCGTGCCGACCCCACCGCCGCAGGGCTTTCCGGTGACGATGCCGGGTTACACCCCGCAGCAGCCGGGGGCGTAGTCAGATCGGTTCCATCAAGCTGCTCGATTCAGAATTGTCCTGATCCAGCGACTTATGCTCCGCCGCGAAAGTCAAAAGCATGTGCGGCACCGTCAATGCCGAAAGTGAGACGAAGATCACCCTTACAGTTGATGCATCAACGGAAAATGAATTCCTCACGATTCGAAAGCCCACTGCCATCAGCAACCAGGTTACCACGGTAAGTGGAACGGCTTCCCAGGCGACTCTCCGAAGACCGCTAACGAACGATATTGCCTCGGATTTCCCGTTTACTGATCGGCCGTCCAACTGCTGTTCGCGCCAGCAGGCTAGTTCCATCAGATGTCTTGGTGAATGCCACAAGCCAAAGTAAACGGCGAAGCTGATCAATGGAGGCAATATCGATCCCACAAGCGCCAGGATGCATAATTCGCCGGTGCCGGACCAGTCCTGCTTCACGACAGCGCGGCCCAGGTGAAACAGAAAAGCCGGGATGGTTATGAGCACCGCCGACGGGAAGAGGCCCGGGATTGCAAACCCATTGGCTCCATGACCGTTTGATGTCAACCATCCAAAGAGCAGATTCACTTCATTGCAATGAAAAATAATAGGCAGGCCGATTGGAATCACCCCGCGTGTGAAAGCCAGCAGAAGCTGGCAGCCGGCCGAATTGTTCTGAATGTCCTTCACATCTCCCAGGCCAAAATGCAGCGCACTGAGAATGAGAAAGATCTCCAGTGCTGCCCAAGGCGCGCTGAACCAGATCAAGAGCATTAACCCCGCAAGGCTGCAATAGGTTATCAGGAACACCGGCATCCATCGCCCTGACAGACGGTCGCGGAGCACCCACTCGGCAACCCGGTGGTCCATGGCACCATGCGGAATGCCCAATACCAGAACACTCACGGACAGGAGTGCAATCTGCACACCGAGTGACACCGGCATCTTCAATGCCAATGCGGTCAGAATTCCGGCGCTCAGAATCAGTGCAGCTGAGCCGTGGATTCGCCGGGCCTGATCAAGAACGTTTGACCAGAGGATGGCATGGCTGGACTCGGGCATGTCTCACTCTATGCAGCTCTGGACCAGACTTGAAAAGAACGAAATGCTTCGAGCATGAATGGCAGCTTTGGCATCGCGGCAATGATATGCAGGTCATCTGCTACGGTGCTGGAATCTGTTAGAAAACGTGCAATTCGATCGCCGGAACAGGATTGAAAGATGCCTCGAAATATCTCGGCCGCCTTTTCTGAGTGCTTCGAAAGATAGCACAGAAACACATCATCCAGAAATGTGCTTCGTCTGGGACGGTAATGGGGAGTGGAAACGTTTGACGGTGAAACTCCGGCAGAAAGTTCGTCCGCCAGCCGGGCCGAGGCCTGCTGGATCGCGCCGAAGGCATAACCCGTGCTCGGTTTCACCGCACCGCCGGCCAGACCTATGCGAATCACCCGCGGATGAGTTCGTGCCTCCATGCGTGCGGTACTCATGGGAATGCAGCCATACTCGCTGTGAATCAGCTCGATGTGCCCGACAGCGCATCTCTCCTTGAGGTAATCCAGAACAGCCGTCTTCAGTATGCAGGGATCTACTGGTTTCTCGGTGAAAATAGTTGCTTCGACCAGCGCCTCCCGAGTGGAATAAGGCAACAGGTAAATGAACCGAATGCTGCCGCATTGTGGCAGACGAAAGTCCATCATTTCAGTTGTGTCTGGTGTGAACGCATCATGATCGGTCGCAACCCGCAAACCTGCAAATTGCTGGAAAAGAGTGACGTCGGGCGTTGCCGCAGCTTCGGTAACGTTTGGCCGAGAATCAAAGACACAGGCCACCTGCCGGGTCGACCCATCCGACAAGGTAACCCGGACACTGTCACTGCCCGGCTCGATCGATTGCACTGACACCCCAAGCTTAAGAGTTTGAGTCGGTGTTGAACGGATCGACTTCAGAGCTTTGGAATAAAAACGGCCTGAAGAGATCTGCACATAGGGATAGAGATTGGAGCTTGCAACCGCCTCACCGCGATCGGTTCTCACACGCCAGCGATGCCAGCGATGGCTGATGCACGACTCGAAGGAATGACCGCGTGTCAGATAGTGACACCAGGTGCGGTCACGGCCATATTCAGTCCGGGGATCTATAATGATGATTTCACCCGGATAATCCCTCTGCCCCAGTTCAACAGCCAGGCTCAATCCGGCACAACCGGCACCGGCTATGAGGATTGGGAGATCGCACTCTCGCATGGGTCACTCTCTCACGCGTTGGCTGGCAAATGGAGGGCCAGGCCCGGAACCGAATAATTCAGGTTATTCGGTCCCGGCGTTACCGCTCAAAGCGTTCATCAGTGAGCCGTGATTGTCCCTGCTCGATTTTCCAGCTCCGCAGCGGAATGAACCCGTGCAATGAAGTAGATCAGCAGACCAAAACCGGCCTTGGCGCCGATATCCGCAACGGTGTAGCCAGCCTGAAGGAATACCTCGGCCGACGCATTTCCCAGAGAAGATTTTCCGACCACATAGGCGATTGGATAAAAGCTCCACAACACCAGCGTGAAGATTCGAGCGGTCTTGATCAGCCCGCGTGCCCCCTCCGGCTGCTGGTCGAGGCTCGCTCCAAGCTCGACAAACAGAACATAAAGAATGTACAGAAATGGCAGCATGGACAGAACAAAGAATGTCCAGATCACTGCTGAAGATGTGCTGACCTCACCGGGATAGCCCAGACCAATCATCAGGAACGCCGAGATCGCCAGCTTGAAAAACAGAGGCTTTGACTTGGCGGCCGGCAACGTGAGCACCGCGATCAGCTCGATCATGAGCAGCGGCACGGTGATGATCCAGTCTGCATATCGGTAGAATCCGTTGAAAGGGATTCCCGTTACTCGATAGAGTCCGCCTGGGATATCCAGCGCGTACGCATGCTCCCACGAATTTGAGATTCGGAAATAATGGTAGGTTGCGATCGCACAAACCAGGCCCGACACCATCATCGCCGGCCTCTGCCGGGGTCCCACCCGCGGTGCGGTGAACAAATAGATCGCCGCCGCCCCCAGGGTTGCTATAGCCAGCGACATGAGGTTGGTCACCGATCCGAACTGCAGCATCGTAAGCGTTTCCGGCAAGGAACTAGACATAAGTGGACTCCAACTGAGGTTGAGAGGCGGTCGCGGTGTGGAAACTTCAGAAAGCACGTTGCTTCCTGAACTCTAACCGTGCGTTGATAAGATGATGTTAGGCAGGACCAGGAACGACCGCTCCATGAATCAGAACCTGTTGGAGGTTTCAAAACTTAAGGAAGTACAGTGGCGGTGTGAATTGGGGTTGCGGACTTTGACTCATACAAAGTATGCATTGGATGATCGGGCGAATGGAGTCCGCCGTCGCATGCGGTTGATTCTACCCAATGGCAGCCTAGGCCGGCAGGCCGGGGATTGATTGTCCTGATAACCCTGGTGACCGCGGGACATTACTTCGCGTTGCCATCCCCCGGCGAGACGGTCTTGAAAAAATCCACCACCTGCTGACCGATGTTCGCCGGCGGAGCGTGACCGCCTTGGTAGATAATGGTTGCCAGCGGGGTTTTATTTTCCGAGTCATACCAGGTGCCGTCGGTACCCCAGGCTTTGCCGTCGCCTTTGATTCCGTTGAGGGATTTGAGCTTGTCGATCATTTTGCGTTGCCAGTCGAACTTCACCAGCGGATCGTTCTTGCCGCTGGACATCATCGCGGGCTTGGGTTTGAGAAGCGGAATCTCTTTCTGGCTCGCAACGCTGCTGGAGGATGCGATGGCCGCCAGCGTGTCACCGCGATGCGCCCAGAGTGTGAAGCTGAATCCGCCGCCGTTGGAATGCCCGGCGATGAAGACTCGCCTGGGGTCGATGTGCTGATGATCGGTCAGGTCCTTCAGCACCGTGTCGTAGAAACGCAGATCCTTATTTTTGTCGGTGCCGTCGATCGAATCCCAACCGGCTTTCTCGCCTGCCTTATCCGTCAGCTGCCCCACCGTTGGAAGCCCCTGCAGATAGACGACCACCGCATCGGGCCAGAGCGTGTCGGTCTTGAATTGCCGGCGAATCTGCCTGGCGGTGCCGCCATGGCCATGGAAGACAAAGACCACCGGCCAGCCCGCCGCGGGTTGATGTGCGGCGACCTCCGGCGTACAGACGATGCCGGTACGTTTGGTTCCGTCGACATCCCATTCCCGATCGGTCACCGCCGCCATCGCAGGGACGGCGCAGCCGAGCCAGATTGCCAGGACAAACCGATGTAGTTTGAATCTCATTTACCAACGATAACGGTGAAAGCCACCGGATTATTGCGGCGTGGGCCATCCTTCTCACGCGCCCCAGGCTGAGAGTGTAAACCGGCGAAACATGGATTACCCATGCGGAAGGGACAGAGGTATTACCTATATCCCTTCCTCATACACTTGCAGCCCGGGATTCTCTGCCTTGCATCCTGGGCTTTCCTGTTTGCAGTGAGAGTTCAACAACACCGCGTGCTCGCTGGCGGTAGCATTCGGATTCATCTGTTCGATTCCTTCTCCAGCAGGACACTCCCATGAAGCGTGGCCCGCGCAGTCCATCCCGGCGGAATCAGCGTGGTCGAATCCGCATCTGCGAGCATCGCCGGGCCGGTGACGATCTCCCTGCTGGCCAGGCCGGGTCGGTCATACACGACTACTTCCCGCGGTGTCCCGTCTGCCATCATCACCACGGCCTTTTGCAGATCGCTCGCTCGGGCCACGAGCGGCGGCAGGTGCAGTTGTGGCGCGCGGCCCATCCGCCGCAGACGCAGGGTGACGACCTCCACCTCGCGGCCTTCGGGGCAGTGACCGTACATCGTCTGATACGCTCTTCGGAATTCCTGCTCGGTGGGTGAGAGATCGTGTACCGCGATGGTCAGTTCATACGATTGCCCACGGAATCGGCAGTCGGCGAATCGCTGGATCGATGCGGTGTCCGCCTTCGCCAATTGTTGCTCAGAGCGCATCGCGAGCTCGGTGTAGGCATGCTCCAACTGCGACTCGCTAATCTGGCCGCGCAGATGGGCGACCGTGCGTGAGACATCCACCAGCGGCGGCGCGACCACCATGCCGAACGCGGACAGAAGCCCCGCATGGGGCGGGATGAGCACGCGCGGAATATCCAGGGAATCCGCCAGTGCTGCCGCGTGTAGTCCGCCGCCCCCGCCGAAGGAAACGAGCGTGAAATTCCGCGGGTCGTGCCCGCGCCCGGCGGTCACATGCCGGATCGCCGCCGACATGTTGGACTCGGCGATGCGGATGATTCCCAGCGCGGTATCGACAAGCGACTTGCCCATCAGCTGCGCCAGCGGCGCGAGCGCGGCTTTGGCCAACTCGCGATCCAGCAGCATGCGACCGCCGAGAAATCGACGGGCCGGTAACCGGCCCAGGATCAGGTTGGCATCGGTAACGGTGGGCAATGTCCCGCCGCGACCGTAGCACGCGGGACCGGGGTTTGCCCCGGCGGATCGCGGGCCGACGGTCAGCGCGCCGCCCAGATCAATCGAGGCGATCGAACCGCCGCCCGCGCCGATGGTGTGGATGTCGAACATCGCCAGCGGGACAGGCAACGCATCAATGGTGGTGCCGGTCGTCCAAGGCGGTTTGCCATCCACGATGGCGGCGACATCGGTCGAGGTCCCGCCCATGTCGTAGGTGATGCATTGCGAAAATCCTTCGAGCCGCGCGATCGCATTCGCGCCCAGCACTCCGCCGGCGGGCCCGGACAGAAGCAATCGCGCGGCAAATTTTCCGGCGTCCGCCGGGGGCAGCGTGCCGCCGCCCGAATGCATGATTCGCAGCGATCGCACCTGGCGTGGTAACGATTGAGACAACTCATCCAGATAGTGATGCACCGTTGGCCGAAGGGCTGCGTTGATGGCGGTGACGCTGGCACGCTCATATTCGCGGAACTCGGGCAGAAGCTCGCTCGATAGTGTGACCGTCAATCCTGCTGCGGAACAGAGATCACCAATCCGCCGCTCGTGCGCGGGATTCACGAAGCTGAAAAGCAGGCAGACGGCCACGTCCCTGATTCCGAGCGATTTGATTTGAGCAATGACCGAGTCCGCCTCGGCATCATTCAGAGGGATGAGCACCGAGCCATCGACGGCCATTCGTTCGTCGACGGTGAAGACATTTCCCTCGGCCACGATCGGCGGGGTCCGCCGGGGCTCCAGCGCGTAAAGCACCGGCCGATTCTGCCGACCGATCAGCAGAACATCGGCAAACCCGCGCGTGGTGATGAATGCCACCGGCTGGCCCTTTCGTTCCAGCAGCGCGTTGGTGGCGACGGTGGAGCCGTGAATGAGATCCGCGATGTCACCGGGCTGTAGGATCTCCGTCAGCGCGGCGACCACCCCGCGATGGAAATCGGGCGGTGTCGATGGCACCTTGGCGGTGCGGAACGAATTGCCGTCCCACGCGACCAGATCGGTAAATGTACCGCCGGTGTCAATCCCGATGTGGAGGTGCGTGGGCATCAAAAATCCTGAGCGGGGGCTAAGCCAAAGTTCAAGGTCCAGCTGGTGAATTTCTATCGACGCTGCGCTTTGGATTCTCGATCTGCAAAGCCTTGCACTTAGCGCCCCGTCGCCGACACATTGGCAAGATCCTTCGGTTGCGCCTTCGCTCAGGATGACAGCACGTTCATCACCATTCCGGTCGCCAGCTTGGGATAAAAATACGTGCTTTTCTGCGGCATCAATTCCTGGTGCTGAGCCAGCTGCTCCAGCGCCCCGAGCGGCGTGGATTTCAGCAGCAGCGCGATCTGCGATTTGATGCCATCCGTTTTTTCCACCACCTCGGCGGCGTTGGCGGTGTAGGCCTTGGTGATCTCTTTCCCGGCGGCGAAGCTGGGCTGGATGATTTCATCCAGCAGATACCGCTGCAGAATCGCAACATCCAACCGGCGGGATGCATCGCTGAGATTCGGCTCCAGCGGGCGCAGCAGGTCCTGATTCCTGCAGGTGAGCTGGTACAGCTTTTTCGACCGCCCGTCGTAAAGCCCGAATGTACGGGCGGGCTGTTTGGGCAGAAAAACATCGCAGTATTCGGCGACCTGGTTCGGCGCGAGCGTGGATTCCACAACGTCGAAATTCGGCGCGATGGCGGATGTGAATGCGGTGATGTTGAACGCCTCGACATTGCCGATCAAGCGGTGCGTCGGCAGGATCAGCAGCCCGTCATCCTGCATGCCCACCAATGCGAACATGCAGTAGTTGGCCGGGTGATTGGCGGGCAGCGGGCCGCCGTTCTGTTTTTCCAA
>Ga0116230_10007100_pt1 | contig 11066 bp, 7 predicted proteins | sample S1TSphfallax_3_FD_88678 | JGI IMG/M metagenome (GOLD analysis project Ga0116230, IMG submission 88678) | Host-associated microbial communities from peat moss isolated from Minnesota, USA - S1T2_Fd - Sphagnum fallax MG | ecosystem: Host-associated > Plants > Peat moss > Unclassified | place: USA...
GCGAATTCACCCTCAGGGCGCCGGGCACGTTCATGTATCATCCTCACCATGACGAGATGACCCAGATGCAGCTGGGGCTGATGGGGCTGTTCATCATCCACCCGCGGCATCCGGCCGGACCGCCGCCGGACCGCGACTACGCCTTCCTGCTCAACGAATGGAAGATCGAGGTGGGCGCCCGCCGGCCCGATCCGAACGAGATGACCGATTTCAACGTCTTCACCTTCAATGGCCGCGCCTTTCCCGGCACCGAGGCGATGGTCGCCCAGGTCGGCGAGCGCGTGCGGGTGCGGATCGGCAACCTGAGCACGATGAGCCACCACGCCATCCATCTGCACGGGTATCATTTCAAGATCGTCGCGACCGACGGCGGCGACATCGCTCCCTCCGCCCAATGGCCCGAAACCACCGCCTTCGTCCCGACCGGGAGCACGCGCACCTTCGAGCTCGTGGCCGACGAGCCGGGCGACTGGGTGATGCACTGCCACATGCTCCATCACGTCATGAACCAGATGGGGCATACGTTCGGCAACCTGATCGGCGTCGACACCGCCGGGCTCAATGGCGAGATGCGTCCGCTCGTTCCCGGCTATATGGCGATGGGCGAAAGCGGCATGGGCGACATGGGCGAGATGGGGATGCGGGTGCCACCCAACAGCCTGCCGATGGTGGGCGGACCGGGACCCTTCGGCTATATCACCATGGGCGGCATGTTCACGCTGCTGAAGGTGCGCGAGCGGCTCGACGGCGGCGGGGATCCCGGCTGGTACCAAGGACCGGCCGCCACCCAGGCGGACGTCGCGCCGCCCGAGGACCTGGTGCGGGACGGGATCGAGGTGGCGTCAATCGGACCGCGCCGCGGCCGGCCGGTCGCCGCCCAAATCTGCGGAGACGGCGCCGGCGCGGTGCCGGGGGTGGGCCGGGTGAAGCTCGCGTCGCGCTAAACCGGGGCGCCCCGGTGGCCAGAGCGCCCCGCCCCGTTGCGACCCGGCGGCCGCACGCTTCCCCTCAGAACCGGAACGTCAGCCCGTACTCGATGGCGCTGCCGTCGATGTTCGACGACTGGCCGAAGAAGCGGACATTGTTCAGGTAGTAGTAACGGTAGCCGACCTTCACGCCCACGTTGGGCGTGATGTTGTAGCGCACGCCCGCCTCGCCGTTCGCCGAGAACACCCCGTCATCGTGGCCGTGGCGATAATAGCCGTATTGCGGAGCGGTCACATAGTCGTCGACCAAACCGACGCCCGCGCCGCCGCCCACATAGAAGTCGACCGGAATCGCCCACCCGAAGTTGCTCGCGGGCACGGTGAAGCGATCCTCCAGCTGCACGGTGGTCAGATCCTGCCGGGTATGAATCGGGCCCGAAAGGGGATCGTAGTCGTATTCCTGCGGATGGAAATAGGTCCATTCGATCCCGAGGAAGTTATTCCGGAAGGTGTTCCCGCCGACATCCGCCGAGATGCCGGTCGTGTTCATCCGGAAGGCGTAGACCGCCGATACGTCCGCCTGCCACCAAGTCGGTTGCAGCGGGGCGAACCCGTCCGGGGCGCTCGCCGGGGCATTGGCCGCCGGGGGCGGACCATACGAGGCCGCCGCAGTGCCGGGCGCGGGCGGTGGGGTCGCCATCTGGGCGACGGCTTGGCCGGCCGCCAGCGCGGCCCCCACGGTGATCAACGCAGAGAGTTTGAGGAGGTTCATGGTCGGATGATTGGGTTTCGGTGCGGTGTTAATGGATGGCTCCGTTCATGCCGGCGGGATAGAAGCCGCCGCTCGCGGCATTGGTGGCGCCGTAGACGATGTTGAGCACCTGGCGCGGCGTGCGGCTGAAGGTGATGCCGTTGGCATCGGTCGGAATGATATTGGCGCTCAATCCGTTCGCCGTGACCACGCCTTGGTCGGCATAGACGTTGCCGAGGGTGTTGCGGAGGTTGGAGATCAGCTGCGCCGCATTCTGGGCGGTCGGACCGGCCTGATAAATCAGGGTGCGGATGAGCGACGCGTGGTAGGCCTCCGTGCCGAGAATGCCGGCGGCCGCCGCGATGTAGGTCGGATTGGTGAGCAAGCCGGAGCCCCCGTGATAAGCCGTGACGCCCACGTCCTCGAAGATGAAGGCGCCGAGCAGGAAATTCTGCTCGCTCGCGAAGGGGTCGAAGCTCGCACCCAGTCCCGCCGCCGCCGCCAGCGCATTGAAGCTATTGAGCAGATCGATCGCCGGGAGCGCCACCGGCGTACCGCCGGCCGCGCTGATCGCGGACTGCAGGAAGAGCACATGCTCCTGCTCGTGCGCCGCGATTTCGATCGCGGCCTGCTGCACCAACGGCGTGACGAAGGGCACCTGCGGGCTCGTGCTCTTGATGGTCACGCTGCCCTGGGTGCCGGCGCCGCCCAGCGTCACATTGGCCGAGCTGAGGCCCTTGCCGGTGGTGGCGTAGGCGTAGAACTCGGCTTCCAGATATTCCAGATTCAGGGCGAAATTCAGCACGTTCAGATTCGTGGTCTGATCGAGGATTTCGCCGGCCAGCGTATCGATCGGGCCGACCGGGCTCGGCCCCTGAATGGCGGCGGCGGCCCGGCGCACGAAGAGGCTGGAGGTGCCGAGGGCGAGAGCCCCCAGTCCCAGGCGCGAGAGCGCCCGGCGGCGGGAAATGGGGGCCGCGGCTGAAGCCGGCGGCACCGCGGGAGCGGGAGAGGACAGGGACATTGCGACGGTGGGTTTTAAGGTTGGTGGTTGCGACTTACTTGCTGACGTTGGCCTGACCACGGACTCGTCGAAGGCTGGCGTCGGGTTAGAAACGGGTCGGACGGCCGGGTTCCCTGTATCCGTTTTTTTGTGACTGCAGAATGCCCGAAGCGCGGGCCAAGCCCCTGCCGGCCCGAGGTTTAACGCCGCGGCCGCCCCGGCGGGCGGATCGCCCGATCGCGCAATCCGCCTGAATCCACCTATTGGATACTCTATTGCGCCGGCCGCCCGCGGCCGCCGGCCCGGCCGCACCGCCGGCGCGCGACGGCGGCACCCCGAATCGGATTGCCTGGGGCGAAGTCGCAGGTTATTTCGTTTTCAAAACATTCCCGAACCCCGCCCGTAATGCGTTCCCCCACCCCTGTCCGTCTCGCGGCCCTCTGCGCCGCCGTGCTCGCCTTCGGCCCCGCCTGGGCCGCGGCCGACTCCCGGCCATCCACCGCGCCCGTGCAGGGCGCCCGGGCCGCCGGCGCGCGCTACGCCGTCGGCCCGTTCATCGTGTGGGTGACCGCGCCGGACTCTGGGCAGCCGCCCGTGGTCGCCGTGGCCCACATCGGTGAACCCCGGCGCCTGATCTGGGAGAGCCTCCCCGGCGTGCCTTTCCTCGCCGCCGGTCAGGGCGTCGAATCCATCCGCAACCTGGGTATCCCGGCGGGCGGGTACGCCATCGCGGATCGGTCGCTCCGCGAATCCGCTCGGCAAAGCCTGGACACGATCGGGCGGGAGGGCGATGCGCTCGTGCTCCGCGGCTCGCTCAGTGGAGGCGGCGTCGACGTGCGGTATAGCTGGCGGCTCCGGGCGGTCGGAGGGAGCCAACTCCAGTTTCGGGCGAGCCTCGAGGGAACGGGGGCGCCGGGACTCAACCGACTGCACCTGCGCTATGCCTCGGCCGAGGACGAGCGGATCTTTGGCTTCGGCGAGCAGCTCACCTATTTCGATCAAAAGGGTCATCTCATTCCCGTATTGGTCCAGGAACACGGCGTCGGGCGCGGCCTGCCGGTTTTGAGCCAGATCGTGAACGCGACGCGCAACGGCGGAGCGGGTGAGGCGTTTTCAACCGGCGCGCCCGCGCCGCATTATCTTACGACGAAATTACGCTCCCTCTTCCTGGAAAACGAAGAATACAGCGAGTTCGACCTGCGGGCGCCCGATCGCATCGAGGTCAAGGTCTTCGCCCCCGTCCTGACCGGTCGCATCCTCTATGGCCGGACGCCCCTCGATTTGATCGAGGCGTACACCGCCTATGCGGGCCGGATGCGCCGCCTGCCGGACTGGGTGGACGCGGGCGCGATCGTGGGCCTGCAGGGCGGCACCGCCGTTGTGCGGGAGAAGTTGGCCGAGCTTGACCGGGCCGGAGTGCCCCTCGCCGCCCTGTGGATCCAAGACTGGTGCGGTCGCCGGGTGACGCCGGACGCCTACCGGCTGTGGTGGAACTGGCAGCTCGACGAGGCGTATTACCCCGGCTGGCACGAGCTCGTCCGCGAACTGGCGCGGCGGAACGTTCGCATGCTGACCTATCTCAATCCATTTTTTGTCAATGATCCGGGGCACGACCGGCAGTTCAAGGAGGCGGCCCAGGCCGGCTATCTCGTCAAACACGCCGACGGAACGCCGTATCTGTTTCAGAACCGCGGCTTCGCCTCCGGATTGGTCGACCTTAGCAATCCGCAGGCCTGCCTCTGGGTCAAAGCGATCATCAAGCACGAACTGATCGCCCGCGGCGGCGCCTCAGGCTGGATGGCCGATTTCGGCGAAGCGCTGCCCTTCGATTCATCCCTGTTCGGGGGCGCCGATCCCGCCGTCTGGCACAACCGTTATGCCGTGCGCTGGTCCGAGATCAACCGGGAAGCGATCGAGGAAGCAGGCCGCGCGGATATCGTGTTCTTCAACCGCTCGGCTTTCACGCGCACGCCGGCCAGTTCCACGCTCCTTTGGCTCTCCGACCAACTCCAAACCTGGGACGAATTCGACGGACTAAAATCGGCCGTGACCGGCCTGCTGTCGGGCGGAATCTCCGGCTTCAGTCTCCTGCACAGCGATGTCGGCGGCTACAACGCGATGGTGCTGAAACTGGGCGAGGACAAGATCCCGGTGCTCGGGCGTTCGCCCGAATTGTGGATGCGCTGGGCCGAGGTCAATGCCTTCTCCTGTGTGCTCCGGACCCACGAGGGCAATAATCCGTTCATCAGCGCCCAGTTCGACCACGATGCCCAGACCCTCGCCCACTTCGCGCGCATCGCCAAAATCTACCGGGCCCTGGGCTTCTACCGGAAACTACTGGTCGACGAAGCCGCCCGCACCGGTCACCCCGTCGTGCGCCATCCGTTCCTGGAGTTTCCCAATGATCCGAACACCTACGATCTCAAGTATCAGTTCATGTTCGGGAGCGAGCTGCTGGTCGCGCCCGTGCTCGACCCCGGCCTGACGAGCGTTTCGTTCTACCTGCCGAAGGGCCGTTGGGTCAGCGTGTGGAACGGCGAATTGACGGACGTGCCGGCCGGACAGTGGACGAAAGCCGCCGCCCCCCTGGGACAACCCGCCGTGTTCTACCGCCAAGGTTCGGTGGTCGGGGCGCAGTTTGTGGCTGCACTCAAGGCGGAGGGGATCGATTGAGGCCTGAGGATCGCTATCCAGCGGTCAGGCCAGTCGGCTGACCGTTGACCTGGCGTCCTCACCAGCTCATTAGCTCCAGCCAGATTCCTCCCGCCATGACCCGACGCCCTCTGCCGTACCGCAGTTTGGCCGCCCTGCTTTGGGCGGGGCTCGCCCCGGTAAGCTCGGCCCACCCGCTGCTCGTTTATATCGGCACGTTCACCAATACCGGCAGCCACGGCATTTATGCCCTCACCTTCGACCCCGCCGATGGTTCGGTCTCGCCGACCCGGCTCGCGGCCCGGACCCCGGATCCCGAGTTCCTGGTGGAGTCGCGCGATCATCGCCATCTCTACGCGGTCAATGAGCACGAAGACCAGGTCAGCGCTTTCCTCATCGCTTCGCCTTCCGGCCAATTGACGTTCGAGAGTTCGCTTCCGACCGCCGGGATCGGCCCGGCCCACGTGGCCCTTGATCCGACCGGCCACCTACTCGTGATCGCCAACTACGCCGGCGGCTCGATCGCCGCGATCCGCCTCAACGCGGACGGCAGCCTGGGCGGACGCAGCGCGCTCATCGCACCCACGGGGCCGCCGGGCCCCGACCGCGTTCGGCAGAGCCAGCCGCATCCGCACGGCACGACCTTCACGGCGGACGGTCGGTGGGCCTTCGTCTGCGATCTCGGGCTCGACCGCGTGCTGGTCTATCGGGCCGACCCCGAGCACGGCGCCCTGCAGCCATCCGTACCGGCGTTCGCGGCCGTGCCGCCCGGCGCGGGCGCCCGGCACAGCGTGCTTTCCGCCGACGGGAGGTTTCTCTACGTCATCAACGAACTGGGTGGGACGATTTCGGTCTTCCAGTGGCGGCCCGACTCCGGCGTCCTGTCGCTGATCGAAACCGCGTCGACTCTGCCGCCCCAGTTTCGAGGCGCCAATACCGCCGCTGAGATCGAGCTGAGCGCGGACGGCCGGTTCATCTATGCCTCCAACCGCGGGTCCGACAGCATCGCGGTCTTTGCCCGGGATCGGGCCGATGGAACCCTCACGCGAGTCGAAATCGTTCCCTGCGGCGGACACACCCCCAGGAACTTCACGCTGTCGCCGGACGGCCATTGGCTGCTCTGCGCTAATCAGGACTCCGGCTCCATCACTGTGCTAGCGGTGGATCCGGCCAGCGGGCGGCTCAGGTTGACCGCGCATCGGTCGGCGGTTTCGCAGCCCGTCTGCCTTCTCTTCGCCGGCTGGCGCTAGCTCAAGGCCGATCTCGGCGACCCCGGCTCAGTCGGGTTCGGCGGCGCGGCCTTCAACCCGGAGGCTCGTCTAGCCCGCCACCAAAACCTTGGCCACGAGCTTGAGCAGGGCCTCCGCCGTGTACGGCTTGGCGATGAAGTGAGGGACCCCGACTCCGACGGCCCACGCCGCTTCCGGCGCGGCCTGCGTTCCCACTCCGCTGGAGGCGATGATCTTGACGGCGGGCGCCAGGCTCCGGAGCGCCAGGATGGTGGTCGGACCGTCCATGAGCGGCATGGCCAGATCCGTGATGACGAGTGCGATATCCTCCCGGTGAAACGAATACAGCGAAACCGCCTGCACGCCATTTTCCGCCAGCAGCACGCGGTAGCCGAAGCGCTCGAGAATATTCCGGGCGACCAGCCGGATCGCATCCTCATCTTCCACCACCAGGATCAGCTGGTTGTTTCCGCCGGGGGCGACCGCCGTCTCATCCGCAGATTCCCCGGATGGTGGGGGCGTCACCTCGGCTGGAAGGTAGACCGTGAACGTGCTGCCGCGATTCTCCTGGCTGTCGAGGGCGATGAAGCCCGCGTGGGCCTTGACGATGGCCTGGACCGTGGAAAGGCCCAGGCCCGTTCCCTTATCCTTCGACTTGGTGGTGAAGAAGGGTTCAAAGATCTTGTCTTTGATGGCCGCGGGAATCCCGCAGCCGCTATCGCTCACGCTGATGGCGACGTAATTTCCGGGCCTCACGTCGCCATTCACACCGGAACGCGATTCGTCGACCACCACGTTGCGCAGCACCACCGAGAGGCGGCCGCCGGCCGCCATCGCGTCGCGGGCGTTCAGGCAGAGGTTGAGGATGACCTGATGCAGGTTGGTGGGATCGCCCCGAATCGTCCAAAGTTCCCGCTCCAGGCTGGTGTGCAGACGAATCGACTTGGGGAAGGTATCGGCGACGATCTGCGCCACTTCCTGGGCCACATGCGCCGGCTGGACGACCATTTTCTCGCCCTCGTAGCCGCGCCCGAAACCGAGCACCTGCCGCACCAGCTGCGCGCCGCGCGCGGCGTTGGTCTCCAGACTGGCCAGCACCCTCTGTCCCTCCGCGTCGTTGGACGGCAGCTTCAGTTTCAGCAGGCCGACCGCCATCCGAATGGGGGTCAGGACATTGTTGAGGTCGTGGGCCACGCCCGACGCGAGGCTGCCGATGCTTTCCAACCGTTGCGCGCGCAGAAACTGCGCCTCCAGGCGCTTCTTCTCCGTGATATCCGTGTTGATCAGCAGGATGGATTTCGGACGGCCGCCGGCGTCGCGGATCAGCGTCGAACGGCATTGGACCACCAGCGGCGCCCCGGTCTTGGTCCGGGGCCTGACCTCGCCCATCCACTCGCCTTTGGCGAGCACGCTCTCGACGGACGCCTGGAAACCCTCCGGATCGCCGACATGCAACTGCAGGGCGTTCCGCCCGATCGCTTCCGCGGCCTGCCAGCCGTAGATTCTTTCCGCCCCTTTATTCCAGTAGAGAATGCGGTGGTTCAAATCGCGCACCACGATCGCATCGGACGCATGATCCAGCAGCTGGGCCTGCTCCCGCTGAGCCCGTTCGGCCTCGATGCGGGCGCTGATATCCATGAATGTGACAATCACCTCCGCGACGTCTCCCGCCGCGGTGAGAATCGGATTCGCGTTGATCAGCAGCCAGACCAGTTCGCCCCGCGCGGCACACTCGGCCCCGAGGATCACATCCCGGACGGGCTGACGCGTCGCGAAGGCGCGGCGGTAAGGCAGCTCCGCTTCGGCGACGGGGCCGCCATCGAGCGTGACCAGCCGCCAGGCGGGATCGTCGGGCCGCCGGCCGCTCATTTGTTCGTCGGTCACGCCCAGCAGGTCCGCCGCCTGCCGGTTGAACGCCGTGATCCGACGGTCGGGGCCGTGCACCACCACGCCCGCCTGGAGCCCCGCCAAAATCGTGCGGAAGCGATGCTCGCTCCGCTGCAAAGCCGACTGAGTCTGGCGCAACAGGTGGGCGGGGTCGGGCGGCCCCGCGTCGTGGATGGATGGAGTGGGCATTCCCCTCCGATCATGCCACGGCCACCCGCTCCCCGTAAATCGGCGCGCCGCCAATTCGCACCTCCGCGTCCATCCTAGGCGCGCCCGCAAACCGCCCGAACCCGCCCGAACCCGCCTACGGGTCCAGGCGGTGGTCAGAAGCGTACCGCATCAGCTGGGCGTTATTGCTCAGGCCGAGCTTCCGCAGGACATGGGCGCGGTAAGTGCTGACGGTTTTCACACTCAGACTCAATTTGGTCGCGATTTCGCCCACCGTGCGACCGTCGGCAATCAGCCGGAACACCTCGTCCTCCCGGTCCGACAGGGCGGCATGGGGCGGTGCCTCCGTCGGCTGTTTGATCGCATTCGCCAGCTGCACCGCGACCTTCGGGCTGATATACTGCCCCGTCGCCAGCACTTCCCGGATCGCCGCCGCGAGCACCCGGGAGGCGACGCCCTTGTGGACAAACCCGTTGGCGCCGGCCCGGATCGCCCGCACCGCGAATTGTTCTTCCGGATACGTGCTCAAGATCAGCACGGGCAGCGCGGGGAATTCCGCCCTGATCTCCTTCAGGACCTCGATCCCGCTGCGGCCGGGGAGATTGAGGTCGAGAATGACGATGCTCCAGCGCTCCTGCCGCACCCGCTGCATGGTCTCGGCCGCATCCTGCGCCTGGCCGATCGCGAGCGGAGCCGCCCAGCTTTCCAGCAACAGCCGGCTCAAACCGCTGCGAATCAGTTCATGATCGTCGGCGATCAGGATCCTCAGTCCCGGCGGGCTCATGGGTCGCTCGCGTCGGCGCCGCTCACGGGCAGCGTGACGCGGACCACGGTCCCCAGGCGGGGCAGGCCGGTGACCACCATCAGGCCGGCCAAGGCTTCCGCCCGCTCCCGCATGCCGAGCAGACCGCAGGACCGGCCATCGGCGACCTCCGCCGCGGTGATGCCGCGACCGTTGTCGCGGACCTCGAGCGTCAGCTGGCGATCGTTTCGCTTCAGGGCGATCTCCACCTGACTCGCGGCGGCGTGGCGCGACACGTTCGTCAGCGCCTCCTGGAGGATGCGGTAAATCGCAGTCGCCACCACATCCGGAATTTCGGCGGTGTCGTCCAATCGGGTGATGAGGCAGGCCAGGCCAGAACGTCGCCGAAATTCCTCCAGCTGGGCCTCGATCGCGGCCGCCAGACCCAGATGGTCCAGCTGCCCCAGCCGCAATTCGCCCGAGATCTTCTGGACCTCCGCGACCAGGCCCGCCACCAGCTGATGGAGCGCCGCGAACTGGGGTTTGAGGCCGGGTTCGCGGTCGGCCAGGTTCCCCTCAAGATTGTCGAGCTCCATATCCAGGGCCGTCAGCTGCTGCCCCAGGTCGTCGTGGAGCTCCCGCGAGATCCGCTTGGCCTCCTCTTCGCGCACCGAGTTGAGCCGGGCGACCAGCCGGCGCAAACGCAGCCGCGTGGCCCGCTGTTCCGCCTCCGCCTCCCGGCGATCGGTGATATCCTGACAGGTGCCGACCGAACGGATCGCGCGATCCGCTTCGTCGAACAGAGTCCGCCACCGATGCTCGACGTATTTGATGCGCCCGTCCCGCAACCGGAGCCGGTGCTCGACCACCTGGGTGGGGCGGAGCACCAGCGAGCGAAAGTACGCCTCGTCCACCCAGCCGAAATCGTCGGGATGAACGAAGCGCATGAAGGCGGCGTAACTGGCCGGCAATTCCGCCCGGTCCGCCTCGAGAATGCGGTAGAATTCGTCCGACCACACGACCACGCCGGAGAGGATATCGATCTCCCAGCTTCCGACCTTGGCCATCTCCTGGGCCAGCACCAGGCGGGTCTTCTCCAGGTCCAACTGGCGGAGGAGCTGGCGCTGCTCTCCCTCGACCCGGCGAAGCTCCGCCTCCGCAACCCCCAGGGAAGCGATCTCTCGGGCCGAAGCCCTCGGCTGTTCGTCCGGTGACACTGGCAGCGTCAGCCTCTCGGTAACGGGGGAACTGAAGCCGACCGAATTAGTCACAATTTGGACGGCTTGGCAATCCCACCATGGCGGCAGGCGCTCTCGACGGGCGCAAACCCGGGCCGGATGCTTGACTCGGGCCGCGCGCCCGCACTACGCACACGGATTCCTCGCCCCTTGCCCAACCTTCGCCTGATTTCGCAGGTCGTCCTCCTCGCCGCGCTCGCGCTGACCCGCACCGCCGCCGCCACGCCGATCCGCATCGGCGTGCCCGAACGCGAGAATCTCCAATATCTTACGCTGTGGGTCGCACTGGGCGCCGGCGACTTTGAGGCCGAGGGCCTCGAGCCGCACCTGGTCGTCGCCGATGCGCCCTATCAAAGCGGCCGGTTGCTGCTTCAGCACCGGGCCGACATCGCGCTCCTCCAACCGCCCGTCTATCTCGGAATGATGGCCCAGGGGAAGCCCATCGTGCTCTTCGCCAACCTGCTCGCCAA
>Ga0116230_10007103_pt1 | contig 11063 bp, 6 predicted proteins | sample S1TSphfallax_3_FD_88678 | JGI IMG/M metagenome (GOLD analysis project Ga0116230, IMG submission 88678) | Host-associated microbial communities from peat moss isolated from Minnesota, USA - S1T2_Fd - Sphagnum fallax MG | ecosystem: Host-associated > Plants > Peat moss > Unclassified | place: USA...
CACCATCAACTTCAACTCCTAATCATCATCATCACCACCACCACCATCAACTTCATCACTCATCTTCTTCCATCCAAATTTTGCTCACCCAACTTCCACCATGAACATGGAACTCATGGGAAGCACCATTGCTTTCTAATGATCAATATACCTTATACCTTCTCAATTGTTGGATATCAGCATCCTACCAAGTGCAATGTTAATTAAGGAACCATAATTTGTTTGGGATGTTCACTTCCTATTTTAGTGCTTATTAATTAGTTTATTAATTAGTTTGGGATGCACTTTCGAAGGAGTCACCTTAATCAGACCATCACAAAAGTTTTGAAACATTAGCCACTCCTCCAAATGGAAGCATAGAGGTGCTTCACTTTTATATATGCAAGTTCTAACTTTGGCCAAACTATATGGGATAAAAGTGTGGTTCTATTGTGAACATTTTGAGGAACATGTTGGGAAAGCCATTGGGAATCACTTGGAACATGGTGTGTTACACAAAATGCTAAAAAAGAACCTCACGCACCAACCCCATCAAAACCCCAAAAGAAAAAAAAAAGATGGGCCTTCTTGGTTGCATGTTGAGTGATTGCATGAAAATTTTATTCCTAATATTACTTGTCATCATTTTCAACCTTTTGTAATACTACATCCTTACAATGTGCGCACCTATTTTTTGAAACATTTGAGATAAAGAAACATTTTCTAGTGCACTATGAAATAATTAAATATCAAAAGAATATTTTGTTACCAATAAAAATATTTTAAATATGTTTTTATTATATTCTCACAATAATTTTAAGCACCCCATTTTTATTTTTAAGTATATTATATTCTTGACTTCCTAATGAAGTAGGTGCATCTTATATTCTTTTGCACACCATTTGAAAAAATAAATGGAAATGACTTCCCAATGCCACAACACACCTTAAAATTTTCATTCAATAACTCAAGTTTTGACTAATGTAAATGACCAACTTGTCAAAGCCACCTTATTGATTGGCCATCTTGGTTGTGTAGGTAGAATTTTCACAAATGATATAAGATTTGATCATATGTATCTTTTCACCATGTTGGGTCATTTACTAGTTGAAAAAAAACTCTTTTAACTTGTGTCAATTGTCTCCGACCATATTTGTAGGAAATGATGTAAGATGACTTCAGGGCAAAGGATAGGAAGATCACGTGTACTAGGTAACCATTTGAGAATGAATTTCCATGGCCATATTTTGTTATGGGTAGTGATTTTAAGGTTTATATAAAATGAATGTGGTAGTGTGTTGTGCATTGATGGTGGTTTTAAACAAATATTATTGATGAAATTTATGTTTTCATTTGTTTATGAAGCAATTGGAAAACCTATTCAAAATGTTAATGAAATGAAAATTATTTTGTTTCATATTTATTTTAATTGATAATCTTTTATATTTTCATGGTTCTCAAAATATTGAATTCATTTATTTTTTCTATAAATCTATAATTTTTTAATTGGAAAAGCTTGGTAAAAACTACATTTCCTTATAAGATCAAGACCACCCATAAATTATTTATGAATTTATTTTATTGTGCATAATTTATGAGCAATGAATGTCAATGTTTTATTGTTCGCTAAATATATTTCATCTACTACTATTAATCGTAATTGATAATACGTTTTAATTAAGCTATCATTTTTTCATCTTATAATGCTTCAAGTTTGTTGAGTTTCTTTTTTAAAGGAATGGCAAGTGTGAAATGTATGGTTATACCATTGACATTGAATTCAATTTTTCTTGTGTATGTTAATTTCATGACTTTGCATCTTATAAGGTTAGCATTTGGGATGTCTTTTATATAATATTTTGACATATCTTATATGATACACATTAGTCGATATTTTTTGTCTTGCATTTGCACCCCCGTTAGAAAATTGTGTAAACATTTTAAAGGATATTTAATTTTTTAATATAAAATATCATCTATGATGAGTATTCATTCATCATTAAGTTTTTTTTGTTCAATGAAAATTCTTCATATGGTATGCGTTCATGGACTATTTATTGATAAAAATTATGAATCTTTTTAATCTTTTTTTTTAATTTTGAATAATGTTCATATGTTAAATGATATAGTTCAACTTCTTTGTTATTTGTAAACATATTATTGTTTTGTGAATTACTTGCATTAAGAACTGTTTCATACAAATTCATATTTTCAAATATATTTATTTCATGATTTTCATTATATTCTTGTGATTGTAAATTATCCCATTCATCACCATATTCATCTAAAATTTAATATTACATAGAAATTTTCTTCATATTTTTTCAATGTCATCTTTTGCATTTACATAAACATATTTCCATGCAAGATGTTAACCCTTTAAATCAATTTATGGTCCATTGAAAGGTTCAAATAAAATCAATAACTATCTATAATGGTTTTCATAGATCTTTATGAAAGAATAAATCAAACTCAACAAATAATCTTACCATGTTTATGTTTTTTTATGTCTTCATATCATAATTTGCAACAAATTTTGTTAAACAAAGGCAATTTAATGTTTGCTTTCATCATGTTTTCTATTTTTCAATTAATGATTTGCAATGAATTTATATTTTGAAGTTGAATATAAATTATTTAATACTTTTTGTGATAATAATACAAAATATTTATCATGTTCTTCACACGTGTTTACAAGTTGAAATGATCTTGTGCAATGATATAATGAAATTGACATTGATATATGTACCACTAGACATTTGTTGTGCATTTAAAATTTCATATCCTAATATTTTAATTTTTTCAAGTGTTTCAATTTCTTCCCATTTACATTTATTTGATATGAATAATATTTCTCATGTCACAAATTTTATCTACTTTTGTTAAATAAGAAATTTAATAAGCTGCAAGAACATATGAATTAGAAATAAATTATGCTTTTGTATTTGTTTCCCACAAAAGCTTCACATGTATGTTAAATACATTTGTTTCTATATCATTTGGTTTACATTATCAAAACAATGTTGGTTTTCGTAATGTCAATTATATAATAATCAAATGAATTTGTTCATTTATTTCAAATGAATGAAAATCATTTAATGATATTTTTGCACCTAATCCCATGTCAACAAGTTTTTTAAAAATTTGAGTTGTTATTTCATAAAAATTTGAGGTATAGTTTTTTCATTTCTAAATTGATAATATTTTTGTGTATTTCATTGGTGGTTTGGAATTAACAAATTGGGTTTTTGTTTTTCAGCATGTTTGTTTGTGTTAATGTATTTGACTATTCTGATTTTTTCTTTTCAAAATACTTTGATAAAGTATTAAGTTTTCATCAACAAAATTTGCAATTTTTTTGTTTGTAGAAATTCCAAACCTAGGAACATATTTAAACCATAACTATCCATGATCAATTGTTAAACCTACTAATTGAAAATTTGTTATAGAATTTTTTCTTTTTTTTTCATTGAACAAAACATTGGTGTTTTTAAGAAGTTACTAAAAAAATTCGTATCATGTTCATGTAATAACATGCACATGTAATAGGATTGTTTTTAACAAAAGTTTTGATGTTTAATAAATCATCATTTTCTATTTTTACATTTTGAACATGTTCAATATGCAAGTCTTTGAATGGTTTTATAATAATAGGCCAATTATTTATGCATGTAATAAATGTTACAAAAAAAAGTGAAGGTCCAAGTTGTCTAATAATTGTATAAACTTCTTTTTTTAAATAATATATAAAACCTAGGGATGTATTTATACAAGCATTTTATTTTCATCTTTTTTTAATTTACATATTTGACACATTGTTAGCTATGAAAATTCGTTTTAATAATTTGGTTTTCATATACAAATCTACATGCAAAAGATAATGTAAAAAGTATTAAATTTTTTTTTGAAATATTTTTTTGTTATATTTTTTTTAATTATAAACATTTGTTAGTTTAGCTTGTAATATGTTTTGATATGAACATGTAAAAGTTGATCTTGAATGGCTAAAAGACAACAATGTTGAAATTTTATATTTTTCAAAATGTGCATCACAAAATAATGGAAGTGGTGAAAAACCTTATCCTAAAACAATTGTCAATGATTTTGAATCATCATCAATAATATGTTCAAGATTCAATATGTTTAGCACTAATGCTTCTCTAGAGTTTCTTTTATAACTTTTTCAAATATGTATGAGTTATGTAAATCAAATATTTTTTCAAAATGGTATTTTTCACATTCTTTTTTTTCATTTCAATTTGCAAATGCCATTGACTATTCCAATATGTTGTTATTGCAACATTTGTAACTACATTAAAAGAATTTTATAAAAATTCATAATGTTTTCATGATTATGTTAAGACAAACACAATTGGATATATACATATATATACATATATATTCAATTTTTAAAAAAAAATAGAAATTGAATAATCTTCATATGGCATTTAAGGTAATACATTTTGTACAAGATCCAAATTTGTTATTAATGTTCACAATGTTTCCATGCATTTTATATTGTTCATAATATATTTGTAATGCATTTTATTATTTGGATTTATCTAGAGTCTATGCTTCGAACCATGTATATTTGTGTGCCCTAATTTTTTTAAATACAAAAAGACACAACTTTGATTAAATTATGTATGAAAAGACAAATTGTTTGATTTTATTTTTTTCCAAAATGTATTTGGTTATTTCACATTCATCTTCCCTTCATTGGTGAAGAAAAGGAGACAAGGACTTAGGCTTATGTGGATTTAGATACTCCTATTGTGATTTTTGTTGCGAATTTGAACAAGGGGAAAAAAACCAAAAGGGAGGTTGGAAATAGAGGGAGAAAGGGATAGAGAGCCAACCTTTTTTTACACGTTGTGTGAAAACGCACTAGTTTTGGCAAGCCCATTCTTGTAAGTACCTATGTGACTATAGCCATTATGCTTTCTTTTTTCATTCATTATGTAATTATAGAAGCATCTTCTTTAAGGGAATGGGAATTCTTTTTTGTTGTTGTGCATCATGTTCATTTTTTGGTTTTTCCTTTGTTTTCAGTGATTTTGGCTAATTTTGGAGGGATGCCACTTTGATTTGGAAATTGTTTGGATTTTGCATGTTGATGTTGGATTAATTGAAAGTGACAAGAGCATTTTTTTGGATGATTTTCCTTGTATATACTTTGATTCCTTCCTTCAAGTTTCTCAATCCTTTTTGAAAAAATCAGAAGTCAAGGTTTTTAGAATTGGAGCACGGAACTATATAGTCATCATGAATGCAACATTTGTGTAGAAAAGAAAAAGAATGAGATTGTAGGTGAAGGAAGAGTAAATTAATGCAACACAATTGAACATTGTTTTGGTTATTGCTTATGTTGTGAAGATTATTGTCACAAAAGTATGGGAATTGGCATGATTTAGCAACGCATGAATCCCTACACCTTTATATAACCGTGAAGGGATTTGGGTTTAAACAACACTTTTCATATAAATTACCATTTTTTTCATACAAGGATTAAATCTTGTAAGCCAATTATTGTTTTATAAATCATGCATGTGTGGTATTCTTGATTGAGAACTTGTTCCTCTTCATTTTTCTCTCCTATTTTAGAAGCAAGCTAGTCATAGTTGCAAGGAGGGGAAATAAATAAATTCTTGCAAGTTGTTTGGACCCAAAGCAAGATGGCAGCCATGGTGACAAACACTTGATTACCATCAGGATGTTATGTGTTTAACATCCAATCCCATATTGTGCATGTAAGGACCAAAGTGCAACAACTCTTTAGTTGGTTGTTGGATGGAAATTTTGCAACTTGTGTGATGGTAGTTCAATTATTAGTTGATGTTTGTGGTTTCCTTGTTCCAAAGTTGCCATTGTTGTATTTTCCAATCATCTTTTGTGATTTTTGACTACATCCATAAGTTGCATTCTTTTCATGCACCTTTGTTTCTTATACATGGGGAGAAGCATTGGTAAGCCTAACTGATCACACAATCGAGTTGGTTATTATTGAAGGGCTATGTTGGGAGCAAAGGGGTAGTGTTTCCACTATAACTATTGGGGTTTGAGGTGGATCCAATTAACTTTATTCAATTTTCCAACCATGTAGGCATGCTTACGTTTGGCTTTTACATTCCTTTTCCATTCTAATGAAATAGTTTCCGCATTGAGTAGTAAAGGCCAAAAAAATATAAAGAATCAAATTGCACAATAATTATTTTCTTTTCATTTATATTGTAGAATTGCTAGACTAGAATACCTTCATGCCCTACCAATAGGTCACCACATTAAAGAATTTTTTATTGATGGAAGATTAGAGATTGGGGGAGAAAGGATAGTGCATGCAAGTTACTCCCATGTGAAGGGCCAAGTGCCACAACAACATATCTTGGGTTTTGCGACTAAGCTTTGTAACTATGTCCTAATCAATAAGGACATATGCAACTAGTTATTCATGAGTTGCTAAACCCATGTCATTTCACACATTTGGTTGCAAAGGACATGTAGTCGCAAAGCTCAAGCATCTTATTGACTAGAATTTTTTTGATTTTGGCTTGATATTGAAATTCCATATCATCGATGACCTTGGTATGATGTGTAGAATGCATGCCATTTCAACTTAGTCATTTTATTCAATTAAGTGTTACAAAAGACGCCTTCATGGATGGATGACATGTGTCAAAAATCTACAAACACATTATGAATCACTGCACATGACCAAAAGTCAACCTAATTTAACCCATGTAGATAGCATAGCCAAAAGTCAACCTAATTAGGCTAGCTACCTATGTTAGGCAACCTATGCCACTTAACTTAAGTTAGGTGGTTTAGATAAAAAACAAACGTTGGACTCCTAGCCCAAGAAGCCTAGATTAGGCTACTACTTAACATAAGCCAAGTGGCTTATGTATCATAGGTTGCAATAGTGGGGACTTGAGCCCCTCGCCTTCACTTTGGGGTTCAAACCCTCATCCATTACACTACCACATTTTTTTATTATTAATTGTATTTCACACAAAGTTAAAAAGCTCAAAAGTTTTAGCCTTGAATTAACCTAGCCACCTTACATTGACCTAGGTCAACTAACCTACTACCTACCAACCTAGCTTAAACCTAGACCTTCCTATGTTGACTTAAGATGAACTAGTTTGTCAACCTATACTACTAATTACTAACTTAACCTAGGTTGACCTAGGCATTCTTAGGCTAGAAAAAAATTTAAGATAATTATGTCACATTTTATCACGTCATAGTCGCATTTAGTTGCATCTAGTCACATCATAATCGCATTCAATTGCATTTAGTCGCATCATAATCACATCTAGTTGCACAAATTTGAAATGGTTACAAACTTGATGAAATATTTTATAATGAAGCTACCTAGGCTGACTTGGCAAAAAACCTAAAGCTAGGAACCTAGGCAAGCCTATGTAGGTTAACTTATTAGTAGGGTAACTTATTTTAAGTATATTTAAACATGCTAAATGTAAAAAAATTATTGTGTTTAATTAGATAACTTACAAGGTAGCTTATATTATGAAGTAGGTTTTAACTAAGTAGCTTACATACATAGGTTAATGTAATAGGTATGTTAACCTAAGTTAATGTGTTAAGTAGTTAAAAAATCAAGGAGTTATGTGTCATTTTTTTCAAAACGATTATTAATATTGTAGTCATAATTACAATTAACAATAGATTGTTTAATACACATACACATGCATGTGAATTCATGACTTCAAAAACCTCATGACACAAAAAAATACAGAATGCCATAATAGATATTAGTGCCATAAATTCAAGACACACAAAAGCTTATGGTGTCACAAAAAATCATGGATTTCCATGAAAATTTGTGACACCTTGTTGCCAAATGGCATGGCATGTCATCATCACATGGAAGACCAAATCATTATTAATTGCAAAGGACAACAATATTTTCAACTAGATAATAAAATGAAATTAATTCATCAAATCAATGACATGAATCATGATGTAAAATTAGTGCCACAAGTTATGGAATGTTGTGATTACTAGTCAACCTTGTTGCCATGTGGCATGCCATGTCAACATCACACAATCATAAGTTGTTATAATTCACCAAAAGTTGCAAGAATGAATAGAATTTTTTTATTACCTAATTCTAGATTATTCAAAATACATTTTTGAAATTTTGAAATTTTTGTAAAAACCATCAAGTTGTGATATCAACTATAGTCACAAAACAATAATGCCATGTGGCACCACAATATCTTTTACAACTATGTAGTCATTAACATGAACTTGTAATTACAATTGTAGTTGAAAAAGACAATAGTCGTTTTAATTAAACAAGTTGTTTGATGGTGAGTATTTATGGACATTCATCAAAAACCTTGAAGTGAACAATCTTCATCATTACATCCATCTTTTGATAGGTGTTGTTTATGTTCTCTTATTGGACTTGTTTAACATTCATCTCTAAGCAAATCAACATTTTACATTTTTCTCCACAAAACTTTTAGTCCATAATTCCACCACATCTATGTGGCCAATAGTCCTTCCTATGCTTAGGTTTCTTGCTTCACATTATCACCTATTTCTAAGGGACTGATTTGATGATTCTTGAACGTGCTTACCTATTTATTCCTAGATTTGTTTTTCCCTTTTCATTATGTTATTCAAATTTTCTTAAGTTATCCCTTATAATGTTTTTATGCCTTTTGGTGTGATGGTCTTAGTTGATTTTATTACCTTTCATTTTCAACATGAAATTTACATCACAAATTTAACATATGAAAATTATGCAAAGTTTGTTCATTCATAGGTTCACACATTTTACACATGAATATCATGTGTTGAAAACACGCTTGACACATAGATGAATGTATTGGCATATGAATAAACAAATGTCACACAAATTTCGCATCTTCTTATAAATTTGTGTCTTCAATGCCTAATATCAATGTTTAAAATGTACGAATTATGAATGGGTGAAAGCACATTAAGGTGGAGTACATAATCATGTCATAGCTTGTTGGATTACAAATCACATGCATGGAACATAATATAAATGAATAATATGTGAAAAGGACTCAAAAAAATAATGTATGAATTTCATGAATAGATTTTGAATTGCCATAACATATTTGACTTTTGAAATGCCAAAAACCTAGCCTCACAATCCATATCATATGATTATGGACTCATTATATTTACTAGAATGTTTAGTTGAGTGATTTTTTTGACATAAAAAGTAATGTGATGCCATTGATACAAAGGAAGACAATTTTGAAAGATTTTGAAAACCATAAATTGAAATTATAACGAAATATAGATTTTTAAAATATAAAGTCCTTTATTCATTTGGATTAATAATTCAACTTCCCATTTTTTAAATTTTTTATACAATTATTTACAATTGATTAAGTCCAAAAGTTTTTTAAAAATTGCTTAACCTTACCATATGACTTGTGTAATATAATATATTTTGCTACAGTGTAAAATGGACTTTTATTTTAACACTAATATGGACTCCACATATGCCAAAATATATTTCACCTTAGTGTGCTTTTATCCAAATGAACAAATTTTGCATGATTTTCATTATTAAATTATGAAATGTTAAATTTTTAATGTATTATTAACCACATTCTAGTCTTTTGTGTTCTTTTATTATTATTTAATGTTTTATTTGAAATCTTGTAGGATATTTTATAATTCATAGGCATGATGTTTGTTAGGTTTTTTACATTTAATACCTTTTGATTAAACCATGGAGGTCCATCTATGTAACTATGAATTAAAGTTTGGAGGATTTGTTTGTTTGACCAAAATGATACTCCTTTTAAAAGCACTACTACTGAAGTGCGGTGCAATTTACTAATTTAAATCACTAGGGGACCTTAAAAGTGAAATAACTTCATTGCATTTTATTGATTTCACCCTGGTGAAAAGTTATTTCATTATAATATCACTATGTAGACATCATGTTTCATTACTAGTTAACATAATTCACTATTGTAATTTATAATAATAAATATGTTTTTTTTTGTTTTTAGAATCATTCTATCTATGTTATTTTATGATACCTATATTATTTTAAGTTACTTTAGTTATTTTAACTTATGTTTTATGTCATTATAGGTTATTATAAATTATTGTACCCTAAATTGTTATATGTTATTTTACCTTAAGGTATCTTAACTAGTTTATTATAAGCTTTAAAGTTATTTAAAATTAAATTATTCAACTAACTTTAGGTTATACCTTAAGTTATTTTATTTTAAATTAATATATGTTATTTCAAGTTATACTTTAAGTTATTATAAATTATTTTATCCTAAGTATAATAACTTAAAATAATCTAAAACAAAATATAATGACCTAAGGTAAAAATAAATTAAAATAAAATAAATAACCTATGATATTATAACATAAAATATAATATCAGCTGTATTGTTGGATGCAGCCAGTGTTGGTTCACGCGCCCATCGTCCACGACTCTGGTGGACTAATCTGGCTCTGCCTAAGGTATTGAAGGCAACATACTCCAGAGTGGTTAGACCAAAAGGACTAATTGTTGATGATATTCTGGATTCTGGTCGGAGGTCCCAAGCTGTTGGACGGAATGATTTGCCACCTTTGGCAGTGGTGAATAAGATTGGTTTACCAAGGGTAGCATTGCCTACCCTTGTGAGTTATCCAGCATCTCATGCCTATAGACAGGGCGGATCTGGCCTTGTATGGGATGAAGGGCTGCAACAGTTGGTTGAGCCTAATGCTGATGAGTGGGAGCGTGCCATGGGGTTTCCTATAGGCATCACAGCAGTACCTGAATTCTCAGAAAGTACAAGAAGGCAGTTAATTGGTCAAGCTATGGACCTGAATTGCCTTAGTTGGGTGTTGAGCATAGGATGGGCTGAACAAAGGAGGCTCCATTCTGAACTCATGTTACATCCTTTTGTGAGCTTGCCGCCTGCCGAGACGGTACAGGCAGCAACTGGGGGCGCATGTCCCTCAAGGGTTGAGAAATTTCTAGCCCTACCAATTTCAAAGCAACATCCATGGATTGAATGGGATGCTGAGCTAGAGGTGGTTGCAGCCAAGGTAGC
>Ga0116230_10007106_pt1 | contig 11061 bp, 8 predicted proteins | sample S1TSphfallax_3_FD_88678 | JGI IMG/M metagenome (GOLD analysis project Ga0116230, IMG submission 88678) | Host-associated microbial communities from peat moss isolated from Minnesota, USA - S1T2_Fd - Sphagnum fallax MG | ecosystem: Host-associated > Plants > Peat moss > Unclassified | place: USA...
CCGGACCAGAATGGCTCGGGAGATTTTCTCGGCAACGAGCTGCCCTTCATCTACTTCGCTGAGCGCCTCGGGCTGGACGTCACCTACTGGACCGACGTCGACCTCCACGAGCGCCCAAAGCTGTTGATGAACCACAAGATGCTCGTCAGCCTCGGCCACGACGAGTACTGGTCCCACGAGATGCGCTACTCCGGCGTGATGAGCGCGCTTGCATCAGGCGTCAACGTTGCCTTCCTTGGAGCAAACGCCTGCTATCGCCAGATCCGACTCGACTCGTCGCCACTCGGTACGTCACGCCGTGTTGTGTGTTACAAGGACGCGGCTGAGGATCCGGTGGCGGCGACACACCCGGAGTTGGCCACGAGTAGTGAGTGGGGAGCGTCTCCGACGTTTGCACCCGAGAGCGAGCTGATCGGCTCGATGTACCAGGCCTATGGCGCAGATGCCCCGCTGGTGATCGCTGATTCGTCGTCATGGGTGTTCGCCGGCATGGGACTAGCCAAGGGGGACGAGATCCACGGCGCCCCCGGTCAACAGGTCGTCGGATCGGAGTTCGACGGCTTCGAGCCTGCGCTGTCTGGACCGAAGAACCTCACCGTGCTCGCTCACTCTCGTACCTCGAGCGTCGGCGGCGAGTTGTACTCGGACATGACCTACTACACGGTCGCACGCGGCGGGGGAGTGTTCGCCACCGGGACGGCACGTTGGGTGCAGCTTCTTTGGGCTGGGGAACCCGCACTTGACGGAGCGCTGAGCTTTGCGGTCTCGCCGGCCAAGGACAGCGTGACTGCGATCACCTTGAACGTGTTGCGGGTCCTTGCGCACGGCCCGGCGAGCGCGTCACATCCGTCCAAGGCGAACTGGACCGAGTTCTACGCTCGCAATGCCGAGGCCATCCCGAGCGTCGACGTGCCTTAGACAGGGGGAGGAGCCCGCACTCGTTGGGAGGCGACGCATCTCGGCGGGCTCAGTCCGTAGAGGAAGGATTGGCGCATCTCGGAGGCCGAGAGGGCGACGGCGGGGCCCCGGGTAGCCGGACGGCCGCAACCGACCGGACTCCCCGGGACCTCTGCCATAGATGACAGGCCCTCTCGGCGAGCCCGCCTTTCGGCGAACCTGCCGGGCGGGAAGCCTCTCGGCCTCCCCGTGGTCCTAAGCGCTCCGGAGAGAGCTACGGGACCGGGCGGGATGCCTTGCGGCCTCCCGGCGGCCCCAAGCGCTCCTAGGAGAGCTACGGAACCACTGCACCTGCCACCATCGAGAGTGCCGCCAGCCCTGGAACTAGCGCTACGCATCGCCTTGCGAACGACCCGCTCCGCTGGCTCATCAGGCCCTCGGCGCTCCCTTCGTGGGCCAGTGTGACGTGCGTCATGCGGCCGGTCAACAGCTGCAATGGAGATCCAGAACTTGTCACCAGGAGATCTTCTGCCTCCCCTGTATGTCCCCAAGCGAGGCACACCTTTCTCCACAGCCATGGAAGCAGCGGGGCCATGGAAGTTGCGGGGCTATGAAAGCCTTGGAGGACCTCGTGCGTCCGCCATTGCGAGACCAGACGCGAACACGGACCGGCAAAATGCCGGTCCGTGTTCTGACACTATGACGGTTATGCCTACAGGCAAGATCTCGCTGGATATCCAGACAAGATCACTTCAACAAGCTACTTGTACATGCAGATTCTTGGTCGGGAGATCAGCACTCCGACAGGCTTCAGCATTCTCGGGCATTGCCCAGCGGCCGACGTGACCCTCGTCTACACGTTCAAGCAGGGTGTTGCTATCTCAGCCTGGTCACGTAGGCCAGGCGTACGCAGTCCGGTGGATCGAGCTCCTCGGACGAGCCAGACGTTTCCAACGTTGACTCTCCTTTCCGTGCGTTTATTCTCATTTGCGTCACGTGCTTCGCACATGTTCGCTAAGAACATGGTCTGCTTCACGCACGACAATGTCAACAGAAACGAGGCGAATTCCCGGCTTCGACACACCATTGACATGGCCCGGAAAGCTGACCGCCACAGGACGGCGACCGACGCCCGACGCCCGACGCCCGGCGCTCAGCGGGCGAGCGCTCATGGCTCAGCGCTCATGGTTCAGCGGGCGAGCCACCCACCATCGACGGCGAGCACATGACCGGTGACGTAGTCCGACGCCGGCGAGGCCAGGAAGACCGCGGCGCCAGCCATGTCCGACGGCGTGCCCCAGCGTCCCGCGGGAATCCGGTCCCGGATCGCTTCCTTGCGTGCGGGGACATCGGTGTGAGCACGGGTGAGCGCTGTCTCCACATAGCCAGGGGCGAGGGCATTGACCTGCACGTTGAACGGTGCCCACTCGTTAGACAACGCTTTCGTCAGCCCAACGACACCATGTTTCGACGCGGCATACGCGGCTTGGTTCAGCCCGCCTTGGAACGACATCATCGAGGCGATCGTGATGATCTTTCCCGCACGACGCTCCACCATGGCACGCCCCGCCTCCTGGGCGAGCAGAAACGCCGCATCGAGGTTCACGGCGAGCACAGCGCGCCAGCTCTCGAGGTCGATCTCGTGCGCCGGGTCCCGCACCACGAGGCCCGCATTGTTCACGAGGATGTCGATGCGCGTCGAAGTCACAAGCTCGCGCAGCGAGTCGAGGTAGCTCTCGGGCTGAGCGAGATCTGCGGTCCAGATGGTCGGCGTGCGTCCATACGCCCGGATCGCTGCTGCGGTGTCGTGCAACTCGGTGTCTCGGCCATGGATGACGACGTCCGCTCCCGCACCCGCAAGTGCGACGGCGATGGCGCCACCGATCCCCGAGCGTGCGCCAGTGACGAGAGCGACCTTGCCTTCGAGTGAGAAGAGCTCGGCCATGCGGCTGGGAATCTAGCCTGCCGGGCAAGCGACGGGATGGCCTGTAAATCCGGTAGGAATACTAGTAGAGTAGGCAGCCACTAGCGGAGGAGAAGGGATCTGGATGAGCAACAAGGTGCGGGTCCTGACGTTCGATGCGATTGGTCTCGGTGACCGCACGTACGTGCTCGACGACGGAGACGTGGCCGTCGTCGTCGACCCCCAGCGCGACCCGCGCCCCTACCTCGACTACGCCATCTCTATCGGCGTCCGCATCACCCATGTGCTCGAGACCCACGTGCACAACGACTACGTCAGTGGCGGCCTCAGCCTTGCCCGGCGTCTCGGTGCGACCTACGTGACTCCTCGTGGAGAGCCCGTCGGCTTTGCTCGTGAGCGGATCGCCCTCGGGGATCGAGAATTCTTCGTGACAGGCACGCTGCGCGTCCGTGCGCTTGAAACCCCTGGCCATACGGCGCACCATCTCTCCTACCTTGTGGACTCGACGACCGGCCCCGCGGGAGGTCCCGGATACGTCTGCACCGGGGGGTCACTTCTGCCGGGCGGGAGTGGCAGGACCGACCTGTTCGGGGCCGACCAGGCCTCTTCGCTGGCAGAGCACCAGTGGAGATCGGTGCGTCGGTTACTCCAGGTGCTCGACGAGTCGACCGTGGTACTGCCGACGCACGGCTTCGGCAGCTTCTGCTCGGCCGGTCCGACGCTGAGCGTCGAGGGCGAGCAGGTCACCATCGGACTCGAGCGAGCGCGCAATCCCGCCATCCGTGAGACTCGGGATGACTACGTCCGATCGATGACGAGCGACCCTCCCCCAATTCCGCTCTACTACGCATATATGAGGGATCGCAATCTTGCTGGCGCAGGTGAAGTGCGGCCCTGGAAAGCGACACCGGTGTCATCAGACGTGGTCTCGAGCGTCATCGGTGACGGGGGTTACGTCGTCGATCTTCGAGAGCGCCGCTCATTCGCCGGCCGACATCTCGTCGGCACGGTGAACCTTGAGCTCGGAGCGAACCTTGCGACCTATCTCGGCTGGCTCTTTCCGTTCGAAGCGCCGATCACCCTCGTCGCCCGTGACGATACCGAGCTCGAGTCCGCTCGGGAGCTGCTCGCCCGCATCGGACGTGAGGAGCTTGCAGCATGGGCGGCGACGAGAGAGATCGTCGACCAGAACGAGGGCGCGACGGGTCGCTATCGCGTGGCGACGTTTGCCGACCTGGCCCGTGACGGCGCAGCTGGGATGCCGACCGTTCTCGACGTGCGGCACCGCTCGGAGTGGCGTGCAGGTCACCTGCGAGGAGCACGTCACATTCCGCTCCCGGAGCTCGCCGGGGCCGATCTCGATCTCGCGCCTGACGTCGGGGACGGCCCGATCTGGGTGCACTGCGCAGCGGGTTTTCGTGCAGCGGTGGCGGCGTCGATCCTGTCGGCAGGCGGTCGCACGCCAGTACTGATCGATGACCTGTTCCTGCACGCAAAAGCTGCCGGTCTCGAGGTTGTCGACGAGACGTCCGCGATTGCCCAGTCGGTGTAAGGCGGTACGTTTGCTGGGGTGAGCGATGAAGACTTCGCATCTGCCGCGGGATCGGGCGACAATGCCGCTGCGGGATCGAGCGACAGTGCCGCTGTCGCGCGCCGAGCAGCCACTCGACTGCTGCGCCGGTACCGGATCCTGGCGTTCACGACGGCAACGCTGCTCATCATCCTCGTTTTCGTGGGCATCCCGCTGCAGCTCGCGGCGCATAATTCGAGCATTGTCAGCTCGGTCGGAACATTGCACGGCTTCCTCTACCTCGTCTATCTCTACTTCGCCTTCGAGATCAGCCGGTGGCTGCGCATGCCGATGCTGAGGATGGTCCTCGTCTTGCTCGCCGGCACCGTGCCGTTCGCAGCGTTTGTCGCCGAGCGCGTGATTACCCGCGAGTTCAACGCCGTCTGGGCAGAGCCACTGCCCGTACAATCGTGAAGTGCGCACACGCTGGTTTTCCCGACATGCGCTGTTGCTCCATCTCGAAGTGCTTCTCGTCGCACCTGCATGTCTCGCCGCTGGTTGGTGGCAGGCGGTGCGTGCCCTCGGGGGCCATACTCTGAGCTGGGTCTACTCCATCGAGTGGCCGGCGTTTGCGATTCTGGCTGTGGTGTGCTGGTGGCGGCTTGTCCACGAGGATCCTGAGGAGCGCAAGGCGCGCAAGGCGCCACTTCCCGAGCGTCGGGCGCCTGACGGATCGCTGTACCCCCGCTGAGCAGGACCGAAGCCCCGCAGCAGCCGCCTAGCCGGGAGGCCAACCACCTATGACCAAGGTTCTCGTAGCGGGAGCCGGTGGCTACATCGGCGGTCGCCTCGTGATGCGACTCCTCGACGCCGGTCACGAGGTTCGATGCCTTGCTCGCAGCCCCGAGAAGCTCGAAGGGGCACCATGGTCCTCGTCGGTCACGATCTTCGCCGGTGACGTCCTCGATCCCGTTGCCCTCGCCACGGCGATGGACGGCGTGGAGGTCTTCTACTACCTCGTCCACTCGATCGGCACCCGGGGGAGCTTCGAAGACGTCGACCGACAAGCGGCCACCGGGGCCGCTCGGGTGGCCGCCGAGTCAGGCGTGCGCCGGATCGTCTATCTGGGCGGCCTCGTTCCCGCGGGTGAAGTGCTCTCGCCCCATCTCGCCTCACGTGCCGAGGTGGGTCAGATCTTCCTCGATGGACCGGTCCCCGCGATCGTGCTGCAGGCCGGAGTCGTGATCGGGAGCGGATCGGCATCGTTTGAAATGTTGCGGTATCTCACCGAGCGACTCCCCGTGATGGTCACACCGACGTGGGTGAAGTCGCTCGTCCAGCCGATTGCGGTTCGAGACGTTCTCTCCTATCTCGTCGCCGTGCTGGGTCTGCCTGACGACACGAATCGGCGCTTCGACATCGCGGGGCCGGACATCCTCAGCTACCGCGAGATGATGCAGCATTATGCAGCTGTTGCCGGGCTGCCGCCTCGGGTCATCATCGCCGTGCCCGTGCTCTCGCCGTGGCTCTCGAGCCAATGGGTCAATGTCGTCACGCCGGTGCCAAAAGCCCTCGCTCAGCCGCTCATCGAGTCGCTGCGCAACAACGCCGTGGCGTCAGAGCATGACATCCAGGCGCTCGAACCACTGGACCTTTGCCCGTTTGACGAGGCGGTTCGCCTTGCGCTTGAGCGTGTCCACCGTTCGGAGGTTGCCACTCGTTGGTCGGGTGCACGCTGGCCGGGCGCTCCGAGTGACCCGATGCCAAACGATCCCGATTGGTCAGGCGGCACGGTGTATCGAGACGAGCGCGAGCTAGTAGTCGGAGCGAGCGCCGAGGCGACCTGGTCAGTTGTCGAGCGAATCGGGGGCGAAACCGGCTGGTACTCCTTCCCGCTCGCCTGGGCCGTGCGTGGGCTGATCGACCGGTTGGCCGGCGGTGTCGGTCTACGCCGGGGACGGCGAGATCCCGAGCGACTTGTCGTCGGTGACGCTGTCGACTTCTGGCGGGTGGAGTCCATCGAGCGAGGACATCTGCTTCGCCTTCGCGCCGAGATGCGCCTTCCGGGTGAGGCGTGGCTCGAGTTCATCGTCGACGAACCCAGCGACACGTCAGGTGGTGATGGCACGCCACCTCGACCGAAGCTCAGCCAGAGGGCACTGTTCATCCCACGCGGACTCATGGGACACCTCTACTGGTGGTCGATCAGTCCGTTCCACAACCTGGTGTTCGGCTCCATGATTGCAAACGTCGCAAAGCTCGCCCAAGCCCGCGACCCACTTCCGTGATCCCGGCTGCAACCCCTCCCGCGTCGTGCGACGTCGTCGTGGTGGGCGCTGGGCTTGCCGGACTGGCCGCTGCGGGAGTGCTTGCACGTGCGGGGCGTGACGTCGTCCTCCTCGAAGCTTCGGATGGACCAGGGGGGCGGGTCCGGACCGATGTGGTCGAGGGGTTCCGGCTCGACCGGGGTTTTCAAGTGCTCTTGACGGCCTACCCCGAGCTCGATCGCCAGCTCGACGTGGCGGAGCTCAACCTCCGCACGTTCGACCCGGGCGCGGCGATCTGGACCGGCAGTCGCATCGTCCGGCTCGCCGATCCACGGCGCGTGCCACTACTTGCGCTGTCGAGTGCTCGTGCGCCCGTCGGCGGGGTCGGCGACAAGGCACGACTTCTGCGTCTTGTCTGGCGAGTGCTGCGGAGCGACCCGAAGGCGCTGTTGCGTGAGCCGGATGCCACGACGCTCGAAGCGCTTCAGGCGGAGCACTTCAGCGCGACGATGATCGAGACGTTCTTTCGGCCGCTGTTCGGCGGAATTCAGCTTGACATGTCACTAGGCACGAGCAGGCGGATGTTCGACACGATCCTGCGGTGTCTCGTCGTAGGTGAATCGGCGGTCCCAGCACATGGAATGCAGGCAATCCCCGACCAGCTCTCGGCCGGGCTGCCTCCTGGCGTACTGATGACACGAAGTCCCGTTGTCCAGGTCGCTCCCGGTCTCGTGCATACGCAAGCCGGAGCGACAATCGCTGCGCAAGCTGTCGTCGTCGCCTGCGAAGGTCCGGTGGCCGCAAGGCTTCTCGAGATGCCGGTTGTCGGATCGAAACCTGCCACCTGTGTGTGGTTTGCAGCCCCTTCGCCACCGACACGGGACAAGCTCATCGTGCTCGATGGGACCGGCCATGGTCCGGCCGCAAATGTCGCAATCATGTCGAATGTCGCTCCGGAGTACGCGGCCGCTGCGTCGCACCGAGACACGGCTCCCAGGGACAGGGCTCTTATCGCCGCGGCTTGCCCCGGGGTGCTCGAGCCGGATGCCGAGCCAGCAGTGCGTGACCAGCTCACGTCGTGGTGGGGACCTCAGGTGCAGCAGTGGCGCCATCTGCGCACCGACGCGATCGCACACGGCCAGCCCGACCAGCCTCCACCGCTGCACCCACGACAGCCCGTCTCGCTCGGCGAGGGACTCTTCGTCTGTGGGGATCACCGCGATACGGCCTCGATTCAGGGAGCGCTGTACTCCGGCCGACGCTGCGGTGAGGCGGTGGTTGCAGCCCTGGCCTGAGGTCGAAGCACCGCCCCGAGCGGACGGGCCAAATCTTCCAGCGACTTACCTTCGGCGTCCAAGCCCAGAAATGCCTCGGTAATCCCGCCGAGCAGCATCACGCCTGCTCCGATCAGATACCCGACGAACAGCCGTCCGTGATCCGCACCGTTCCCGATCAGTTTGCCGTAGAGCCACGGACCAAACGAACCAAAGGCCTGCGCGATGGCGAAGAACACGGCAATGGCCTTGGCTCGCACTTCGACGGGGAAGATCTCGCTCACCGTCAGATACGCGGCGCTTGCACCTGCTGAAGCGAAGAAGAAAATGATGCACCAGCACAGCGTCTGCGTGGTCGCATTGAGCACACCTTTGTCGAACAGCACGGCACTGCCAAGCAGGAGAAGGCCGGACAACAGGTAGGTGCCACCGATCATTTTGCGTCGGCCGACGGTGTCGAAGAGATGTCCGATCGTGAGTGGCCCGAGGAGGTTCCCCGCCGCGAACACCATGAAGTAGTACGGCGTCGAACCCGTCGCTACGCCGTAGATCTTGGTCAGCACCAGTGAGTAGGTGAAGAAGATGGCGTTGTAGAGAAACGACTGCGTGATCATGAGGGTCGCACCGAGCACTGAGCGCTTCGGATAGGTCGTGAACAGCGTCCGCGCGAGAGCGATGAAGCCAATATTCGTGGCGGGGGTGATGTCGATCGCCTTGGATTCGTCGATCTCCTCGAGCTCGCCACCGCTTTGTCGGGTCCAGCGCTCGATCTCGGTCACTGCTGCTTCGGCCTCGTCAACCCGTCCATGCATGAGCAACCAGCGCGGGCTCTCGGGAAGGTTCTTGCGCACGAACAGCACGATGAAACCGAGAGCCGGGCCGACGAGGAAGGCAATCCGCCACGAATAGGAGGCGGGCAGATGATTGATGAGCACCAGGCTTGCGACGGACGCGATCAGGGCGCCACCCCAATAGGTTCCGTTCACGGCAACGTCGACGCGTCCCCGGTAACGCGAAGGGATGAGCTCGTCGATGGCGGAGTTGATCGCGGCGTACTCCCCGCCGATACCCATCCCGGCGATAAAGCGGGAGACGTAGAGGAAGTATGTCCAAAAGGTACCGTGGCCCGACGTGCACGCAGTGAGCGCGCCGCCGGCGAGATAGACGCCGAGAGTGACCATGAACAGGTTTTTTCGTCCCCATCGATCGGACAGACGGCCGAAGAACAGCGCCCCTGCCACTTCACCGAGCAGGTAGATCGTGCCGACCGCAAAGCTCACGCCCGCCGAGGAGAGCCCGAGCGCCTGGGGCTTGCTGATGAGGCTTGTCGAGTTGCCGGCGATGGTGATCTCCAGCCCATCGAGCACCCAGGCCACGCCGAGTGCCATAACCAGTCGTGTATGGAACCTCGACCACGTGAGTCGGTCGACTCGGGCAGGTATCAGGCTGTGGATCACGGCGAGCCCCCTTCTCGTACACAAGCGGGGCCTCACTACCCGGTGGACGGGCGCGCTAAGCCAGGAGACGCTCAACCCAGAAATGCGCGACTTGAGGGTCAGTCGGGATAATCCCTCGACGCATAGACGCACCCGTGTCGAGGGTATGGGAGTGCGATGCAGGCATCGCTCGGTAACCCCTTTCCCCTCGGGGCAGCTGTAGGCCAAGACGGGACAAACTTCGCCGTGTCCTCAGAGATCGCCGAAGCTGTCGAGATCTGTCTCTTCGACGCGGAAGGCAAGGAAGAGCGGGTCGAGCTTCCCGGACGCACGGCCCACATCTGGCACGGATGGCTGCCGGACATCGGGCCCGGCACGCGCTATGGACTACGTGTGCACGGTCCGTGGTCGCCACGAGAGGGCATGCGATGTAACCCTGCCAAGCTGCTCGTCGACCCGAATGCCCGAGCCATAGAAGGCGAGGTGAGCTGGGGGAGCGACGTCTTTGGTCATCGCCTGGACGCCCCCCATGAGCTCGACCCGGCGGACTCCGCCTCCTCCATGCCACGATCGATCGTCACGTCGTCGGACTTTGCGTGGGGTGACGACGCACCGGCAGAGGTGCCGCTCGACGAGACGATCATCTACGAAGCCCACGTGAAGGGCCTGACGTATCGACATCCCGACGTACCGGCGGAGCTTCGGGGGACCTACGCCGGACTTGCCCACCCTGCGGTCACGAGCTACCTCACCGATCTCGGCGTGACCGCTGTCGAGTTGCTTCCCATTCATCACTTCGTCCACGATGCCCCGCTGCTCGAGCGTGGCTTGCGCAACTACTGGGGGTACAACACCTTGGGGTTCCTTGCTCCCCATGGTGGCTACAGCGCTTGCGGTGACGGCGGTGGTCAAGTCACGGAGTTCAAGCAGATGGTGCTCGATCTGCACCGTGCTGGTCTTGAAGTGATTCTCGACGTCGTCTACAACCACACCGCAGAAGGCAACCATCTCGGTCCTACGCTGTCGCTCAAGGGCATCGATAATCCTGCCTACTACCGCCTCGTCGAGGACGATCCTTCGCACTACTTCGACACGACGGGCACCGGGAACAGTATGAATGTCGGGCATCCGGCAGCGCTCAGGCTGATCCTGGACTCGCTTCGCTACTGGGTGAGCGAGATGCACGTCGACGGGTTTCGTTTCGACCTAGCGACAACCCTCACCCGTCAACTTGGCAGAGAAGACATGCACAGCGCATTTCTTGACATGGTTCATCAAGATCCCGTGCTCGCTCCGACGAAGCTGATTGCCGAGCCGTGGGACATCTCGGGTTATCAGCTCGGCGGGTTTCCGGCGCGTTGGTCGGAGTGGAATGGCAAATACCGAGACACGGTGCGCGACTTCTGGCGTGGAGCTGACGGCACCATTGGTGAGCTTGCGCTGCGCCTCACCGGCAGTGGAGACATCTACTCCTCCGGTCGACGACGGCCGACTGCGAGCGTCAACTTCGTCACCGCACACGATGGCTTCACGCTGGCAGACCTGGTCAGTTTCGATGACAAGCACAACGAGGCGAACGGCGAGGACAACGCGGATGGCACCTCGGACAATCGCTCCTGGAACTGCGGCGCCGAGGGGCCGAGCGATGACCCGACCATCGTCGAGCTGCGCCGCCGCCAGCAGCGAAACCTGCTCGGGACCCTGCTGCTCTCTGCTGGTGTTCCGATGATCTGCGGGGGCGACGAGATTGGTC
>Ga0116230_10007109_pt1 | contig 11060 bp, 7 predicted proteins | sample S1TSphfallax_3_FD_88678 | JGI IMG/M metagenome (GOLD analysis project Ga0116230, IMG submission 88678) | Host-associated microbial communities from peat moss isolated from Minnesota, USA - S1T2_Fd - Sphagnum fallax MG | ecosystem: Host-associated > Plants > Peat moss > Unclassified | place: USA...
CTCTCCTAGGCTTGGTGTTCTTCCAGGCTTTTCACCCATCACCTTGCACAACTTGCTTCGAGCTACTGGTGATGGGTTTAGGTCCTAGATTACTTGATTCCTCCTCTTGCTGCTCCCCATTGTGCATTTTGTGCTTTCAGGTGTTGTCTTTTGTTTAGACTTCTGTCCTTTTTGCTTCTCTTGTTCCCTTGCTAGGTGTTTTTCTATATATATTTATTTATTGATGTTAAGAAAGTTGGATCTAAAAGACACAACCTCGGGAGAGGAGAGTTTTGATGCATGGTAGCAGCTGGCCTCCACTGGTTTATCTTGCACTCTCCTAAACAATCATGTTACTACAAGCCAGAGAATGCACACAGTTCACAGCCCAATGACTGGCAGCCAGAAAATGTCTTGGTAGAAGAGCTATTGTTTCCATTTCCCAAAGTCTAAGATTGGGTTCCTGACAAAGATTCTACTCGACAAACACAATAATGGGTGCAAACTAGAGACACAAAATAATTCTGGATTTGGAAGCCAAAAATATACACATATATCAAAATGGGAAGCAAGTTTCTAGACTTCAGATTTTATTCAGCTGGCCCCCAAGTCTTCTCATAAGTCCTTCTCAATTTGTGTGCAAATTTTTTTGACTATCTGTGTTTTTGCTTTCAATAATGTGTGAAGCTTTCATTCAAATTGAGATCAGCAAAGCTTCAGAAGCAGACTTCACAAACTTTTTTTTGAGCATCTGTTTTCTACTTTCACAGCTTCCTGGAACATAAAACAGAAATCACCAAGTCTACCTCTTATGTTGTAGAGCATTACACTTCTAAGCATTACTTCCAAGTGCGAGCTATTTATAGATTGGGCACAATGTTGCAACACAAAAATTTGGCCTCTGACTCTCTCATTAGACACTCAAATTCTGGGGTCCTTATCTCTCTTCATCAATCTTATCCATAATTGCACTGAACAGAAGGGTTTAGAGACATCACTACAAGAGTTCTAATATGTGATTTGTCTCACACAAAAAGCCACTGATCATGACATGTGTGAGGTAAAATGTTGTGGTTTCATGCATTAGAATGTACAGTATGTGGTGTTTATTGTGGAATACAATTCATAAAAAAAGGCAGTTCAACATTCAGGAATGGCACATATCTAGTTAGTTCTCTTGGGGTTCTCTTCCCCACAGATTGTGCAGTCCAATCAAGTACCATTTGATCAACCTAATACTGGAAAATAAACAAGGCCTCATGATCTGATCCCTCTTGCTTTTGATAGAAACTTAGTGAGCAGATTGGATACTGATTTCCTTGCAAGAATCTGTGCGAATAGGTACTTCAAAATGAAAATCTCTGGAATGATTTTTAAACAAAACCCATCTGGATCTTAGCTCTCCAGGGCAATGCTCCAACAGGTACTGCCCTACCTGACATGGTTGAGCTTGTGCTCCTTCTCTGCCTGTAGGGAATTAGAGATCTGAGAAGAATCTCATGAAGGGATACTTCCAAATGCATACCATACTATACTCCCCATCCATCTCAAGACCATGCTAGTAGTGGTTATGGCACAATCTGTGAGCCAGTAAGGAATTGTGATCTTCTCTAGAAGCAACAAACAAGTCAGGAGTTATGGTGAAAACAAAAGAAACATCAGAGACTTGAGAATTGCCTCACTCGAGGATCATGTGTCCCCACACATCAAGTGACATAATCTCCTCTAAACTCCGCACTCCACATCCTTACAATGCCATAGTTTACAAGGTGCTGATCCCACCACCCAAGAGTCAAAAATAAATTTTTTAGACCTGAATTGGCAGCACCTCACAATTACTCTGTATGTACAGCCCACACACATCACTTCTAACACAATAATAATAATAATAATAACATGCACTACATGCGAGTTCCTTCACATCGAAAATTTGAGCAGGCCTTGTAGTATATACAATACGGTGTGCATCAAAATATTGCCCCAAACTAGTCTATCTTGTTATGTAGAATTTTTTTTGTCTTGAAACCTTGAGTTATGACTTCGTCTTCCATTCTTTGCCTAAACCCACTTGGAATCAAGTAAAACATGAAACATAGGTTTCAGATTTCACGAAACATAAAACATGAAATCTGAAAAAACTAGATTTCTTTTTTTGTGCACTTGTTTATTAATCACAATCTTAGTTGTTCACCCCCTTAGTTTGGACATTGTTCACCAATTACTCTATAATGTGCATAATAACAAGCATGCATCAATAGAAGTTGCTCATACTTATGACTTAGTGTTCTTGAGGTTTTTGTTCACATTACACTAACACTAACATGATAGATGTACCATACATTTGCACTCAAATGATGTCATCGACATGGGTTTCTAAAAGATTGATCAAATTGAGATCACTATACTACACAAAATGAATTTGGGCTGTAATTATAACATCCATGTAAATGGAGCTATCAATGTGAACTATGAGTAGTTCATAGTTCACACCAAAGAATAGGTTTGGTCCTAGGGGTCAAAAACAAAAAAAGTCACGGAAAAAAAACCGATTCAAATCACATTGGTTGTTATTTTCATGTCATGTTTTGGCTTGAAAGACATTCAAAATGTTATTAAAACCTTCAACCAGTTCATGGATAGTATGTAAGTTGTAGATTTCATAGGGCCCTATCTAGTGAGCATGTGGCAATAATGGAAGACATGCAGGGGTCCAAAGGAAAGGAAATCAATTGTTTTCTTGTGGCATTTGCTATGATTTCACCTTTGTAATGTCCCAAAAACATATATACCCTGAAATAGACTAACTAATGAAGCCCCAGCCAATTAAGCAGGAAAGTCTAATGTGCAAATTTAATCAAACAATTGAGATCAGCTACTTCTCACCAACTTGTAGATGATAAAACTTCCTATGCAAGCCTTTTTTTTCCTTGAACACAAATCAAGGGCAACATTTGTATTGTATCCCATAATTGTGGAGAAGTATCAATGCTGTGTGATGCTTAGGTTTTAGGAGGAACCTTTAGTTTTTTTTTTAATTATGGGGTAAGTTTTAGTCTCAAAAAAATTATGGGGCTGGTTTAGGTTTTGTTTAGGCTTCTTTTTTTATAAAATTGGGGCTTGGTTCCAAATCCAATTGGTCAATTTTTATTTTTATTTTCTCTAATTTTCAAATCAAGTTGGTTCTTTGTTCTATGGTAAATCAGGGTAGGTTTTGGGTAACCTCCTAGTTAGGTTCAACAACACCAAACATTATTAAAAACAATGCAAAAAGAAATATTCTATATATTAAAAACTCATATTGTTACAAAGTATTGAGAAGGCCAAATTAAGACAAACAAATCTAATTTTAAAGTTTTTAATTACATTAATAATTTTTAAAGGATTATACCAGCTTCGTTTAATGCCAATTGTCTTCATGTTTCATGCATTTGTATGTCAATTTTGAAATATGCATGTTGCCACCCTTGAATGCAGCCGTCAAAATCCCTCCAAGTAACCACCAAATCCACCTTCCAAATCACCCCCTCAAAAACCCCAAATGCACCCCCTTCAATGGCAAGCAATTGCTGGTTACAACAATGAAAAGACCATGATGATAACCAAGACCACAAGATCATTGAAATCACAAAGGCAATGGTGGGAAACTCCTCGCTACAACAATGAAAAAACCATGATGATGAACAAGACCACGAGAGGCTAATGGTGAACAATTAATGGTTATAACAACAAGAAAACCACAACGATGACCAACACCACAAGATCATGAAGATCACAAGGGCAATGACAAATAGCTATTGGCTACAACAACAAGAAAATCATGATGATGACCAAGACCACAAGATCATCAAGATTAGGAGGGTGATGGTGAGCAATGACTATTTGCAACAGTGAAAAGATCACAACAACCATTACAATTAGGACCACAAGATAATAAGATCAAGAATTTGATGGTGGGCAACTACTAACCACAACAACAATAAGACCATGATGACCACAACCAACACCATAAGAAGATGAAAAGGAGGAAGGCGACATGTGTACCAAAGCAATGGTGAACCACAACAATGAAAATAACACCATAACCACCAACCACAAATGTGGGCTACATGAATGAAAAGAATACCACCAATTAGTAACACAAGAAAAGAATCATGAAAACAATAGTGATGACATAACAAATAATTGTGAACAACGAGAAGAAAATGACCACAGAAAAAAGTTTTGAACTTCAACCTTTGACAACAACCTATCACTCATCACCCCTAACCCTAAATTGGAATTGAAAATGGATTTTTTCAAGAAAAAAAAAAGAAAAAAGGTCTAGTTTTAATTCTTTAAACCATTCAAGAACCAAACCCAATTTCAATTATTTGTAAAACCAAAAAAATGACAAAAGAGGTCCCAACAAATTCTTCTAATCTCTCTTACCCTTGGATTTGATTCCTACCCAATTCCACATCTTGGACTCAAGTCCAATTAGGTTCCAATAAGTCGAAACCAAATTGAAAATCAACAAGTACCTAGTTAAATGGGGTATTTGCACAACATTAATAAATATTTTTAATGTTGTTTAAACCAAATTCGTCTTTCTTCAAATATGGTCACACATGGGTTAATTCCAATGTTAGGTTAGTGTTAAGGATGTTAAAACTAACCACCAATACACATCTAAAATGTTAATTGGAATTAAATCTTTGAAAAAAAATCTTTAAAAGCATCAACGTTAACTAAAGTTCAAAAAAATTAATAATTAACTCAATTTTAGATGTTAATTCTCACAATTTAAAAAACAATGCAACTAGGTTTATTTGCATTTAGTTGGATGTTCGTGCTTGTAAAAATTTGGTTTGTTAGTAGCAAATATCAATTGTTTAAGCCTTACCATGCATCTATTAATGACAAATGTGCATTTCCTAGTAATTCTTTGTACACATGCCCCCAACAAATAATCTATGCCTCCTCAAGTTCTTAGCATATACTCTCATCAATAACTTAACATTGTTTTGAACTTGTAACCATGGAACCTACTTTGTCGATCTAAAACACACAAACCACCATATTACAATAATGTTTTGTAGTTAATGTTGTTTTTATTACTTTAGGAGTCTATGTAGTGGTTGGTTGCTTAAGAAAGTTTATTGATACCAAATTTATCTACATATTTGTTGCTAGAACAACTAGTTGGTTTACATCTATGTACCATGTTTTTAGATAATGCAATACCTAATCACCTAATTCACAATTCAAGTTAGGGGCAAACGTGTGTATTTTCATGTCTATGAAACACATATGCTAAATGTTTTGAAATAAAAAAGGAATGAAAGGTATACAATTCAAGGAAAATATCAAAGCATTGCATAAATTACAAATGTTTCTATACATATGTTTGCTACATAAAGTCCGGTCTATAGAAACATAGTGAAAAGCCATATAACCAATGGTCAACAAACTACAACAAATGCCAAAGGCACTTATAAATAGGGACAACATGTATATTAAAAAATGTTGGAGGATTTTGAAACATAATGGATGTGCTTTTGATTTCTCCTACTTCTTCAAGTTGCAGCACCACTCCCAAATGCTATAGAGATCGATTTAGTGCCCTCATGTTGTTCTTCCAAATCAACAACCACTATGTAGATCTATCTTCAAAACCTTTGTATAAGTCTACACTAGTGCTTCCACTAGTGTGACTCGAGTTGCCAATGCATCATGCCTCAAAAACCATATAAGGGTCATTTGCAGCAAAACATGTATAATGGCATAAATTTGTGTTTAATACATTTGGAAAAACACTAGCGCATGGAAAGAAAATAGTTATGCATTAAAGGGCTTAAACGCACATACTTCAATGGATAATTCCATGACTTCTGCCATGTAGTCATAAAAATTTTGTATGAATTCATAACATAAAAGCCACACTTGACTAGATTTTGAAAGTGTTTGTTTCCACGCACATGACCCTGAAAAGTTTCCTTCTATAATTGCCCATACTTTTGCAAAAAAAGTAATAAGATGGCATTATGAAATAGGTTTATAGATCTAAAAGGATCATAATGAAACAAATGTTTTGCACCCAAAATCATAAGACTCCAACGATTAACATCTCGGATTGGGATAAATATTACCTTCACTATTGCAATAAATTGAACTTTTTTGTGGACAAACTAAATGACATTATGTTTAAACTCCCCTTTTTCTTTTCTTTAGTTCTTAACAATCTCTCACATATGGGGGTGTGTGATGTACAAATCAAAAAATGAAAGATGTTTGTGCATAAACCACAACCTAAAAAAATCCATAGTGTTAGTGGAAAGGTGGCCTTCACTATAGTCGAAAAGGGTAATGTATGCATCGATTCTCAATTTCATATAATGAGCTAAAATTACAATACAAACTATAGAATCCTTCGTCCCACCTTTGGAGTCAATGAAAATTTTCACCACTGTCACCAACATTTGTAGTTTCAGCTACAAATGTCAATGATGGCTTTGCTTGAAGATTGAAAAACAAAATTCAATATTATAACATGTTGACAATTAGCATAAATAACTTAATGTCTATGCTTAGAGGTCAAAAATATCATCAATGACAAGATATGTCATTCCAAAAAAAAAAAAAAAAACAATGTTTAAAACAATTGCATTACAAACTTAAAATTTTGATAAATAATTATGTTGTACATCTTGTTCACAAATTGTCTACTAGTTGGGCATGTTCATGTGGGAAAAGGTACACAATCCTACAAAGACTCAATACATGGACTAAAACAAGTAAACCTTAAGTCTTTAACACAAAATTGTTACTTACTTTTGCTATGTAGGAATTGTTGTAGATATAATGTCCAATCGTTCAACTGTTGTGTCTTCCTCATGCTCTGCAACGATAATGGGGGAAAACAAACAGACCTACAAGGTCATTATCTTTAACTACACCTTGTTTATCTGAAATTAGCTACAATTGTAGTGTTTTTTGCTTCGACACCTCATAGTTCAAATTGGGTGTATTGTTCTTAGAGGGTTATGAGAGCAGTCCCCAGGAGGTTGCAATCCCAAGGACAGTGAAAGTGTCCATTTGAATCCAGTGTAAGCCGCTTACATTGCTGTTGATTGTAGTGGAATGGTCAGGCTTGGATTGTTGACATAAGACTATAAATCAAAGTTAAACTCCTCTTTTCCTCTTTTGTGCCTTGTCTATGATATTTAGTGCTAATAATCTTACCAAACAACCCAAATGGCATATGTTCATAAGTTGTTATTTACAACACCTAAGAGGAGACATCTGGGAAAATGGAATCTTTAATTTATAAGGGCACAAGATCAAGCCCATTTGATGAACTAACACCTACAAAACATTGTTGAACCATAATTGATCTCTTTAGGAATCTAAATTTAACAATTCAATTGGATTAGTATTCACCATGGACTGTAAGAACATTAAAAACAACAAACTTGGAAAACATAGTCCTAGATGGTACCTGTTGTGGTGTTGTCGTTTCTTTCTAATGTGTTGTTCACATCTGTTGTAATTGCCAAATGGGGTTTGACTTTGCCAAACTTCACATGCAAAGCAAGGACTTAACTATCCATGATTTTAGCAATGGTGCATTTAAGATGTTGGTCTAGAATAATTCCATTGGCTATAAACAAAAGTTTCCCAAGGAAGACCCAACCAATGTTTATTTCTTCCTAAACAAGCAAAGCTTCAAAAACCACTTGAAGGCACCAAGTTCAAGGGTTAGGTTCTTATAATGCAAGGGAACTCTACAAGGGATCTTTCTATTACAAAAGTGAAATACTAGCAACTAGGATGGTAACAAATGAAATCAAATACCTACTCCAAATGGTGTTTGTCATCATGGCCATCTATGAAAGCACACCACATAGCTTTCAATTCTGATGTCATTCCCACTTCTTACATGTTTTGAGATTGCTTTATGAACAATCTTTGACATGAACCCAAGAATCTTTTCAACAACTGGCTCTTGGTGTTGAAGATCAAATCCAAGAAGGCCAAGCAAGTCTTGGTGACATTGCTTCACTTTTTCAATGCATTGCCATTGATTGGAAAACATACAAATCTATAGTCCAAAATGTCTTGGATTGTTATGGTTAGTTAGACAGAATAAAACTGATCCCGACAATAATGAAAGATGTTGCGATGAGTCAACCCTATATTAGCATGAGCAAGTGGATGTAGTTTCCCAAAAGTGCTTCTACAAAACAACTTGAATGCGCATATGATGTGAGGGCATTCCATGTTAAATGACAATAAATGCAATTCCTTATCCATTTCTAACATGATGTTTTATAGCTCTTCTTCAGTGTGCTCCCAAAGGCACTAAAGTCCAACTTGTAAAAGGAATCATTTCAACAAATGGTATAATGGTGACCAACCCCATTTTTCGGTCTCTTTTATGGCCTTGACATGTTTGTCAAATTTGTGCAATTCTTGTTGAACATAATCCTCCTTCTTTTTCTTCAAAATTTGTGCAACTCCTACCTTCTTTTCATCATATTCCTTTTCCAATTACAAGTACTACAAGTATTTTCAAAGGCACTTCATTTGATTAAACATGTTCATTTTGTTCTCCCCACCCCCTCTAGATGTCTATGCATCGAAGGATTGTTTGACAATGTCACTAATGTGGCTTTTCCTTTCAATCTTTCCACCAACTTGCATGGAAAAAAAAAGGGCAAGAAAAAATTGTCTAAAAGCAAAAACCAAAAATAAATAAATATTGCAAACCTTATAATATTTACAAGCGAATAAAGGTACCATTGGCCAAATGCAGAAACTAGCATGTTGCCCAAAGAAGCTTTTGTTTCCATTTTCATCAAAAGCGCCATAGTCTCTTTAGGCTTTAGTAAAATCTTCATGTCCATCATAATGTTTGTTTCTGATAAAAGAACATAAAGTCCATTGATTTTCACTTTTTCTAGGGGAGGAAGGAGTTCACAAGAGCTCCCAACTCTAAAACTTTTTACAATTGTTTTTGCCTTTGCTTCTAAATTAATTCTTGTGAAATGCATTTTATTCCTCGGCGGCATAAACCCATATGGGAATAATGACGGGGGGTTGTTATGTTTTGCCTAGTAGACAGTTTAATGGGTTTTGCATGCTCCAATGATTGTTTCACACATACATTATTTTTTTTCCTTGCTTGTTTGCAACAAACCCTAAAGATACCAATGTTAGAAATGAAACATGCCAATACTTGCCATTACAAATGTCAACTTACAGCTAAGAAATAAAATGCAGGAGAGATGAAAAATATACCTACTTTTGCACTACGACCTAATGAGAAATTTTCATTGCTACTTAGTTCATATACCTTTCTTTCTTTTGGATGTACGGGTCTTGGAGGCATCATACCAAATGGTTGCTTTTGTAATTTTGGTGGTGCAACCCTTTTGTGGTTTGTTTTGCCACGTCATCAATTGTTCATTTGCCTTAGTTTGGGAGTGTTTTCCCAAACTTCTCCCTTAAATTATTGAACTCCTTAAGCTCAGCTTTTGTCATCATTGGATAAATTTTGAATAGTTCACCGCCCGTGTAATCAAGGCATGAATTTGCCATTTTGTGGTAAGACAAAGTATTTTTGTCTTTGAACCAATTGCCAAAAAACTTGCATTCAAATGATGGCCTACTACCTATAAGCACATCAATGCATTGAATGTCAAAATATGCTTCCAATTGTTCATACTTGTGTTCAAGGTACAAGGTGACACAATGATGTCTACTTTGTTGCATTATGGACTTGTAAATCATGTTCTTCCCTTGCAAACCTCCAAATACCTACAATGGCAAGATCACTAGATTTCATTTCCCACTACATCAACAACCATATATTTTGACACAACAACACACATTGTACCTCAAGGAAAAACTCAACAAAACAACCATCACATCTATAGTTGCAGCAACACAATATTGAAACAGGAAGCAATGAGACACAAATCTCATCACAAGTACAACACATCTCAATACCCACTAATTACTAAAATGTAATTCCAAATTTAAAAAAAAAAAAAAAACTTGCAACTGGGTTGTGTTCTACATGCACTTATTTGTTTATTCTTGCAAGGATTGGCTTCTCATTATTGACTAAAAAGATCATGGACACAATGGATTGGTATCATATAACTTGCATAAAATTTGCAAACATTAATACCATATCCACACCACATTTCTGATTAAGGTTTATGTAATTCAAACAAGTATCAATTTCATTTTTCTAATACTCACATTCATAAGAGGTTTTGATTTGAATTTAATCCATGGCAAGCTTGAACTACACAATGGTGTTGGATGATCTAGGCATAAAAGATAGGGTTAAAAGCCCAAATTCCATTGTTTAACTTGGATAGTTTTACGATCCCTAAAATAATGTCAAGTCCAAAGTACCATGTATCAATGGATGATCCAACAATCATAGAAGATGTCTAAGAATATGTTGTTTCTTTAAGGGAAAGGGACCTTCTCCATAAATTGAAGGCCACAATTCAAGATCCTCCTCTTAGACCTTTTTTTAAAAAATGATCTCATGTGGTCGCCACATTTCACAAGTGGCCATGGTTTGTATAGGGTAGCTAAAATTATAGTGATACCATGGAATCGATTGGAGGATTTTGTTGAAGGGGAACAAAACAATCCAGATTTCCCTTGCAAGTTTACTTACGCACTCCCAAGTCCCGGGTTGAACCCACTTGAGGGTTCAACTATGTGTAGTTGCGGAAAGCTAGGACTCAGAAGGCGTTCCCGACTTCTAGCACTAGAAAGGGGTAGAGGGGCGTGCTAGAAGTCCCGAGATTAGACTAGGAAGAAGGACTAGAAGATCAAGCTTGAATCTGCATCCAAAACAAACCACAAAGTGGTTAGTTCACATTCGGGAACACCCTTGGGTGTTGGGACAAGCCACGGGCATTTTGACACACAAGACTCACCACGGCCCGGACTCCGGGGAAGCCACCACCTTCCCCCATATAGTATTCTATGCAACGTTCCGCGAGGGCTACATCCAAATGGCTCTTTTTCCCGGGCCTCCCAAGTTGGAGTCCCGAAATTGTCCCGAAACTGTC
>Ga0116230_10007112_pt1 | contig 11056 bp, 9 predicted proteins | sample S1TSphfallax_3_FD_88678 | JGI IMG/M metagenome (GOLD analysis project Ga0116230, IMG submission 88678) | Host-associated microbial communities from peat moss isolated from Minnesota, USA - S1T2_Fd - Sphagnum fallax MG | ecosystem: Host-associated > Plants > Peat moss > Unclassified | place: USA...
CCGATCCCGCCCGCGAAGCCCGGTCCCGAGACCAGGTTCGCGCAGGCGGCGATGCCGAGCATCAGCGCGGCGCGCTGGCGGCTGGGGGACTGAACGCTACGGCTGCTGATCTGAACAGATTTCGGCACGGACCGTTCCTCGCCACTGCATGCGAGGAGTGGTCGTCGATATGATTTAACAGGCCGCGGAAAAACCCCCCTTTGGCCTCAGTTTTCCTCTCTTCTGGAGGTTGATAGGTGCCGTTTCTGGTGCAGTTTTGGGACTTTCCCCCGCCTGCCCGGCGGATTTTACCGATCCGGGCAGGCGGAGGGCAGACTCCGGGCGTTACGTCGCCGCGGCGCCCAGCAACTGTGGCAGCCGGATCAGGTTGTAGGCAGCAGCGGCGAATGTGAACGACAGCGCCACTCGCGCCGTGCCACGAAACTGCGTCTTGCGCTGGCCTCCCGGCCCCTTCACCCAGCCGAACACTTCCTCGATCCGCTTACGCACACGCTGGCTGACCTTGTAGCCCGCATGGCGCGTCGTCCGCCGATCGATCGCCGAACGGCGACGCTTGTCGTTCTGCGTGACATGCGGAGTCACACCCTGGCGACGCATTTCGGCCACGAAGTCCGCGCTGTCATAGGCCTTGTCTGCGCCCAGCGTGATGCGATGCGCCGCGCCCATCTCCTCGACCATCGCCACCGCAGCCTCGCGCTCGGCCGTGCCAGTCGCCGGGGTGACGCTCGCCGTGATCACGAGGCCACTCCGGTTCTCCATGATCACATGGCCCATGTGGCACAGCTTCGCCGCCTGTCCCTGCGCCTTCTTATAGAGCCGTGCGTCTGCGTCAGTGGTCGAGGCGTGCGTCTCGTTGCTGCGCTGCTCGCCGTGGAAGTCACGCTCGCCGTTGCGCCCGCCCTCGGGCGGGTTGCCGCTGCCATCCTTCGGCCGAAAGCTTTTCATCGAGGCCCAAGCTTCGATCAGCGTGCCGTCGGCCGAGAAATGCTCATCCGACAGCAGCGGCTGCACGCGCGGATCGGCCAGCAGAGCGGCGAGAAAGCCGCGGGCGATGTCGCCCGCAAGCAGTCGATCGCGGTTCTTGGTGAACACGGTGACGTCCCACACAGACGCGTCCATCGAAAGGCCGACGAACCAGCGGAACATCATGTTGTAGGTCAGTTGCTCCATCAGTTGCCGCTCGGAGCGCACCGTGAAAAACGCTTGCAGCAGCAGGGCACGCAGCAATTGCTCCGGCGGGATCGACGGGCGACCGATCGCGGAATACATCCGCTCGAAATCGGCCGACAGCCGGTCGAGCGCCGCGTTGGCCAGCGGGCGGATCAGCCGCAACGGATGATCGCGCGGCACAAGCGCCTCGGGGCTGAGGTAGCTGAACATGTGACCCGTCTGCCGATCCGTCCCGCGCATCCAACATGTCCTTGAAGCTCGATCCCACCAATGAGAGAATCAAATCGAAACCGAGCTGGGCAAGCGTTTTTCCGCGGCCTGTTAACGGACCGTCACCGCCACGACCCGCGGGGTGGGGGATTCACCGTATCGATTCTGCCGCGAACTTTCGTGAACGGCCCAGATTCGGCGCGATCGTCCCTAGTCTCCAGGCTCTGAAGCCCAGCATTTGAGGGATTCGCGATGTGCGTTTCGAAAGAGTCCCGGGACTTGCGTGCTTTTCCGGCTTGAAGCGGGAGCCGGGGAGGCGCGGGTGGCGATTTGACGTGCTTTCGCTGACAGAGGCTGAAAATTTGGAGCTGATTTCATTGGCCTCATGGCCGAAGACCGCGCGGGCATTGGCCCGTACCAGTGATCGTTCATTGGCCATCCGTCAGGTCGCTGTGATAACGCGGCTTACCGCGGTCATAATGGGCACGGTTATCGTTCGTCCACATCGGGCGGCTCCCGCGAAGCGGACCGCCGTCATAGAATCACAAGTGATTCAACAGGCTCAAGGTCTTCCCGAATGGAAACTACGGCCCTATGATAGAATAACCTTCAACGAAGCGTCATCGATTTGGCCGGAAATCAACCTCAGACCGGACAAGAGAAAAATTTCGCCATGTTCCTCGACAGTCCAGCATTGCTCGTTGATGCCTTTTCTTAGGTCACGCAAATACTCCACCCCTCCGGGGGTCGGAACGCACGGCTCACACATCACCGCGATAAACCCTCCAGGCTTCAAGACGCGCCGAAGATTTACGAGTAGCCTTTTCGGATCCGAAAAATGGTGCAGCGCCGCAAACATGACTATACCGTCAAAGGTCTTTTCCTCAAATGGCGGCTCGTGCGCATCGCAGGAGATGAATGCGATTCTGTCACGCTTATCGGCGTCTACGTAAGTGAAATATAATTTCCCCAATTGTGACATCGCGAAGCTTATGTCGATCGCGGCTACGTCACAAGTTGCCGTGAAGGCGCTACTTTGCGGATGAATAGCACCGCCGATTTCCAATATTTTTGGCCTACTCTCCGTTTTCATGCTGGCAAGATGCCTCGCGATTAAGGAACAACCGACGCTGTGATCGGCCGCGTAGTCATACGCCTTCGAGGTTTGCCGCAACGACAATGTTACCGGTGGTGACTGCTGTATAACGACCGGCACGGTGAGCAGATCGCCGGTCACCCAGCGCCCGCCCTCGATCACTGGTTGGAATTGGAGGCGGTAGAGGCCCGCTACATCGGGAGTCTGAATCTCGCAAATCACTGTCGTGGATCCGCCAGGAGGGAGGTCCACAAGCATCGGCGACCGGAGGCCATCCCATTCGATAAACTCGGTCCCGGATAACGTCAGCCAGTGATAAGCGATATAAAGTGGTCGCTCTCCCGTGGACGTGATGGCGGTTAACCCGTCGTTGCGAATTCGCACGCTTCTACGGAGCATTGTCCCGAGCGGAAGCACGGGTTCGATAAACGTTTGGTGGAATGTGACCTTGACGTCTCGATTATAATCCAAATGGGGGGCGGCGGGCTGTGGCTCGATTCCTGGTATTTGAAGACGGTCCGCCAACTCCCTAATTTCAGCGACGTATTCCCAATCCGACGGGGTCACCGTGGTATATGCTAGAGCCTGCGACACAGCCGCGAGAATTTCCGGCGATTCGGAAAAATGTAAGGATTTCGCGACAGCGCGGGCAAAACCCTCGTTTTCGAACGCGGGCGGCTGCGTATCGGTGTATTGCCCATAGAGGTCCAACGCGCCATTCGTTATTTTCCATGTCGGGCCGCCGGGCGCCGCCGCGCTCGCGCCGTCGGCCGATATGCTCAGAGGCCTGCGCGTCTTGGGGCATAATATGAGGCCCTGTGCCGCGAATTCATGGATCATGCCCAGCGCCACCCAAGAGCTCCGTCGAATGTGTCATATGATGGATGAGCCCACCCCGCGCGTGATCATAGCAAGGATCCGCGGGCGGGTGTCCAGGCCAGGCCCACCGCGCGCTGGCGAGCGACAGCCGCTATGGTCGAGGATACCGTCGTTTCGGTTTCGTGGCGGGGCAACGCAGGCAACTCTCCGCCGCGTGTCCACGTCAACCCCGCGGACATGAGCGGTCGCGGAAGTTTAGCTGATCGCGATCCGGTCGCGCACGCGATAGACCCCTGCCGCGGCTATGGCTGTGCCCGCGAGACACCAGGCGATCAAGTATGATGGACTGAAATGAGTGACCACGGCCTCGCCGAAAAAGCCGCCACGAAACATTTCATAGAAATGGACGGTCGGGTTCAGAAGCAATAGCCGCTGCTCGGGAGCCGGAACCCAGTCCACCATGAAGAAACAGCCCGAAACTGGTAACTGGAGATACATCGCCGGTTGAATGAATCGTTCCGCCGGCTCCCAATATTCCGACCCGATGCTGATGATGAATGCCAATGCCGCCGAAAACCAGCCGGCCAGCAGCCACGCGGCGAGCACGAGGCTCGGAGATACCAGCGGCTCGATGATTCCCGTCGAAGCGGTCACGAAATAAATCAATATCAGTGCCAATGTCGTCGAAAAAAACTCCAGAACGCAACGAGCTATCATAATGTGAGCGTGAGACAGTCTTTCGTGATACAAGAGGCCCACGTTATTTCTCGAAATTCTTATCATCGGATTTATCAGGTGGCGCCATAACGTCAGCGGCATGTAACCAGTAAGCACGAACGCGATGACCGGGATGCCATGAATAATTGGTTCCTTTATCAACGACCAGATAAACATCACTCCAGTACACAAGATCATTGGTTCCAGGAACGTCCAGATAAATCCCAGATTGCTACGGCCAAATCGGACCATCATATCTCGAAAAATGAGCGCGTTGATGATCCGAAGATGGAACAGGATCCTGGACATATTACCCGGTCACCGTCTGTGGACTGTCTTTGCGGCCAGCGACTCTAGCACCGGCGGCTGGGCACGTCATCCCGGGCACAGTGCCATCAAGCAATCCCGAAACCGCGGCACGCGGATCGCGTTTCCGAATTGGTCCGAGCGATCCCGCGATTTGATCGCTTGGCGAGGCGGGATATCGCGCGGAGGCCCTGACGCGACCCCGACCCACCGGGTCGTGACCGACACGCCCGGTCGGCCTGATCACCAAACGCGGGCCCGGGGTTCCCTCATGCGCGGAACGCAATCCCCGAAAGATCCTTGGCGGAGTGTCTGGCCGGTCAGGATTGGGCGTCGGCGACACGCCATCGAGCGAAACCATCACCCCGAATTCGCGGACATCCTCATCGGATGAAGGCAACCTCCGGCGTCGGGTCGTCCAGCTTCAGCTGGCGAGACAAAAAGGACTTCTGCTTTCGGAACATATCCGCCCAGAGCGGGGTCGCATCGGTCGCGCGCCCTAGGCGCGTCAGAAGTTCCGCGAGGTGGATCGCGACATCTGACGGCTCCGTCTCCAAACGCTTGGCGACCTTATAGGCATAGATCGCATCGTCAAAAAGTGACATTTCCTTTAGCATATGCCCGAGTTGAACCCAAATCGCCGCGTCGCGTGGATGCGCGATAAGGTGTTCATTGTAGTATTTCGCGGCATTTGGCCAGTTTCTTTGATCTCGCTCCCAGTCACCCCTGGTCAGGTAATTCACATCCTGCCCGACATCAAGATCAACAGGCGGGGCTAAACCGATGTCGGCGATTGCTTCATTCTTTGACAACAGTTGACGGGCTTTAGTGACAGGCTCCGTCTGCCAATTCCGCCCCAATGTACGTATCAACGCCGTCAGGTGGAATTTCGCGTCGCTGTCTCCAGGAGCAACGGTCACCGCTCTCCCGTAGGTCTCCAGCGCCTCATCGAAGCGTCGCATTTCCTTCAAGGCGTGGCCCAACTGAACCAGGATCGGCGCGTCATCCGCGTGTTCGGCGAGGTACTCGCGATACAGCTTGGCCGCGCTCAGCCAATCCCGCCGGCGCATCGCCGCGTCGCCGTCCCGCCGATTTTGCTGCGCCTGGCGCTTGCCGAGCAAGCGTGCCGGCAGGATGTTCTTGACCATCGTCTCATGCCCTCGCTTGTTCGGGGTCATGCCGCCCGGCGGCGAGATACCCGACCCGCGCGCCGATATCGGCGAGCGTTGACGACCACAGCAGCGCCTTGAGCCGCTCCATCTGCGAGAAGGTGAGCGCGGGCCGGGTATTGATCTCGCCGCGCAGCGCCTTCACGAGCGTTCCCTTGAATTCGTCCGGTGTCGCGCATAGCAACATCGACGGCATGTCGGTGAACGCCTCGAACCCCCGCGCGGCCTTTGGCGTGCATATCACCAGCTTTCGATTGTAGAGCGCTTCGGCCATCTTGATATTCGTCCCGCCCCCCTCGGTGATCGGCACCAGCACCACGTCGGCCATTTCGAGCAACGTACTGAGGCCACCGTTGTCCTGTACCCCGACCAGCATCGAGCGGGCGAGGTTCTGGCCGATGTTCTCGCGGAAGTGGCGATCGTTTTGCAGAAGATTGCCGACGCCACCCACGACCACGATCTTTTCGAGCGGCGACAGGAAGCCGAGCGAGGGTCCGAGCAGGTTGACGAACCCGGTCGCGTTGGGCGGGTGGGCGGAGCCCACGAACAGCGCGAAGCGGTAGCGGCGCAGTTCCTTGCTCCAGTAATCCTGGCCGCCCGCAGGGCCTCTGGGCCATATCCCATTCGCCGCGATGGTGACCTGCCTGGCCACGGGTCGGAACACGTCCGCGTCGGCCTTGCTCACAGTGATGACCAAGTCCGCGTTGGCCACCAGATCCATTTCCATCTGACGGATCAACGTCACGGTCTCATTGGCCACCGGCCTTCCGTGATCGCCGGACGCGGCCGCGATCAGCTGGTACTCGACATTCTGCGACGAATAGACGATCGGCAACGATCGAAATTTTTCCGACGCGCCGCGCAGCGTCTTGATCAGCGGCCACAACCAGCACTGCTCAAGCTGGATGACATCTGGCTCGTAGTCTCTGATCAGGGCGAGCGCGCGGTCGCGGGCGTCCGCGTCCCGGAGCAGGAAGTCGACGGCGTTTACGTCGGTCCGACCGCCGATCGCGAGCAATTCATTGATGAACCAGCCGCTGAAGTGAATGTTCCAAGGCGAGGACGGCTCATCCGGATAGTCCTGCTCGCGATACAGCGCCAGATGACGAACGCTGTGGCCGGCGGCCTGATGGATTTGGTGAATCGCGTTGACGCGAACCTGTCCACCATGCCGGGGAACCGCGACCGGATACGTACATAGTGTCAGTATCTTGACCATATCAGCGCCCCACGGCGACAGGCCCGGTGGACGCCACGCCTTGCAGGCGCTGCGCCTCCTGAGCGACAGACGCGACGAACCGTTCCATCGCCGTTCGCCAAGACATCACTTTGTATCCGCGCCTGATTTCCGCCTCGAGCTTCCTGACATCATCAGGCGCGCGAAGATAGTGGCGGATCCGTTTGGTCCAGGTCACAAGATCGAGCGGATCGATCAGGTCCGCGAAGCCGGCCGCCACCTCCGGGATCGAGGAGGTATCCGCCGCGATACAAAATTTGCCTCGGGCGAGGCTCTCGGCCACTGGCAGGCCCCATCCCTCGTATAGCGACGGATAGAGGGTGAAGCGCGCGTTTCTGTATAACCAATCGAGATCGTCGTCCGAAACGTCCGTCATGATCTTGATGAACTCAGGCGACAGGTATTCGGCGGACTTGATCATCGAGACCAGATCACTGGAATTCCACCAAGCCCGCCCAACGATGACGAGCGGAATCAGCGCGTCGCGATCGGTCTGATATAGCTGCCGCCAGACGTGGAACAGCATCGCATGGTTCTTGCGCGGCTCGATCGTGCTGACATATAGGGTAAAGTCGTTCGCATCCAGCGAAGTGCGTATTTCCAGTGATCCCCGGCCTTCATCTGGGACGTCGGTTCCGAGTTCAATACGATGAAGCGATGGGGCCGGGAGTTTATGGGCTCGCAAATAATTATCAACGTCACGAAGGGTGCAATCGGATATGCAATACAACGCATCCGCCGTCCATGCCGCATCCAATAGATATTTTGGAAAGCGGATATTCATCCCGGGCACGCAGAATTCCGGAATGATCGTTGGTATCACGTCGTAGACTACCTGAATCACATTTATTCTCATCTGCTGCTTTACCGCGTAAAGCAGCTCCATGAAATTTCCGTCCCACAGCAGCCCGGCGCTGATGATGACGTCGCCATTGAAAAACTCGAGGACCACCTCATCGTTGTCTTGAGGATGAGCCGCCGCCTCCGCGATCTTCGCGACCGTGCCGAGCCGATTCTTTAGTTGCCCGAGAAACAACCGCAGATCGTCATCATCAGCCTGCTCCGGCGATCTTGGCGTCTTGGTGGCCATCCGCGGCGGCGCGGCCGCCCCATCCAGCGCGCCCTTGGTCTCGCCGAGGATCGCCGCCGCCTCGGGTCTGCCGATCTTGAAAAATTCCCCGGCGCCCAGATCAAAATGAAAAAATTCAACGATGAAGCCAGACAAAAGAAACGCCCGACCGATTTCTCGCTCGACCCGAACAATTCCAACAGCGTTTCGGTCTTTATATTGACGACTCGTCGTCAGGTCTATCAGAAACCGTATATCTGGCATATTTCCCGTTTCAATTTTCGCGATGGAGGGGACGCGCGCGCTCGTGTCGAGTATGCTATGAATCTTCATGATTTCTCAATTCACTCCAAACCGTGCCGCTCGGCGTTGGCGCGCGCGTCGCCGCGGCCGGCCCGACCGTGCCGCCAAAACATTTGTCGGCCAATCACCATCGAGACGTCGCATTCACCGAAACGTATGCGGATACGAATTAATGTTAATCCAGCCGACCGACCAAGTCCAGCCTACTCCAGCCGTCGCATCGGTGCCGCGGCCGGTTGGACCGGTGGTTCAGCCCGTCGCGACCGGCCCGGACGACCCGGCGCGCCACCGCGCGAGGGCTGGGACGACCCGCGATCGGAGCAGGGCGCTGGCGTTTTCGGCGCGGGCCGCGGCGGGCTGACGATGTCTTGAGGCTGGCCAGGCCGCCTCGCGGGATCGACCGGCTTGGGGGAAAGGACAGGCCACGAGAACCGCGAGGCGGCGCCGCCTCAATTCGCCGTGACATGATCGCGACCGCCTGGATCGCGCCGGCGGGGGCTGGAAGATTGCCCGCGCTGACAAGGCGCGTCGGTTCCGTCCGCCGTCGCGGCGCCGCGTATTGAGGTCTTGTTCGAGAGCAAGAATCAAGTAACATGCGACTATGACTCAGCGGACGCATCGATCCAATGCCCAAGGCGAGTGAATTTCTGGCGCGTTTGGTCAACGGCCATCGGCATTCCGAGATCGACTGGGAAGCGCTGCTCGAGGCGAATTACCTGGCGTTGTTCTCGGGAAACAATGACCTCGGGATCATCGACATCGGCGGCCACGCGGGCAGACATTCCCGAACAATCCAGCAGCGATTGAGGCCCAAGCATCTGATGATATTTGAGCCTCTACCGGCGCAGCGACAGATGTTGCGGGAGATGTTTTCGCGCGATCCTAACGTCAGCGTCCTCGGCTTCGCCTTGGGCAATCAGCGCGGCCATACCAAATTTGTTGTCAAGCAAGGCTCTCCCGAGGAATCTGGGCTTCGCAGACGGTCCTTCTACAATGATGGGAGCGATCGGGATTTGCAATATATCGACGTGGATGTGGAGACGTTGGACGGATTGGAGATTTCATTCCAGGTTGACTTCATCAAGATCGATACCGAGGGCGGAGAGATCGATATCTTGCGGGGCGCGACCCAGTTGCTAGGCCGTGACGCGCCGGTCATCTCCGTCGAGTATGGTCCAGGCGGCTATGACGCCTACGGCCACAAGCCTGGAACGCTGTTTGAATTGGCGACCGGGGCGGGTTATGGGGTCTTCGATTTGTTTGGGAACCGCTTTGGCTCGATGGATGAATGGTTGTCATGTGTCGCCCGAGTCTATTGGGATTATTTGCTGATACCTGAATCGCGCCAGCCATCCCTCGCGGACCGGCTCGAGATCATCCGATCCCTTGGCGAGCAGGCGATTTCGTCCGCGCGCAAGGACGCGTGGTAGATAAATGGTCGCGCGCGGGATGATCGCGGCGGCGGCGCGGGACGTGAGGCCGACACTCTTGACATCGTGATCGTCGGGTTCGCGACAATCAGGCGCGCGGACACCGCGAGAGGTCCCGGACACGACGCGCCGGTGTCGCGCATCGGCGCGGGCGGCGTCGGGCTGGTGACGAGGACGCTTTGCCAGGCATGAAGGATCGGAATAGACACGCGCTCTGCGTGGGCGTCTACGGCAGCGGCTCGACGTGGGTCTTCAATGTGGTCGGCCGGCTGTTTCGGCTCTTCGCCGAAGCGGGCGAGGTGCTGTCGATCTTCGCCGACGAGTTTTCTCCCGGACAGGAGGAGCAGGTCCGCCGGGCGGAATTTCTGGTCGTGAAATGCCATCGCCCGTCGGCCACACTGCGCGTGATGGCCCGGCTGGCCGCCATGCCGACCATTCTGACGATCCGCGACCCTCGCGACGCGGTCGCCTCGATGATGACGCGCTTCGACATGACGCTTCCGGAGGCATTGGGGGCGGTCAAGGAGACCTGCGATGCGATCTTGCTGACGCGGTCCGATGCCGCGGCGTTGCTGCTTCGATATGAGGATGGCTTCATCAACAGACCCGAGACGATCGAGGCGATCGCGCGCCGACTGGAGCTGTCCATATCGGAGGAGCAGCGCGATGCCATCTTCGCCGCGCTGACGCCAGACGCGGTCTCCGAGGCGATCGCGGGATTCAAGGCGCGCGGCGTGTTCGGCGATCGTCGGGCGCTGCTCGCGCTGGAGCCGGAGACACAATGGCATTTGAACCACATCGGGGATCGGCGAGTTGGCAAGTGGCGGGAGGTGGTCAGTGAGGCGGAGGGGGCGGGCATTGTCCACGCCACGCGGGACTATTGCGCCGCGTTCGGATATGGCGAGCCCGCTCCGCTCGCGGTCGGGGCGGAGATCGACTTCTCGAGCGCGGGGACGGGGGTCAGCCATCTGCGCGATGGCTTCGCGCTGGCTGAACCATGGGGCATTTGGTCGGAGGCGGAGCGCGCGACGCTCCAGTTGAGCATGCGGCAGCCGATCGCCAGCGCTCTGCGGCTCCACATGACATGCGTGCTCGGCCCGATACTCCAGAGTGATCTTCAGGATTGTCACGCGCGACTGTCGGTCAGCGGCAGGCCGGTGCTGGAATTACGGTCGTCGTCGCTGAATCCGTTCCATATGCTGGTGATCATTTTCCTGGAGCGGGACTTCGTGGCGGGTCGCCGGGAGCTCGATCTGGAGTTCCAATTCGATGGACTGGTCTCGCCGCGCGACTTGGGCCTGGGCCTCGATCGGCGCGGGCTCGGGATCGGGCTGGTCCGGATGCGGATCGAGGCGGCGTCCGCCGAGGCGGGTTGACCGTTCCGCCCGGCGCGGCGCCACCTCAGCGGCGCGCGCGCGCCCGGTGGCGGGCGAGGTCGGCCTCCACCATCTCCGCGGCCATGTCCTCGAGCGAGGTGCTCGCCTGCCAGCCCAGCACCCGCCGCGCCTTGGCCGGGTCGCCGAGCAGCAC
>Ga0116230_10007113_pt1 | contig 11055 bp, 9 predicted proteins | sample S1TSphfallax_3_FD_88678 | JGI IMG/M metagenome (GOLD analysis project Ga0116230, IMG submission 88678) | Host-associated microbial communities from peat moss isolated from Minnesota, USA - S1T2_Fd - Sphagnum fallax MG | ecosystem: Host-associated > Plants > Peat moss > Unclassified | place: USA...
CTGCTCTAAATTGACTCGTTCAATATCGCCGCCAATGCTGCCTTCAGTAAAGCTCAGCGCCATCCACGGTTCGAAATGGGTGATGACGCGCGGCTTCACCTCCGGATGTTTCGCCAGATAGAAATTCAAGCCATCGGCAAAAGCGTCCATCAGCTTCTTCAGCCATGGCGGACTGGACTGATATTCGCTCTGCAGCTGCGCCGGATCAATGAACAGCTTCATGCGCAAATCCTGATAGATCTTGGATTCGCCTTCCGCTTCGGCCAAGCGTCCCATCGAGTTCAGGTAATTCGTTTCCACACGATTGAAATCATCTTCCGCCTGCGCGTAAATCATGCCAAAAACCACGTCGGCATCCGTTTCGCCATAGATATGGGCAATGCCCCAATCGTCGCGAACGATAGTGACTGCTTTGGCTTCCTGCTGCCAGCGGTCAAGATCCGCCGCACTGGCGACGGCGCATAAAGCCGCCAAGACGAAAATTATTTTCTTCACGAGTTTACATGCTAGCGCGGCGCGAAGGACACACGATCACGACGTCGCCGCTTGCAGCATCGCTTTCGCATATCCCACGTTATAAGCAAAGCCCGTGTATCCGCCGCCGCCCGGATAAGTTGGTCTAAAACCAGGCCGCTCCCGATCCGCATCCAATGCGCGCGGATGCTCTGGATACAAGGTCCGGCTATACTTCAGCCGCACCAGTTCCTTCATCACGGAAAACATATTGATCTGGCCCTCGTCAATAAACACCTCGGTATATTCTTCATAAGGCTTGCGGACGCGGACATTGCGGTAATGAACGTGGTTGATGCAGTCGCGCTCGCCGAAATATCGGGCCACTTCCACCGGATTCTGGCCCATTTCGCGCGTCACGCCGCAATCGAACGTGATGCCATTAGCTGGACTTTTCACAATGTCCACCAATTTCTTCCAGCCTTCCACCGTGCCCATGATTTGTCCGGAACCGCGGCTCAAGGGCGCGGGCGGATCATTCGGATGAAGCGCCAGCCGCACGTTCGATTGCTCCGCCACTGGAATAACAGCCTTCAAAAAATAGCTGACGTTCCGCCACATCTCTTCCAGCGAGTGAGCGCCTTCGTTCTCCAGCGGCGGCAGATCTTTGACTCTCTTATAGTCGAACGCGGTTAAACCGGCGCCCGCCCGTCCCATCTCTTCGTAATAGCCTTCCACAATGCGGTGCGCGTAAAAGTTGTACTCAATCACGGGAAGCCCCGCCTTGCCCGCCGCGCGAATGGATTGCTTCAGCATCTCAATCTCTTCATCACGGCCCGGCTGGCCATAAATGGTTTTAGGAAACCCGCTGATCATCATGTTGAAAAGCGTCAGTCCGCCCTTGCTCAGCATGTCGATGCGTGACTTAATCTCGGCTTCCTCCCACGGCATCCTGGGGCCGCCCATCACCACGTAATCCACGCCAAGCTGTTTTACTCTCCGCATGCCGGCTTCATCCAATCCGCCGGCGGAAAGCCCGCCGCCTCCAACTTCCAGGCAGATCTTTGGTAATTCCGCCAGGTCTGCCGATTGCGACCGCAAAACCGGAAGCGCCAGTGCCGAAGCACCGGCGGCATGAATCATTTCTCGTCTCGAGATCACGAAACCTCCTTGCTGGTTCAGGGCAGAGGCGCCAGCGTGACTCCGTCCAGCCAGACTGTTCCCGTCAATCTTATGCCAGTCTCCCGGCCGGGTGGCCGCATAATCTCCACTCTGGCCAGATGCGTTTGCGGCCCCACCTGAAAAATCTTGCTGATGGATGTCCATTCCTGCGTATGCGCGAAGCTGTTGGTGGCCACATCCAGCCTCGGAATGTCTTCGGCGTCCACCACGCGCACCACCACTCCCTGATCCCCTGTCAGCTCCGCGGTTTTCATGGCCGCTTTAATCTGCCAGATTCCTGGCGTCAGCAAAACATTTTGATACGCGATGGGAGATGAATCTTTTGGCGTGTCCAGAAACCGGATGCGCAGGCTGGTGTTGCCCTTGAATCCGCCGTCGCCGTCGCGGTCCACCAGCACCGGCTCACGCGGCAGCAAGCGCCAGTCGAAAGGGCATTCTACCGGAGCCATTTCAAAACTGCCGTTATAAATCCAGTTGGTCTTTCCATAACTGCCGTCCAGACGCGCCGTATCCTGCATCCATGAAGCCATGGCTTCGTCCCAGCGGCCGTCGTTGGCCAGCAGGGCGGTGTAAGAACCGGCGCTCTGAATACTGGCCAATGAATTCTGATTGATCCAGTTGAAAGTTTCCTGCGCTTCTTCCAGCTTGTTCTGGTTCACCCAGAAGCGCAAGAACCCGTTCGCCGCCGCCGCCGAGCGCGGCAAGCCATGGTTCAGTAAATCCGACAAGGGTACATCCATCTGGCTATAGAGGGCGAACACGCGGTCATAGTAAGCCGACAGGTCCGGATTCCTCAGCACGGTCAGCAAGTGCTCCAGCGCCTGAGGGTAATCTTCAATTCGGAGGTAGAGGCTGGCTGCGCGAAATAAGATGGCGGGATTTCCAGGCGCCGAAGCCAGCGCCTGACGAATGCAGAATCTGCCGAGCTCCACATTCTTCGCGTTCATTTCCGAATCGGCTAAATCAGCCCAGCGGTAGGCAGACGCAGGATTCAGAATTAACGCGGCTTGCGCTTCGGCCAGAGGCTGATCGGCAGGATCATCCACATTCGCCGGTGAATCGTTATTAGCTGGCTGGCATAACAGCAGTTCGCAAAACAATTGTCTGCTGGCTGCCGGAGCGGCGGCGGTTTTTTCAAGCCATAAGTTCAAAGTCCCGTAAAGCACCAGCAGCAAACCTACTAACGACCCAGCCAATTTTGTAAAAATGGCGACAGACTCCTTGGTCAATGATAACGTCGGCGGCACATATAATGACCAGCAATGAAGGTTTTCCGGGTGCTGCTGCTGTTTTGGGTATCGGCACCCTGTTTATTGGCGAGTGAAGTGAGCCGGCAAAGCTGGGACACCGAAAGCGGCTTGCCACAAAACACCGTCCAAGCCATCCTCCAGACACGCGATGGCTATTTGTGGTTCGCCACCGAAGGCGGCCTGGCGCGTTTTGACAGCGAGCAATTTACGGTTTTCAACAGCAAGAACACGCCAGCCCTGCGCAGTAACGACGTGCGCGCCTTACTGGAGGATCCGTCGGGCACGCTTTGGATTGCCACCGCCGATGGCGTCGCCGCCATGTCAGATGATCACTTTCGGTCTTTCACCACGGATGCGGGATTGCCTTCCAACTTTGTCACCGCCTTGTTTCAAGATGCCTCGCGCCGCGTCTGCGCGCAGACCGCGGCGGGAAACGCCTGTTTTGACGGTGAACATTTCGTGAACAGCAGCAGCCAGAAGACGGCCGCCGCTTCTCTTCAGAATCTTCAGCAATTCGTCTCCAGCGCCGTTCTTTGCTCGTATGTCGACAGGGAAGGCAACACTTGGATCGGCACGGAATCCTCCGGCGTCACCATTCTGCGCAAGCTGTATTTTCAGTCGTTCTCCGAACGCGCACAGGGCCTGGATGATCAGGTGCGCTGTGTCTATCGCGACCACTTGGGCGCTGTCTGGTTCGGCACCAACTCGCAAGGGCTCACGCGTTATACCAATGGCGTGTTCACCCGTTTCACGGCAGCCCAGGGACTCTCCAGCAATGTCATCGTCTCCATTGGCGAAGACGCGGCTGGCGATCTGCTGGTGGGCACTCCAGACGGCTTGAACCGCCTGCACAATCAGCACGTCACGATTATCACTTCTTCAGACGGACTGCCCGACGATTTCATACGCTCTCTGCATACCGACGCTGACGGGACCATCTGGATAGGCACGCGCCATGGTCTGGCCCGGCTTCACGGAGGCCAATTCCAGACTTACACGCATGCCGATGGCCTGGGCAGCGATCTGATTGGCAGCCTGACTCGTGACCGCGCGGGTCACCTTTGGATTGCCACTCTGGCCGGACTCTCGCGCTTCGACGGCGCGCATTTCAAAAACTTCACCATGGCCGGTGGCCTTTCCAGCAACGTCATCACCGCGCTCTATGTCGATTCAGAAGACACGCTTTGGATCGGGACGCAAGGCGGCGGTCTTGACCGGTACGCGCGTGGCATCATCCAGCGCATAACGCTGGCCGGCGTGCCCGATGTCATTTACGGCATCACCGAAGACGCGCATGGGGATTTGTGGCTTGCCTCCGATACCGGCATTATTCGGCTGCACACTGGAGAAGCCGTTTCTTACGGAGTCAGCGATGGTTTGCGCGTGAATGAATGCTCCGGCGGCGGCCATCCGGGCATTGCCAAGTCGGCGGATGGCGGCATCTGGTTCGCCACTTTGAAGGGTGCGGCGCTGCTGCGGCCTGACGTCGTATTCAATCATCTTCCTCCGCCCGTAGCGATTGAATCGGTGGCAATTGATAACAAAGTTATTTCAGGCAAATCGTCCCTTAACATACCGCCCGGCCCGAATCGGCTGGTCTTCAATTACGCGGGACTCAGCTTTCTTTCTCCGCAAAAAACTGATTTCCGCTACCGTCTGGAGGGCTTCGATAAGAACTGGGTGGAGGCTGGCAACGCGCGCTCGGCGTTCTATACGAATCTGAGTCCGGGTAGTTATTCGTTTCATGTCATCGCGCGCAATGGGGACGGCGTCTGGAACTATCAGGGCGCGGCGGTGGCCATTTACATTCAGCCGCACTTTTATCAGACCTGGTGGTTTGCCGCGCTCATGCTTTTGCCGTTTGCCGGCGCCGGTTACGGCATTTATCGCTGGCGCATTGCGCGCGTGGAAGCGGCCATGGAGTCGCGTTTCCAGGCCGTGCTGGGAGAGCGCAACCGCATTGCGCGCGAGATTCACGACACGCTGGCGCAAGGCTTCGCCGGCGTCTCCGTGCAGTTGGAAATTGTTTCGCGCCAGTTAGACAGCGCCAGCGCCAGCGTGCGCGAACATCTGGATCAGGCGCGCATGCTGGTGAGAAGCAGCCTGGCTGAGGCGCGCCGCTCTATCTGGGAGCTGCGCTCGCAGTCATCGGAGATGGAAGATTTGGCTTCGAGGCTAAGCAAAATGGCGGCACAGATGGGGGCCTCAGGCCAGCCGAAAATTGCGCTGCAGGTGCGCGGCACTTACCGTCCGCTGCCTCCGCGCACCGAAGATGAACTGCTGCGCATTGCCCAGGAAGCGGTGACTAACTCCATCCGCCACGCTTCGGCCTCGGCTATTGATCTGGAACTGGCGTTCGATCCAAGGCTGCTGCGGATGACCATTGCCGACAACGGCAAAGGCTTCTCTCCAAATGGCGACACGGGCGGAGTAAATGGTCACTTCGGCTTGAAAGGAATGCGCGAACGCGCCGCCGCCATTGATGCGAAACTGAATCTGGATACGGCACCGGGAAAAGGCACCCGGCTCTGTGTTGAAGTGGCTGTTTGAACTAATGAACAAAATTCGAATTCTTGTTGTGGATGATCACCATGTGGTGCGCCAGGGACTGGTGGCTCTGATTAATTCCGCCGGCGATATGGAAGTGGTGGGCGAAGCGGCGGATGGCCGCAAAGGAGTGGATCTGCATGGCCAGCATCTGCCCGACGTCACCATCATGGACCTGCGTCTGCCCGTGCTGGGCGGCGTGGAAGCCATTCAGGAAATTCGCCGCCGGACGCCGCAAGCGCGCGTCATTGTGCTGACCACCTTTGACGGCGACGAAAATATCTACCGCGCCTTGCAGGCCGGCGCGCGCGGCTATCTGCTGAAAGATATGTTCGGCGATGAACTGATGGATGCCATTCGCATCGTCCACGCCGGCAAAACGCGCATCCCGCCCGTGGTGGCGCAGCGGCTGGCCGAACGCATGCACAGTTCCGAGTTAACCAGCCGCGAACTGGATGTCCTGCGTTTGATTGTCGCCGGCAACAGCAACAAGGAAATTGGCAACCATCTGCATATCTCCGAAGCGACGGTGAAAACGCACATTAACAATTTGCTGGGAAAATTGGGCGTGTCCGATCGCACCCAGGCCGCCACATCCGCCATCCAAAGAGGGATTGTCGAGCTGCCATGAAGTTTCTTCTGCTGGCCTTATTGCCGTCATTCCTCCTGCATGCTTCAGCCGATTCAGCCTGGCATCAGGCGACCGAAGCAGAGCTGAAAGAGGTGATTCCCGCGCGCGCGCCCGTGGAGAAAGAACGCATTGAAACCGAATTTCGCACCGCCTCCGGCATCACCGACGGCAAGGCCAGCGTTTTTGGCGTTGTGCTGATTACCGCTGGCTATTCGGCCGACGGCAAATACTCGCATTTCTTTGTCACCCAAGTCCCGCTGCTGGTGGGCGACATCAAGCTGAAGCCGGGCAATTATGTTTTCGGATATCAGAGGAATACCGATTCACTGAGCGTCAAGTTTTATGAAGCGTCCAGCGGAAAATATCTGGGCGCGGTGGAGGCCGTCAGAAACAGCCGCATCGGAAAGATAGAGTCGTTCCATATATTTGCTCCTTCGGACAAGTCCGCCGTCCAGATTGGGCGTTTTGCCTTCCCGTACAAATTCGCGCGCCAGTGATGACGATACTGGTGGCAACCTGGAGCGATGGTCTATTCGCGATTTCAGGCGATGAGATCAGACAAGAGATTGCGAACCAGCCCGTCCGAGGGCTGGCGCCAGATGGCCGAGGAGGTGCGCTCGCCATTGCCGGCCGCCATTCCTTGTGTAGGCGTGAACTGGACGGTGAATGGGCTGCCGTCGCGGAGAGCGAGTTTGAGCTTTCCTGCTGTATGGCTGTGAAAGACAAGATCTACGCGGGAACGGATGATGCACGCATGGTGTGTTTGCACCCTCAAACCAGAGAGTTCTCTCTTCTTGACGGTTTTGATCGCGTCCCCGGGCGGGATGAGTGGTTTGCCGGTTCGGCAATCGTGAATGGGCAGCGAGTCGGACCTCCGTTAGGAATACGCTCAGTCGCGGCTAACTCGGACGGGAGCGTACTTTACGCTAATGTTCATGTGGGCGGCATTCCGCGTTCCCTGGATGGCGGAGAAACCTGGCAGCCCACAATTGCAGTCAATAGCGATGTTCATGAGGTGTGCGCGCACCCGGCAGATCCCGACATTGTCGTGGCCGCCTCGGCCGTCGGGCTTTGCATCAGCCGCGATGCCGGTGCCACGTGGACCATCGAAAAACACGGGCTCCACGCGACGCACTGCTCCGCCGTGGCGTTCGCGGGCGACGATATCCTGGTCTCCGCTGCGACAGATCAATTTGCCGCGCACGGAAGAATTTATCGCCGGCCGGTCAGTCCGGATGGAAACATCGCGGCCGTCGAAGGCGGTCTGCCTTCTTGGATGAATGGCATTGTCGACACAGGTTGCATCGCCGCAGCCGGCTCAACGGTTGCCATGGCTGACAGAGCCGGCACCGTTTACCTGTCGGGTGATTTCGGGCGTACGTGGTCACGAATTCGCAGCGGACTGCCGGCTCCAAGCTCGGTTCTAATCTTTTGACGGACCGGCCCGCTCCATCAAAAGATGTACGCCAAATTCATCCGTTAGGGCCTAGGCGCAGGCAAGGGTTCGCCTTAATCTGGAGACAACTGGAAGACGTGAACCATGAAAGCTGGTTTGGCCAGCTTGGTTCACAACAGAAGCTGAGAATAAAGAAGCACGGCGCCGGTCCCCTCCGGCGTCGTTTTTTTGCACCAAACGCTTGAGATCATCGGCACGTTGGAGACACCTTCCAAAGAGTGCCCAAACCAGCCGTTAGCGTCATTCTCACCAGGAGAAATAGCGAAGACGATCTGTCTTCCGTGCTGAAGACCATCCAAGCCCAGACCTTCGCCGACTTTGAGATTCTGATAGCCGGCCAGCACCGCAACCAGCTTGTGGAGAACGCTCGGGGCGATTATCTGGCATTTGCCGATCCGGAGCAGCGCTGGATGCCGTCCAAACTGGAAAAGCAGATGCTTACACTTCGTGAGAACACGGAAATAAGCTGGTGCTACTGCGACGCTTTCCTGGCCTACACTCAGTCGCGCTGCGGAGAAACAGCGCGTTTGCATTCCGGGAACATACTGCGCCCTTTGCTGGTGAAGAACTTCATTCCTCCCGGTTCACTGGTGCTCAGGCGCGCTGTCTTTGACGCGCTGGGTGGCTTTGATGAGTCCGGCAGTTACTTATCGAGCGAAGAATGGGAACTCTGGATTCGCATCGCCGCCGAACATCCCATCGCGCTGGTGAACGAACCGCTCATGTCCATTCCAATTCAGACTGCGCTGTCCGGGCCCGCCAGTGAGCAGCGGCAAACCAGCATGAAGCGCGTGGTGGAATCGGCCGTGGCTCGCCACCGCGACCGCTTGAAAGATTTGCGCTCCGAATCGCTGGCCGAAATTTGCATCTCCGCCGGGAACGCCCATTTGAAGGCGAACCAGCGGGATCAGGCGCGGCTGCATTTCGAAGAGGCTTTAACCCATGCTCCGCTGCGCTCGGACGCTTATCTAAGCTGGGTTTCCAGCTTTCTTTCCTCGGAAGCGCAGCAGCAAATCCGCGACTTGCACAACCTCAGCCGCCAGTTGCAGAAAACGGACAAGGTGAAGGCAGCGGAAAAAACGGGCGCTTAGGGACAGTCGCTCATATCGCCCACTTGCGCAATGTAGCGGTCAATGCCATGAAAGAGTTCCGTCAGAACCGTTTCCCGTGTCACCAGTTGAAAGGACATGGACGTCTCCACCACCACGAACACCGACCGTTCCTTGGTTTCCAGATTGATCTCCTGTTTCATGGCCGCCGCCTTTGACCAGGCACGCTCAATGGCTTCGGCGCTTTCATGCACACTGATCAGCGCGACAAGCGCCGGCCCGCTCCAGCGGTATAACAAAGTGTCTGACGATAAATGCTGGGCGAAGTGATTCGCCACCCGCAGCATCACCTCATCTCCTACCGCCCGGCTGTATTTTGAATTGATGGCTGAGAGCCTGGTCACCACAAACACGGCGATGGCTGCCTGGCCAGCCGTTTGCAGCGTGTCGCTGATAGTGCGTTCAGCGGAGCGCCGGGATGGCAGCCCGGTAACTGTGTCCATCATGCCGAAACGCGGCGGAGGGGGCACGTCGGAGACGATCACGGCGCGGCCAATCTGCTCACGCACTTCCTGAGACCTCGCCACCGCCTCGCTTTGCAGCCGAACCGTCTCCTCTCTCACCACGTCCAGACAGCTCATGATGCGGGAACGCAGCAGCCGGATGTCGTCAATCTGCGCCGCTTGTTCCAGTTCGCGGGACACAAATTGCAGATGGTGAACGGAGCGTGTTCTGGATTCACTCAGATAGGTGATTGTCTCCGTCATCGTCCGCATCACGGATTTCAGCTCCACTGTATGGGAGAGGTTAAACTTCAGCACCCGGCTGTTGTAGTCGCGAAACAGGTCCAGGGCCCGGCTAACGGTAGTTTCCACATCCGCGGAGCTGGCTTGGTCATGTATGTTGGCGGCCAGAGCCAGCATGCTTTCGCGGAAGGCCGACAGTTCGTCCTCCCGGCCATCCACCGTGTGGCGGGCCATACCGGCCAAAGTGGAATGTAACGAACGGGTTAACTGGGATGCATTGGACCTGCCATTCCGCAATAAACCTCTGAACGTAGATATATCCACGTCAACAGAGTGGCTACAGGAGCCAACTTTCTCGCGGATTTAGTCCTTTATCTGCTCAATAACCTGCTTTTTGGCGCTTTCCGACGGGTCACCGTGCGTGTGAAAGACAATTTTGCCGCTGGCGTCCAGCACCACCACATAAGCATCGCCGCCGGCGGAAAAGTCCACGGCCTTCTTCAATTCATCCTGCCCCTGCACCACCGTCAGGAAACGGTCCTGTCCGGCAGCAGGCACCAAAGCTTTCATGCTGCCCTTGATCATGCCGCGCACAAACCGGGGCGCATCCTGAATCACCGCAATGTTGTAAAGCGGCACACCGGGCTTCGCCGTCACCTGCGCCCCAATTTCCTTGTCCCAGCGCTCCATCGCCCTCTGTGAGCTTTGCGTGAAGCCGATAACAATAACGGCTGGATGCCCGGCCACGGCTTCGGGCAGAGTCAGTGTATGACCGGATAGACTCTGCGCCTGGGTCATGGGCATCGGCACAGAGGTCATGGGAGTGGATTCCGCCATCAAGAGACCGGCCCCGGCCAAAGCAAGACTAACAACAACAGCTAAATAATTGCGAACGTGCATTCCTTTTTATTTTGCCTCACGCTTAAGCAAGCAGAACTCCCAAACCGAACGACAGAAGCTGCCACGAAACCACATCCGTCAAAGGCTTTTGGCTGACATGCGCGGCCAGCAGCCCGCCGAAAATTCCCGGATGCGCCTCCAGTCCGGCCAGCGCCTTTCTCCGCAGAGTTTGGTTCCTGTCCATCACCAGCAGCAAGGCAGCCATCCGCAGCGGCCGGGAAGCAATTTTCCGGTGCGCCTGCTGATAACGTTGCATATCGCCCGCGTTCAGCGCATCCACCAGCGCGGCTGCCTGCCGGAAAGCCAGGCACATGCCTTCGCCCGTGATGGCGTCCACCGAACCGCTCGCATCGCCCAATAAAACGTAGCCGTCGCAAAACACGCGGCATAGCCTGCGCGAAACCGAAAGCGAACCCATTTCCGGCGTCACCGGGTCCGCACCCGCCAGTTTTTTCGCCAGAACGGGTATTCGGCTGAGCGCGCCCTCCAGACGCAAATGCGGATCGCGGGAAAGCAAAGCAACGCCCACCCGGTTTTCGCATACCGGCGTGACGTAAATTTGAAAACCCTCGCCCCAATATACTTCCACATAGCTCGACCAAGGCGGAGCCGCGTAATGCCGCCGAAAGCCATAGCGGCGCTTCTCACTTTTGCAGCGCTCAAGCCCCGCCTGTTTCCGCACCGATGAATTTTGCCCGTCGGCACCCACAATCAGCCTGGTCTCGATGGAACCGCCGTTGAACCGCACGCAGCCGCGCTCCGTCCGCACATTCTTTACGCCCCACAGCAGCCGCACTCCCATTTGTTCGGCCCTGGCCATCAGTTGTTCATGCAGCAGCAC
>Ga0116230_10007114_pt1 | contig 11055 bp, 13 predicted proteins | sample S1TSphfallax_3_FD_88678 | JGI IMG/M metagenome (GOLD analysis project Ga0116230, IMG submission 88678) | Host-associated microbial communities from peat moss isolated from Minnesota, USA - S1T2_Fd - Sphagnum fallax MG | ecosystem: Host-associated > Plants > Peat moss > Unclassified | place...
AATGGAATTAGGGTTTAGATGTCTACTTTTGTGCGGGTTTTCCTAGGTGGGATAAGTGGTCATCTACTAGTTCCATTTTGGTTTTGTTAGTTCCACTTTTGGGTGCAGTCACACTAAAAGGAGCCACAACAAATGTAACACATGCTTAGTTTTTCATGTTCATAAATGGTAATTTATTTTGGTGTTGAAAGTGCAAGATTTTTTAATATAATAAGGTTCATAATATATCATTGGAACATGTGAATTAATTTTTTAAATATCCAATGAATAAAAAGCTCTCCAATGCATTCATTAAACATTGTAACTTTTTTTAAGCATGAAAAAGACTTACAAATAGACTTCAAAACTTTTTTAAATTATATATTTTTGAAATATTTTACTTAAACCTTGACATAATAGTATTTTTTTAAATTAAGAGTTTAAAAATATATTCTAATGAATATTCCTTGAAAAACAATCCCATTGTAGGAGAGTGTGGCTCATGTTATCCCATTTGCACCCTTTGATTTTTGCTAGTTCTAGTTGTAATGTAAATCAATAGTGGAGATTATTCCCCACTAAATGTGTTTTAAAATAAGCCATGATAGAACCTTTTACAACTTGATGGAATGGTGTCTCACCCTACCAAACTTTGATCCATTCCTAGGTGCAACATGGCTTACTGGGCTAGTTCCACACATTTTTAATGGGCTAATATTTTAAATCAATGGGAAGTTACATCTTATAAAATTAATTAAGTTGCATAGAAAAAACCTATCTATGTAAAAGCTTTGTTTGACTTTTTTTCATCTTGGCTACTTAAATTACCACACTAGTAAGTTGTATAATAAATAATAAAATAATGTCTATAGGAGTTTGCACATGTTTTCATTTCAAGCCATTGGATTGATTAGTGACAATGGTGATTATGATGGTATGGTGCCTGCTAGGAAGGTTGGGATGTCCAATGACGCTTTGGGGATGGGAAACCCATAAGATCTACCATGCCACCACTAGGAAAGCTAATAGTCAACTTTACCCCTATGCCCAATTGTCATTAGGCAATCTAATGTTAGTTAGTTATGGACATTTTCCAATGGTGCCTCATTCATATCATCATATTCCATATGCTTTTCAAATTGATGTTCAACAAGCTTTACATATCCCTTTATCTCGATCCTTCCAATATTGCATCTTGGCATTTTTTTTGTTATTCCCTTCTTGGTGTGTGTCCTTTCTTCCACAAGGTGGTGAAAATACCCAAAGAGTCGCCTTCATTTGTGTCAATACATGGGTGGTGACTAGGAGACATTATAGGAGGAGCACACGATTAAAACATTCATTTTAGCTTCTCACAAATGTTTGAAGTCAACTCCAGATCTTACCCCACCTCCCTCAACATGATTACACTACACACATGCCCTTACTCATGTAGGGGAGTATGTTTGAACAAACTTGCAACCCCATTTGATGAGACCATAAGGGTCTTTTGCTTCTTCCATCCACTTGTTGAAGTTGATCTCCCCCCTTTTGTTGATGATTTCCATCATGAGATAAAAGTTACTTTAGATTGGGAGGCATTTATCTCTACCTTGGTTCATTCACCACGTCTTTTTTACAATGGCCTTTCATGTATGGTGTATGAACTTTTACAAGACTATTTTGTCTTAGATGATTCTACAAGCGGCTTTAACCTCTTTTTTGAAGTATGTGGGCACATTGCTTGAGTTCATGTTCCACCTTCATTATCGTGTTTGTTTTTTACATCTTAACTCCTAATGTTGGAAAAACAATTTGGAGGCATATGTCCCATCATGATTGGTGAGGTGATTTATCACCTAATTGCTTACACATTGGTTATTTAATTTAAGGTTATTTTCATGAAACATTTTAGTCTTCATCAATTTGGTGTGACAACTTTTGGCAAATGTGAAATAATGGTTTGTGGCATTCAAACAATGTTAAATTTTCACCCAAATTGGGTGGTGCTACAAATGAATGTTCATAACACTTTTAATTCAATGTCACAATCAACCATTTTTCAAGAGTTACGATTTTCGCCTAGTTCTTTAGAATAGCTTTTGACGTACCCCCAAGTTCCTTGATGGATTCAATTACGAATCCAAAGATGAAAACAATGGAAGGAGAGGGAATTGGGGCATGCTCCCTGGCTCGCAGCACTTTGAGGGTAGAGGGGTGTGCTAGAGCTTTGGGATGGGAAGATTGATAAGCAATTCAATTACTCACACGGACCTGCACAAACCAAACACGAACTCACAAGGTTCACCACGGCCTAGACTTGGGGGAAGCCATCACCTTCCCCTTTATAGTATACTATGTGCATGGCCATGGGACAAGCACCCAAATGTCATTTTGTCCCGGGACTCTCATTTGGGAGTCCTGAAATTCCCAAAGTTGGGGACTTTTTCGACTTTGGGGGCCCATAACTTTTTGTGAAAACCTTTGATTGAGATGAGGTCTAAAGAAATTTTTTAGCCCTCATCAAGAGCTTTCCAACGGTATATCACATGCCACCTATGTGCAACGAAATCTGGGCAATTCTTTACTTTTAATGGTTGGGAGTCAAATTGACAATTTGACTCCCGACCTTTCTTTTGGCCATAACTTGTGTTTTAAGTGTCCAAATGGGTCATGCGAAACCATTTTAGACTTCTAAATCACAAGATCTTTTCAATAATATAAAACAAATTTTGATATAATGGGTTTTGACCCTTGAAATTACCCTCTGAAGATTCGGAAGTCCATCGGGACTCCAACTCCCAAAGTGGGAGCTCACTTGGGAATGTGAGGGTTCATTCCTTCACACTCTCCCACACTCTTGGGAACTTAAAATGTGACTTCCAGGCTTTAGACTTGACTTGCACTTTTGTAACCCCTTGCCTTAGTCGTGAGCCCAAGGTTAGGGTTGAGACAACTTTTCCCATTTGTTTGACGATTTTATGCATGCCCATTCCTATTATATTTTTTTCAAGCTTTCCAATTACATGGGGATCTCATAATCATTCTATCAAAATCAAATACATGATAGGGAACCCATTGGGAAGAACATTGTTTGCTTTGGCTCGCCTTCACACTCTTTGCCATATAACAATAACCCACCTTACTTGTACCATAGTTATGTTGGAAAAGTTACTTGGTGCAAGATCTTTTGGTGGTTCTATTAATCACCTAGCTTGTCGTCAAGCCATTCTTCTTGCTTATTTGGGCGAGTTTGACCTCCCTTTTATAATTCGGTCTATTGCCCTCGCATTCTTAAGATGTCAGGCACTAATCACCCCTACATTGTCATTCATTTCCAACAATATGATCACCCTATTCTTCTAGGTGCAGTAGCACATGTTGAAATTGGCACTTCGCCATTCCAAATGGCACTACAAGATGCGTGAACCTTATTGCCCCACCTTTTAGTGGTTCAATCTTATCCCCAATTACTGGTTTTTTTGGTAGATTACCTACATGAGCAAGAGTTTGCCTCACTTCTAATAAATGTTCCTTCAAATATTATGTGAGCATGTCTCTGCTCATGTGAAGGTCTAGGGGTAGGTGCTTGGTTATTAGTTCATTGTACCACACCTACATTTTGTTTATTTTCAACCCACTTCCTTATAGTGCTCACTACATATTTGTTTTGGTTTGTCACCCATCTTTCATGGTGTTAGTGTGGTCATATCATTGACAATCTAAATACCCATTTGCTTATGTGGTCATACCATTAACGATTTAAGTACCCATTTGCTTTGGTGCCCTTATGGGAGTGAGCATACAATAGCCCACGATACACTTTGAAATATTATTGCAACTATTGTTTTGGAAAGTGGAACACATGTTCAAAAAAATGTCTCCCACCGTTTACCTTGCCACATTTGACAACAAGTGGATATCCTTATCACCAAAAACAACTTCCAGACCTTGATGGATGTTGTCATTATTGACCCAATTCACACAAATATGGTGCAACGAACATCAATGATGACATCACATGTAGCAATGATGGTTGCTTAGGAGAAGACATAATCATACGTTGAATGAACACTAGATGATGACTTCATTCCCTTTGCTATTGAAACACATGGGTGTCTTCATTCTTGTTTGGACTCATTTTTACCACTTGTGCATAGACCACTATCACATGTCATCAATGGTTTTCTCTAGTCCTTTTGATGTTTATTTCTTACTATTGACATCACGTGTCCATAACCCTATAGCATGCGCAAGCCATAACGATTTTTCAACAAGTTGCTACACTTAATTGGGGTTTCTCATCTCTTCCACACATCATAGTTAGTGCACCTTTGTCACTAGCCGGTTTGTGGCAAATGACAACTCTTTCGTCTTAGGTCTTCTTTGTTATTATTGATTGTCAATTTTTAGATGTGAGTCCTCTATGCATAGGGTCTTTACTTGATTTTTGTTGATTGATTGATTGTCTTTTTTTTTTTTGGGTTGTGTCTACTTGTGTTTTCATTTGGCTTGTAATTTTGTTGGATGGGTTCCCATCTTTGATTCTTATTTATAGGGTTTCTTTTACTAAGAGATTTAACTCATAAAAGAGAAGGTACCAAGGGAGGTGCTAATTCACCTTGGCCGCGTGGTACTGGTTCAAACCTATGAAAATCAAGAAGGCACTTGGTGGCTACTAGGTAGATAGATGAAAGTGGATGGTTATTGAGACTCCTAGTTTTACATTGTCTATTTTATCATGTCAATTTGAACCACACACCCAATTGGATGTGCCACTATCAATGGGTGACACATCTCATTACACCCATTGATAGTGGCACATCCCATTGTGATAGACCTAAATCTAGTAGCATGGGTGCACATATGAACCAAATCCAGGCCCTTAAATTGCTAACTCCTCGAGCTCGTAATGTGGATACACATCCATTGTTGATAACCCTATTGTTCTTGAATATTGATGTATTACTGGTCCAAATATGTGGCAAAAGAATGAAGTTGACATCAACCACAAGTCTTAGCAGGTTTGGCCTGTCAAAATGCTATAGGCAAAAGTCAATTTGTATGTTGTTAGTCTCTTAAAATTTGTGTATGTTTTGAAGCATAGAGAGTCCTTGCAGCTAAGTAAAATTTTCTAAGAGCTAAAATTGTAATGGAAAAATGTGGATAATACAAATAGAGTGTGTCCATACTATAAATGAGATTGCTTATGCATTCAAACTTGCATATGTGGGGAGGGCTATGGATGAAATCATATGAAAGATGTGAATATGAGATTGACCTAGCCTTAAGACTTAGCTTTATTAAAATTCTGATTTAAAATTTAGTTGAGATTCTACATCTAGACTAAAAACCAATTAGGATAGATGTTTGAGGTGGATGTGACTTAAACAAATCAAATAGATGACATGAAAATTTTAATCAAATGTAAATGAAGTTGAGTCAAAATTAGTTCGAAATCAATTTAAAATGTCATATCAATTATAGATCTATTTTTAAAATATTTTTTATGAAATATCAAGACCAAGACCACACCAAGATGACCATAACTTAGACAAATTGAATAAATGACTTGAAAAGTCTAATTTATTCAATCGCATCCCTTTGGGGCCCTATGATTCACCCCTTTCCCCCCCTTCCACTCACCCACCAAAAGGTCTTGACTCCCATATCCTACTAAGTCAAATCCATAGAACAACTCACCATAATTATCCACCCAAGAAACCATTGGTCCTTTGAGGCTAGTTGGGAGATGGCATAGTGTCATGAGAAATTGCAGATGGATGAAAACTTAAAGGGATGAAGGAGCTCCATCAACTGCCAGAAGCAGTATGCGACAAAGTTCCGGTAGTTGATGGAGATGGGTGGTGCTTTGTGTTCTCGGTTTGCTTTGCATTTGTGGGTTTTGTTATTTTGCAGATTATGTATGGCAGACTACGACAGCGCTCGGCGTGGGTATGTTTGTTTTTGTTGTTCTGGAATTTTGGATTGCTGGAGCTGCTTTGTTGGTTTTCGGTTCTTGCAAATTATGGAGGCTCTATTCTTTTATGGACTGGTTTTGGAAGGACATAAGAAGCTAAGTTTCGGATTCATAAGGGATTTAGACTAGGACTGTGGACAGTGGCGGTTTTTGCTGCTCAATTTTTAAGCTTAATTCTTTTTAGATAGTGGTATTTTTATGTTGCACAAGGTATATAGTTGTAGCTGTGAACTCTCAGTTGTGCATAGTGCTTCACAATATGCTCTCAGGTGTAGGAATAGAAGTTAGGGATCATAAAGCAAAGAAAGGATGAAAATTCTCTAGGGATTTCAGAGCGGTCTAAATGGCAGATCATTGTGCTACTGTTGGCCCGTTGGGTATTTCAGTTTGTTATTCAGGGTCGTTTTGTGTTGTGTTGCCAAGGGAAGAGTACCTGCTTGGGTGGGAGCTTTGAAATAGTGTTGTGTCTTGAAGACAACCAATACTGTCGAGACTTCAATTGTTTAGGTCCATTTGAAACACAAAATTATGTTTGTCAAATTGCTGGGCAACTATAAGTTCAATGTGGGTTTTTAGGTTGTAGGCTGAATGTTATGTTGTTTCTTATCAGATTGGGGATAATTTGTGTTGGGAAGAAAAACAAGAGTCTCTCTGCTTTAGATTCACTTCATATTATGTGGTTGGGAGCGAGTAGCATTTTTGGGTTATTCTTGGATGGGAATATCTTTTGTTGGGAATGGTTCTATCTTAGTAACGACTGTCATTATGAAGACCACTGGTGCTCATGAGAGAGAGATCAGAGTGTGCTGATCCTTGATGATACATAATTTAGAACAATTGGATTAGGTGGTAAACTTAGAAACAAGTTAATTTTGATCCAAGTCAATTTTGTGATTTGTTATTTATCAATGTGGTCACTTTGAGTTCAGTACTATTGGGGATGTTCTGGCCTGGTTCTTTTTGTTACAATAGCACATGCAGAAAGAACTTGCGTATGCCTTTAAACATGTTGTCTAGAATACCAAATTTGTAACCCTCATTTGTGGTGAGGTCAGATCCATGGATGACAAAAAAGTGTCCTTACTCCATGCTTATATTTTATGAACTATGTAGGATTTTAATTACTTTTAGGATTTTCATTTGCAATCAAAGTGACGATCATCCAAAGGAAGATTTTTTTAAAAAAAAGTGGCTATCAACCTTAGGAATATTTAGCCAAATCTGGCTATAAACCAAATATGAAATACAAATCTTTAATCACCTCTCTAAGAATTTCGCCTACACATTAAAACCAAACACTAGAGTCCTTAACACCAAGTGTGAATGCTCACTAGGTTCTGTTTAAATTCTCACATGATTTTGAAGGCATCTACTAGTGCTTTGCAAGATTCAATAGTGTGCTTTGTAGAATGGGTATAGAATGCGCATAGACCTTGCAACCAAACAAAGCATACAATTTGAACTTGTTATGGGTGAAGATGCCTCTAGGTCTATGCCCAATAAAAGCTAGTCTCTAAAGTGTCTTTCCCTTTGCAACAATGTTTTTAAACATCCTAGCAATTGGAACAAGTTCAAAAAAAAAGGCCTCCCGTCTCATTGGAGACATCTCATTTTTTTTAATAAAAAAAGACCTTCCCTATAAGCTAATGTGTGCCCAAAAAGAAAGCTTCACAAAAAAGCTCGACCCATGTAATCAAATATAAAATTCAAATCCCATTACTCGAAAACTCTTGAAACCATAAAGTCCAAAGCCCAGATCAGTTATATATCATCCGTATTTGGATAAAACCACATGATCATCAAATTCTTATTCAGTTGCCAAAAACTCTAATTGTGCACGTCTTTCATACCATTTCATACCATTACGCTTGACATCACTGTCTCAGAAAGGTTACAGCCATCCAAAATAGCTGATTGATAGAAGCCGTAACATGCACACTTAGGAGCATAGCACAAATTAGTGCTCAAACCTCAGCACAAAAGCATCTAAAACACCAGATGTAATGAAACTCTTATCATCAAGCACACAGACAAAGTAGTCTTATCCTACAACCATTGCCAAAATGATATCAAATCTTTAATCTCAATAAAAATCTGAATGAAGAGGAGGAGGTTTTTCAGCTCAATAGAATTCCAGATGGGAGTGGCAACACTATGTTTAGCATTATCTGCCAGCAAGTTCATTTGTAAATCCTTCAGTGAGGTGGCTAAAATCAATGTGAACAAACAAATCTCCAATCACAACATGAACCTGGAATTCAAAGACGGCTATGAACTGGAAAGGAAGGGCGGGTGGCATAGCTGGGCTCCAATCGATTAGGTTGAGAAGATCCATGCCCTGAAGATTCGTGCTCAACTGACTCTGGCAACTTCCAGGCAAGCTCTGACCCTCTCTTGCTGATAAATTCTGCAAACTGGGAGCCTTTGGGTTGACCTTTTTCTCCATCTGTATCTTGAGTCATGGACTTGGGCATTGGCAAAATGCGCAATGGGGATGGCCGAGGTGGGGTTGGGGGCACCAGTGCCCACACTGCAGCCAGCTGTTCATTGGGCTTATCTACCTCCATCAATAAACTCCAATCTGATCCATCTGTCAAATGAGGAAAAAAGCTGCATGAGAGGCATGCCAATCTACTCATGGCCCAACAGATTCAGTGGGGGCTGGCTTGACCTGATAAGAAACTCTTGGAAGTACATATGTATCTCATGGAATGGTCATTGCTACAGTTGGGACCACTCCATAAAACTGCCAAAGTGCAAGGGATTTCTGTTTCTACAAGCTGAAATTCACATCTAAACTCACAGTGCCTCTATTGAACCTGTTGAAACTACCCTTTATTGAAGACACATTTAGTGCAAGCACTTCATTGAGGTCAAAAATTCTAGAGAAAGTTTTAAGAATTGGTTGGTACAACACTTGCCTCCAGAAGCAAAATCAAAGACAGGTATCAAGGCCGCACAGGGAACGCTAAAATTCAGGTACGGGATGACTGTGCCTCCACTATGCCTTGCATTACTGCTACAATCATGGCAAGAAGTCAGCAATGGAACTTGGTTTAACAATTTGTTACAAAGGTGCTAATGCAATCACTAAAAATCTAATGGTGCAAATCTGTGACAAACCATCAGATGTTGCTTCTCAAATTGTGCCAGATCCAAAAAGAACTGAACAGATGTGAAACAAAATGGAGAGACCAAAGCTGAGCATGTCAAGAGGAGAACTTGAACTGAGACTCATTACATCATTGATTCACCACAATTTCCTGACTCAAGCTGTCTATATTCAAATCCAAGGTGTAGCAACAATATGGTTCGTGTACCTGGTCACAAGACCAATCATTCGACCTTCCCCATTTACAACTGCCCCACCACTTCCACCTGGATGAACAGCTGCTGTGGTCTGGAGCATTGCTGCGTTACCAGACTTCTCTTCCTTTTTGTCACTTGTATGTACTATACTGAAGAAAGAAGTACTGCATGCCTTCACAACCCTAGCTACTACACCTGCACTGACAGAAGGACATAATTCTGCATGGAAAAGCACAACCAACTGTGAGTACACAAACAGCACACTGAAGTTGCTATTGAGTAAAGCCGTTTCCAACTTGCAAGTTGCAACAGAACTAATTACATAACAAGCCATCATCTTTTCTGAAGGAAGTAGCCTGTTAGAAAATTCATAGTTCTCTATTACACCACAATTCTGTCATCCTCTTTTCCAAGAGGACACAAACACACATGCATCTCTACTGCTCTTCTATGTATAGCAGGCCCCATCTAGGGTAAATTTGTGGATATCATTCTAGAGACTGTTACAACCAAACATGGGCTATCAGGAAAGTCTCCATCAGAATAGCAGCCATTTCATCTCAAGCCCTCTTCAAAACTCAAACCTAGAAGTGATGTGACACAAATAAAAATGCAGTCCACTAGCCTTCACCTCAACAACATAAGAAACCTGGATTTGATCATATCAAAGCTTATCATACCTGAGCGTGGTCCAAAAAGACCATGGCCAAGAACCACTGCTGTGGAGCCCGGAGTAGGGCATTCCTTTTCAGGAACTATTGGACAGAGACCTTGTGGTGGCAGCTCAAGCTGCAACAGTGCAATGTCAAGAGGGCCTCGGGACACGTATATAGGATGCGCTGCATGCCATGAGTGTTGTTGATGATGGTCCAAACGCACCCTTATATGCTGATAATTGTGTTGGCCCACCACACCTGTTGGCAGAGCGGTTGAATTCTTCACAAATTGAGGTTGTGCCCCACAGCTAGAAACAGACATTCTTTGTGCAGAATTGTCCCCACAATCTGTCTTCAACCTGGAATTATCAAGATGGCTACCATAGCAGTAAGATCTAGCATTTTGAGTATCTTCGTGATTCAAAATCCTGGCCTCCACCAGTTCTGCATGACTCACAGGTGATCGAGAGTTCCTTGACTTCCCAAATCGCCAAGGCTCCAGCAAATGTGCATTTGTCAGTATGAGTCCAGTTTTGTTGAGTATGATGCCAGAAGCCCATGCACCATCCCCAATAGTAATGAGCACAACCGATGTCACTGCTTGCTCCACAGCTGATGGGATGTACCGCATTGTCTGAAAGCTCCGGTGGGATTGGATATTGTCAGTGTGACAAGATTGGGCCTGTAGGAGAGTACTATCTGCAGACTGCAATGTCACCTCAGGCGAATGGCAGGAAGGATATTGTGACCATCCCACAAGTGGAGCCCATACATTAATTCCTATTCGTTGAAGCACTGGCATCAGAACAGTTGTTGTCATCACCAGCTGCACTTATCACAAAGCCAAAGAAACCAGAGTTGGAAACTAAATGTTCAAAGATTGGTGAAACATAGTCCTCACTGCCAGCAAGACTTAAGTTTTCCATAAACAAATAAGGAATTGAGCATATAGTCACAAACATATGTTGACTGGCCCTGTACAACAGTTTGCCTGCTTCCTACAGATTGCCAAGTCTGCACCAGATTAATATCCATGCCCACCTCCCGACACCTGCCTCCCCCAGGACTAACTCTTTAGGCCCCATTAACCAAAAGAACATAGTATTCTCTTCATAAATGTGGAGCTGAGAATATATTGAGGCCTATATGGTC
>Ga0116230_10007116_pt1 | contig 11054 bp, 7 predicted proteins | sample S1TSphfallax_3_FD_88678 | JGI IMG/M metagenome (GOLD analysis project Ga0116230, IMG submission 88678) | Host-associated microbial communities from peat moss isolated from Minnesota, USA - S1T2_Fd - Sphagnum fallax MG | ecosystem: Host-associated > Plants > Peat moss > Unclassified | place: USA...
GCTGTAAGGGAACTAAATTTGTTGGAAGTAGAGGGGGTTGAATTGTCTATTTTTTCCTCAATCTAAGCAAGTGGTTTCTAGTTTCGAGGCTTAACTCTTAATCAAAAAAATAAAATAAAAACTTATGAGATGTTGTAACATGGTTCCTTTTATATTAGCTTTCCAAAAAATTCAATGCATGTTAGATTATGTGGTTGTATGTAGATGTTATGACAAATGAAACGGAAGGGTTCCAACCATCAAGCGTGACATTGAATTGAACATCAACATACGACTCATTCATATTCCATCATGGTGAGTTACGGTTCTCTCACCCTATCTTTGTATCTTCAAATTGGACATAACGCATTAGATCCTTAGTGAATTTCATTACTTACCTTGAACCACCTTACTTGTTAGACTACAACTACATAGTAGTTCCACTTCCAACCGGGTTTTTTGTGAGTGCATATTTTAATGGTGAAGGTGTGCAAGAATTCTTCACACCCTGTGGAGAGGTGCAAAACATACTATAAGGGGGAAGGTGGTGGCTTCCCCCAAGTCCAGGCCGTGGTGAGTCTTGTGTGTTCGTGTTGCTCGTGGCTCGTCCTAACACCAAAGGTGCTCCAACTATGCACTAACCACTTCATGTGGGTTGTGTGCAGGCCCGTGTGAATGAGTGAAGCTTGTCAACTCTTCCTAGTCCCATCCCGAAGCTCCAACACACCCCTCTACCCCTCAAAGTGTTGTGAACTAGGGAGCGCGCCCCAACTCCTCCCCCTTCCGCTGTCTTGTACTTGGACTCACTTTTGAGTCTTGCAAGGAGTTGGGAGTGCATCAAGAAGTGCTTGCAAAATGCTTGTTTCAACTCATTAAATATGCAATTAGGATGATCTTGTACAAAGTTTTTGCCCCACTTTAAAATGTTGTTTCATAAAATGAAACCAAACAAGTTGATGATATTAGCCTCCATAGTTTCACCATTGGCTCAAATTGCCTTTTTGAAAATTTTAATGTGAGCATCAAGATCAATATTCTTCATGTATGTGGGATATTGAAATTTTTGATATGAAAATTTATTGGTTGGTCTAGATGAATTAGAACCAATTAATACCACGGTGACATGAATATCCTTGGATCAAGTGTTTGCCTTCCATAAAATCTAATAGGTGGATCGGGTGGAAGTCTTCCAAGTGGGTTTTGATCGAATGATCCTCCTCCTAGTGATCTTCCATTAGGCAAACCTTTAGGCAATTTCCCACCTAACTATGGATATGAATTAACCCTTATGGACTGTTGGACTATAACACCATTACCATAAATAAATAGTCTAACGGTAACAAATACTTTAATAGGTATAGTTGTTGTCATGGTTTGTTGAACAAGTGCACTTCTCGTGACAAAAATCAGTTATTTTAATCCATAAGTTTGAATTTTGATAGGATAATGTTTTGCATCAATTGTTCAACATGTGGCATTAATTATGGTTGAGTAACATTGGCTGAATATCCTTTCTTTTTCTAAAAATCAATGGATCAAGTCCCTTGATTCCCAAATAGTACATAAAATACATGTTAAGATCCATAGGCACAAAAGATGGAACTATATTATACCACATCAAATACAATATAATTTTTGGTTGTCCTACTATTAATGGTGCAAGAGGTTATGGCCAACCTAAATGTTGACTAACCGGTATTGGATTTGTAACCAAACTCAATTGTGGTCGAATTTGTTGTACATGTGCACCAAACATGTGTTGTTGGCGTGCTTAGTACCACTAACTATAAAGAAATTCTGAATTTTTCTCTCATCAATTTTGTTAATGTATCATCCACAAAAGGATAATTCTTGAATTCATGTCTAACATGTTGATAATATGCACATGTTAATGCAACTTCAATAGTAGTTAGGTGGTTGTAACTAATATATTTCATTGAGCAAGTGGTCATTCATCAATTCCCATGACAAGTACATCGGCCAAATAGTTTGATGAAGTGGTTGCGCTTGTTGAATAACAACAAGGGCCACAACTGCTTCCATCAGTTCTATAGGTTGTTGAAAACCAAATTTATGTGAACATTTTCACTCTAAGTTACATAAGTTAAAAATGGTTGTGCTCCAATTTTTATTCTACTGTGGTTGGATTCAAAACATGAACCAATTCAAATGTATAATAACTAATAATCAGTGTTGATCAAGAAGGCATAGTAACTCTAGGAATATAGTAACTAGGTGTTGCAGATTGCCATCTGTCCTACAAAGGTTACTTCATCAGCATGTCAAACAAGTTTAATGTTTTTCCCACCCAATTGTGCATTTGACCTCCATTGTTGGGATGATTATTGGGGTGTCAAAAAATGACTAGTTGAAGGTACTTGTAATTCCCTTCTTTCCTCTCGCTTTGCTGGTATCTAATGAAAAGGTACGTTTGCCATAAGAAGTTGTCAAGGCTCATTGTTGGGAACTTCAACCAATACTCCTTCAACTTGAAAACATGCTTATTCTAGTGGTTGAACCACTTCATGAACATGTTACCATAATGCTTTTAATTCTAATTTCCTTTTAAGGCCCCTTTTTTATTATTCTTGACATTTCCCAAAAGTCATTAATTTAGATTTCTTTTGGTTGACAAGTTGTTAAGTAAGAATCGAGGATCAACATGGAAATCTTAAGAAATCCTAAATTATTGGTTTGTAAGGAAAAACAAATAGTACGAACACAAAAAATTCCAAGAAAACTACCAAAATTTAATACAAATCCAAACCTAAAATATTATAACAAAATAATTGTTGAAAACCAAAGATTATAAACGTTTTTGTTCACACTTTCGTTCCATTATGTGTTCGCCAAATGTTAAAGGTGTTTTTTATTCCCTTTAATTTTTACATACTCTTTTCGATTTTCTAATTTTGGTTCACTATAACTATTGACAAGTTTTTCCAGATCTAAAATATAAAAACACAAGAAGCATCAAATCTTTTTGTTTATTCATCATGAATAAGATATTTTAAATCTTGCATTCCAAAAATAGAAAGGAAAAGTTTTAGAAAATAAAAGTAAAATTGGTTCAAATTCAAAAAAATTCCAAGAGTTATAAAAAGTAATGATCCTTAGATCCAACTCTAAATCCTCTTATTTATACCAACTCGTAGTGTTGTTTCAACTTAAATAATCACTAGCTAGTATAAATTTCTAAATCAAAATAACAAATGTATTGGTCACAAGTTCAAATCAACATGTTCTATTAACAACCAGTTGCCAATTCTTATAATAGACAGATTAACTTAATATTTGTTAACCAAAAACTAAAATAGTCTTTATGGTTATATTACTTCATTGGTTACTAGTTGGTTTAACTAATTATTATATACATACTAAAAATTAAGGTTAACAACTTCTTTCAAGTTCATGCCATTCACCATTTTATCCAACTTTTTAAGACTTGCCATATTGAAGCCGCTAAATCTTTGGTGCCAAAGCATAGCTCCTTCATCCAAAAACTTTTCCACATTTGTGTTTTCCTTTTGAACATTGACATCAAAAAGATATAAGTTCTTTTCCCTTCATGTTTCATCCACAATGACTCCATGGACATTGTTCACCTTACAATGACCCCCTTCAAAGGAAGTAAAACATGTTGTGGATGAAGATGTGAATGAGGATCATGAACTTGTCAAGTTTGATAATCATTGATCCTTGAAGGACATACCAACAAAAGATGTGAAAGGTGAATCTATATCAAATTTTTTTCCAAAGAAGAATTTGTACCACCATAAGACGAAAGTTTGAGTGAACTGCAACAAGATGAATGAAGAAAATGGCCCCAAAGACAATGTAAGAAATGGCTTTGTGATTGTTGGGTTCCACCAAAGAGGTTGAACATGCCGCCATAGGTTTTTTGGAAAAATCTCAAACTATAAAAGAGGCGTTGAAAAGTGGAGATGTAAGGAAGTGGGAGATTGACATGCAAGAATAATACAATTATTTTCTTATAACCACATTTGGTCCTTGGTGCCACTTCCCAAGGGTAGGAAGCCCATTTCTTGTAAATGGGTGTTCAAAATCAAACATGGTGTCAATGATGAAATTGAACATTACAAGGCAAGACTTGTGGCAAGAGGTTTTACCCACACAAACATTTGGAGTATATTATAATGAGATATTTACACCCATAGTGAAGTTTGTGTCCATTTGTTGTATCCTTGCATTAATGGCCATTAAAAACATGGAAATTTGATTCAAATTTAGATAATCAAACTGCATTTTGCAATGGTGACCTTGATGAGGAAATATACATGTAACAACCCCAAGGATCCATGCAAGGAGATGAACATTTCATGTGTAAGCTTCACAAGTCTTTGTATGTTTTGAAACAATTCCAAAAGCTTGGAACCAAAAGCTAGATGCATTTTTAACAAACATCCAGTTTGTGAAAAGTGATGCTGACTTTAGCATGTATGTTGCCCAAGTGGGAGATGTCAAGTTTTTCATTATTATCTATGTCGATGATCTCATCTTGGTGTGAAATAATAAGGACAAGCTTGTGCAAGTGAAAGGAGAACTTTCTTGAAGGTTTGAAATGAAAGATCTTGGAGATTCACATTTGTTCTTGGGCATGGATGTGGAAAGGGATCATGAACAAAGTCTTTTTTACATCAACCAAATTGGTATTTCAAGGAGATTTTCAAGTATTTTCACATGGAGGATTGCAAAGCCATTGGAATGCCATTTGATCCCAAGGCCAAGTTGAAAAAGAATATGAACAAAGATGTTGAAATGGTTGGGGTTCCTTATCAATAAGTTGTTGAATTTTTTATGTATGCCATGTAGTTGCGTACTCAACTGAACTGGGCATACCCAATAAGCATGGTGAGTCAACACATGGCCAATCCAAACTTGGAATATCACTTTGTCCAATAATGAGTTGAAAATGGCAAAGTCATATTTGTAAATTGTTCAATGGAGGACATGGTGGTGGATGTACTAACCAAGGCATTGTCAAAAGAACAACATAACAAATTGATAGCCATGTTTGGATTAAAAACTTCATAGAGTGGGAGTGTTAGAAATATTATTCATTTTTTATCCCCAAGGTTGATGAATGTGTTGAACATTCATCAAAAGGATTAATAATATCCACATCCTTATAGTAGTTAGGTTAGGTTGAATAACGATAGTCAGGGTCTAAAAATGGCGGCTACATTAAGGTTTAACGGGGGCTAGGTTAGGTTTGGTGGTGGCTAAGTTAAGGTTACATAATGAATATTAGAGTTAAATGGCAGCTACTTTAGGATTACAAGATACTATATTTTATAGTGATTTTGAATAATCCTTCATTCTCTTCAATCAAGTTTTTGAGTGCACCTAGAGACTTTGAAGTATGAAGTTAGTTTGATACAAGTTATAGTTTTATGGTTGTAGTTTGTGAGATCTTCAATGCATGTGATTTACTTCCTTGTCATTTCAATACAATTTCACCTTTTTTATAAACCTCAGTGTTTCAAACCTTGCTTGTTTTCTAGTTTTTTCCAATAGGTCCCACAATATATAGTATGCAAATGTTAGAGAAAAATGATGATCCATATGCCACACTAAAGAAAGGGGCAACAAATAAAACTAGTCTCATATAAAATTAACTTAAAAAAATAAATTAATGGCATGAAAATTGCAATTATAAATGGATTAACTAGTTAGAGATGTTTAGCTAATGTGCAATTTGATAAAGCAAACTATTGGAGTGTGAAAAAGGTCATATGCATTCGCTTATTAAACTTTAGATGTTAAACCATAGAAGAGTGAACAACTTTGGGAGTGAAACATGTGGTAGACATAATGAACTGCATCCTCCCAAGCTCAAAAATGCTTGGACAAGAACATATTCTTTGAAACAACCCACAAAAGGTATTCATAATTTTTTTTGGTGGCAATTGTGAAGATTTGCACCTTCCTTCAAGTAGTTAAAATGTAAAGAACCTTCCCATTGCAACTCATTACCTTAGGCAAAAATCTAGATTTTGTAAGCCACATTCACAACTTCTCGATTCATATTATAACAACTCTAAGTAGGTCATTGGGCCCATTGAGCCAAATCTCTTTTGTGTGCACAATTTAGAATGAAATAAAATGTCATTTAACAATTGATGTTGATAAATTGCCAATCCACCTAAATTAAATGCATATTCAAAAGAACATGGGTTAATATTATACTTGCATCACCTCCTTTGGAGGTGGGTTCAAGGTAAGGTGGACTAATTTTGGCAAATAAATAATCTTTAAAAGTTCATTGGTAATGTTAAAATTGCAGTTTACCATGATATCATTGTTTAAATGAGGGATTAAAGGTGGTTAGTGATATAATGAAGATTAGGTAAATAAAAACCTAATTATATGATTTTTGAACATGCATGTTAAGAGAAAAAACATTAAAATTTATCAAAAGATGAGTATGATATGGACTTTTGAAAATAAGGTCCATTTAAAAGTCGATATCTTGTTTTGGGTTAAGGTTTTTAGTAAATGCACTACTACAGAAATGGGGTGCAATTTACTAACCTAAATCACTATGGGACCTTAAAAGTGAAATAAATTCATTGCATTTTACTGATTTCACCCTGATGAAAAGTTATTTCACTATAATATCACTATGTAAACATCATGTTTCATTACTAGCTAACATAATTCACTATTATAATTTACTATAGTAAATAGGTTTATTTTTATGTTTTTAAAAATATTTTATTTATGTTATGTTATGATATATCCTATATTATTTTAATTTATTTTAGTTATTCTAACTTATATTTTATGTTATTATAGGTTATTATAAATTATTGTACCCTAAACTATTATACATTATTTTACCTTAAGTTATCTTAACTAGTTTATTATAAACTTTTAAGTTATTTTAAATTAAATTAATATATGTTATTTCAAATTATATTTTAAGTTATTCAAGGTCATTCTACTTTATATTATTATAAATTATTTTATCCTAAGTATAATAATCTAAAATATAATATAATGACCTAAGGTAAAATAACTTAGAATATAAAATAATAACCTATGAAAAAGAATTTAAAATACCCTACAATATAATAACTATCAATACCCTATGATATTATAACATAGAATACCCAACAATTATAATACAATAATCACCAATAGTTGTAATATAACATATAATAACCAACAATAACTTATAATACAATAACCACTAATATAATTGCATTAATAAACATTAATAACCATTAATAAAATAGCCACTAATAGTCATTAATAAATTAACCACCAATAACCATTAATAAAATAACCACCAATAACCAATAATAAAATAGTTATTAATAGCCGTCAATAAAATAACCACCAATAACCATTAATATAATAACCACAGATAGTTACTAATAAACATTAATACAATAGCCACCAATAGAATAACTACCAATAACCACCAATAGTCATTAATAAAATAACCACCGATAGAATAACCACCAATAATCATTAATAAAATAACCATTAATAGAATAACCACTGATAACTATTAATATAATAACCACTAATAGACATTAATAACCATCAATAAAATAGGTACCAATAACCATTAATAACCACCAATAGCCCTAATAAAAAAACAACTAATAACCAAATATTATAATTGCTTAGGATTGCCAAAAATAATTTAAGGTGAAATAACCTATAATAACCTAAAATTGTCAATAATAACATAAGGTGAAACACCCTTCAATAGCCAAAGTAATTTAAATAATTGCATGTAGCCTAAACTTAAATAATTTACAATAGCCAAAAAAACATAAAATAGCTTAAAATAATTTAAGGTGAAATAAACAAAAATAGCCAAAAGTCATTCTAAATAACAAAAAGTAGCCTAAGGTGAAATAACCAAAAATAACCAAAAATAATTGAAAATAGCCATAAATAGTTGTAAATAATGTAGGGTGAAATAATTTTATTTAATAAAAAATAGTAGTATAATAATTGAAAGTAGTTTAGCATAGGTAATATTATTATATTAACAAAAAAATCCATTTATTAAAAAAAAAAATCTCAAAAGAATGATCATTGAAATGTTATTGAATAATGATATTCAACTTTTTTTTCGTTGAGATGATTTTAAAGTTTCAAAAGGAAATAAATGCAATTACGTACAATGCTAAATTAAAAAAAATTAAATTTGAATCATTTCATTTGAACAAAATCTCAATAAAATATGAATTCAAAGTTTATGTTTTTGTAATGTTTAAAATGAAATATTTCATAAATAGAATGCAATGTAACATATTATCACAATAAATGGGGTGGATTGATGGTAAGGGTGTTTGACTCCATTTCAAGGGTCAAGGGATTAAACCTCATGAGTGGTGTTGTGTGTGATCTATAATGGTACGTTAACAGAATATTTTTAATTTAATTCCTATAATAGGTGTTTATGTTGATTATGTGGCCTATCCTACCTAGGGTATGTTTTTAATGTAACCTACATAATGACACGTGTCAATAAATAATAGGTTTTAAAAATCATGAAATTATCAATAATATTATATATTAAATAATTAAGTTTTAATTGATTTCCATGTTGGCTGGTTAATTAACTAGCAAGTGAATGGTTTGGTAAATTTGTATTTCATTTGAAAGTAACCTTGTTTCATTAATTACTAGTGAAATAATTAATTGTCCATAGCAACTGGTACCCGTTCACTAAGGGGTTAAACAATTTCACTAGTAAAAATGTCCAAATTCACTCAAAATCTAGTGAAAGTGAACTAGATAATTAAAGTGAAGTAGGACACATTTTGTAGTAGTGATGTTAATCTTCTTCAACTTTACTAATTATTATTTTTTGTATTTTAACATATTGTCATTAAAACTATCAAAATTTATAACAAAAATAAAACTATAGGAAACAAATAATTAGATTTAGCAAAATGCTCAAAACTCCATATCTATATTTGATTCTTTTTTTTTTGCTGTGAATTGAAAAAAAATTCAAAAAAATCTGGATTTGCATTTAGAATTAAAAACGACTACAAAAAACAATCATATGTTTTTCTCCATAAAAATATATCTTCTCATAACTCTAATACAAACTCTTGTTTCAAATAAAACTACAACACCTATTGATTCAAAATCATAATTCTTCCAAAGATATTTCCCAATTTCTTGCCATAAACCCATTCAAATTTCCATCCCTTTTGCTTTAATTAGTCTAGCCCCATTTTGCCCTATAGTGACAACACAATGTTGTCATTAACATTACCCCCCTTATAGTTTAGATTTTATTTTTAAAATCCTATTAATGGCAAAGTACAAAAATGTAATGCAAAAGAACAACCACAATATTATTCTATTTATATTGAATGGGCTAGTTATGCCTTTTGAATTATAACCATATGAATATATTTACATCTTGAATTGTTGGTTACACCACATTTGTTCCATATAATTCATCATTATGATGTTAAAGATTGTTGTCACATTTTTTTGGGGGGGTCCCATGTTTGAACTTCAACCATGTCATTATTATGAAGGATTTTCATAATGTTTTTACATATTGTGGTAGGTCAAAACCCAAATAAGTCAAATTCCAAAAAAATTACATTTAAAATTTAATATGATGTGATGTTAGAGTATATTTGTGTCAAAAAAATATTCATCACAACATATGAAAAAATGCAAATATACTCATAAAATGATTGAAATGATTTATTGCATTTATGAAATTTGTGGTACCTATTAAACATTGTGATTCCATATGAGTGGAATAAGCTTGTGAGCCATGTGAAAAGTTTGACATTATCATATCACAAATGGTTGTTTTTGGGGGTGATGATCATAAGTATGTGGTAAATTAACATTTTGACAAACTATCATTTTCAAATGGAAGATGGCAAGATGTGTGAGGTGAGCCATTTTTAAGTTTTCATTTCAAACATTTTTTGGTTGACTAATTCAAACCCAATTTTTTCGTGTAGTCCAAATAATAATAATAATAATATATTACATATACCATAAATACCCATTATTCATTGAATTTTATATTCTTAAATTGATTTGTTTTTTCCGAATAATATCATATATCGTTAATTTTGTGAAAATCAAAATATCAAGCCTAAACACCAAAAGTGAAATCCAAAATTAAATGCAACATGTTTTGAAAATTTATCATTACATAGGGGGTGGGAAAAGGCCCGAGGTGCCCCCCCCCCCTCCCCCATAATGTGTTTTCACCCTACTTCTATTCTTTCCAACTTGTGTTGGAAATCTTAAACAAGTTTGTTACAACATGCTTATCTACAACTATTTTTTTTCTCTCCTATCCTAACAAAAATTGTACCATCTTTTTGTAAAAGGGTGAAAATGTGGACTTGAGCATTATCGTCCTCATGAAGGCTATGCCGGGGGAAACAAATGCAATTATTCCTACTTCCAAGAAAGCTACTATCATTCACTAATTCTACTACAACTACTCAAGTAATAGCAAGGAAACTTTTACTTAGTTGTCAACATCTCCTCTATTGTCCTTTCTAGGTAGCATGCATTCAATGCTCCCCAACTCCTCTTCCAAACTTTGTTCCAATTAATTTTTATATCCTCTAATTGTTATGCAACTAATAACTAGATTTTTTTTTAAAATTCCTTTTTGGTGAAAGTGACCAAAAAAACTCCTATTTCTAGATATCACCATGGTTATTGAACTTTTGTAGTAGAATAAAAATATGTTGGGTTAATTGAATCTTATGGTTTTAGGTTGGGCTTTAAGTCCTAGATATTTATTATTTCTCTTGGACAATCTTACCTTCCATTCCCTTACTCTAATTCAAATTTCTTGTGGATACCCTCTTCCTTATAAACTTTCCTTTCTTTAGGACTATGTTATTGCCTTTAACCAACATGGACAATAAAGCTTATGTCTAACTTCAAGAATTGTTTTATGAAATGGTAATATTTTCCAAACTTGGGGGGGGGGGGGGGAAGGCCCTTTTAATTTAAAATTTCCTCGTTTTTCAAAAAAAAAAAAAAAAAAAAACAACCCTACACCCAAAAAAAAACACAAAAAA
>Ga0116230_10007118_pt1 | contig 11053 bp, 12 predicted proteins | sample S1TSphfallax_3_FD_88678 | JGI IMG/M metagenome (GOLD analysis project Ga0116230, IMG submission 88678) | Host-associated microbial communities from peat moss isolated from Minnesota, USA - S1T2_Fd - Sphagnum fallax MG | ecosystem: Host-associated > Plants > Peat moss > Unclassified | place...
CTGGTCGTAATGGATAGTACCTAGTGATGATGCAATGAATTTACTAATGAACTGCACCCACATTTTGTAATAGGATTTTTCTTCTTTAAGCTATCAAATAATTTATTATCCATGATGGATAGGACCTAGTGACGATGCAATGCAATGAATTCACTGGTTTAGTGAATAGAGACTAATGAACTACATCCACATTTTGTTATAGAGTTTCCTCATTTAACCTATCAGGTTATTTTTTACCCCTCCAGCCAATATATTTTGTTCTTTACACAGCAAAGTGGACTTGTGAGTCAAGCAAACATGGAAGTCTAGGGGCACTTCACTTCACCATTAAGCAGAGCGGAAACCTCTTTCCAGCTGAGCATAGAGATTTACTGTGCATCTGCTCAGGCCTTCTGTGTAGTAGTTGCTGATCAGCAGATGATCAGACTTCATAATAATATCATGTTGTGATTTGTTAGCTGGTTTTTTGTCTCTTCAGAAGGTTGCAGATAGGTAGACTAGTAGTAGTACCTCATTCTCTTTGATGTTGTTGAATCTACAAGTTCATAGAATCATCCTTAAAGCCACCCTTATATATCATTTGGGCCATAGTTTGACCCTGCACTCCCAGCCAGCTGTTTCATCCCCAGTTTGAGTGATACCCAGTTTCGGTCTCTTTCAGTGATGAAACCCAGTGAGCGAAACTGGGTTATCATCTAATGAAACTGGGTAGGTACCAGTTAATGAAACCAGGTACCAGTTCACAAGATTTGCAGGATGTTATTCCAACAAGACTTTGATTTATTGGATAATATGAACATCCAATATGAACATCATTGAAGGTGAATGTAAGTAAAGCAAATCCAAGAACTGGGGGTGAAGCTTGTGTTAGGACCAATTTAGGTGAGAAAACTAGTTTGGTCCCCTCTTTTTCCCCCTATGTACTGTTTTCATCCCGACTTTTGAATTTTGTCTGCATTTTTTACCAAACTGGGGCCTAGTACCCCCAAACTTAACCCCAGTTTGGAGTACATTCCAGACAACTCTTTATGTGTGAACAAACCCTGCCCAAATGGATTCAAACCATAGTCCCACCTATTCATATAATATATTCCAAAAGGTTCTTCATTTTTCTTTGATTTTTTTTTTGGGGGGGAGATTTTCAGCATTTCTATAAATTAAAAAATTGTGCTTAAACCACCAAGGTATTATGATAATCAATTTTCGTAGACATTATTTTTCCTTAGGTTGGTTGCACCCACATGTTTGTTTGTGTGAAGCTTCAAGATTTATTGAACCTAATAATTAGGCTTTCTTTTTATTTAGTTAATTGGGATGTTCTACAAAAGGCCTATGCATGTTGAATCCAGGACCTGAAGGGGCTACTACTTGTGGCCTCCTTGTTAGGTCCAAGCAACCAAATAGTACTTAAAAGTTGCTAGTGAAGGAATTGGCAAATTTGGCAGCCACAAGTGCCATGCATTCCTTGAACTTACAACAACTTATGCTCATTAAACCATAGACACAACTTTCACCAAGCACTTGTTTCAACAAACCCTAAATCCAATTGCCCCCTTATTTTCCAACTCTAAAACTGCAAAATCCTAATGTAAGCCCTATACGTTGACACTTGCTTGAAGCAAGAAACATTCACAATAGTTGGGGCGAAGTCAAACCTTCATCTTTCCAATCATGTTGGGCCTTTTTTTGCTCCTTCATGAGGTTCAAAATGCTTCCAAGTGTAAAGAGTAAAGACCCAATAAACATGCACACCCATCCACTAGTACCCCTTTTGGATGGACATGGGGGCAACCCACGAGATGCTCAAGTGTTGTGAAACAAAGCAAGAAAATAAGTCGACATTCTTGAACATTTGCAACACCAAATCAACCCAAAACATTGTCAATGTAATCATTTGCACATTTCCAAACAAATCAAGGAATACCATGCCAAACATGTTCCAATTTACAAAGAAATTCATTTGATGTGCATGTGAACCTACACCATGCAAAACCCAACTTATATGTTTTTATGGGAAATTTTTGAAAAACACATAACCTCAATCTCGTACCTCAATGTGCATGGAGTCTATAAAAATAAGAAATCAAATGGTGATGATCAAATATGAAGATTGTGTGACAACAAATGGGGGATAAGACTTCCTCCAATAACCATTAACATGCCTCCATTACCCTTTGAGCAATTTCATACACTACTCTACCAATACCCAGGTTTGTTTGTTACAACAATGTTCACACCTCCTACAACTTCCACAATACCCGAGCACTAAATTAACTTACTTGTAATGCATACATACGAAATACACACTCCCTTGGTTTGGCTCGAACTGATTTGTGTGTATGTGAGCTTGAGAACATGCAAAGGAAAAAGAAAGTTACTAACCCCACATATACCTAGATGCCTCTAGATGCATAACCAAGATAGTAGAGACACACCATTTTACAATGAGATGAGATCTCTTACTTTATTCCAAGGTTTTTTTTTATCTCCATGGTTGGTCCTACACACACTTTCTCAATCTCCCCAAAACATCTCTAATCAACTATTGCCCCTATACACAAAGCTTCCCATAAAGTCGCGCATCAAAATTCTAGAATATCCTATCTAGACACTTCCTTGGTAAGCTTCACATTTTCCAAGTTAGCTAGTAACTAGCCATGCAAATATGGGCTTCATTTAATACATGTCATTGAAATTAAATAATATTTACAAAATTGCAAATTGTTTTACGAAATAAAATAATGTTTTCGAAATTTAGCTTTGTTTCACAAATCAAATTTAATTTTCTACAAATCATGTTCAATTGAAGAGAAATTTACTTTTAAAATATTGATAAGTAACATTTTTGCCAACTAAATTTTTTTTCTTTGCAGATTCAACATAATTTGTTTTTCAAATTTATCTCTTTCTAATATCTATGTTGTAAATAAAAACCATATGAATTGAATTCATATATATATCAGTGTTGTGCAGTTCTTTGATTTTGTTAACCTCTGGTTCCAAGTTTGGGAATATTCTCAGAATAAAAAGAACCTCCGGTTCGGGGATTTTGAGGTCTAGTTTCTACATTGTCCCTTATGACTTAGTTGGTGTCGGTGAACCCTAATTGAGTTGATGTCAAATTTTACCTTGGTTACTTATCAGTATTTTTTTTTTTTCCTGCTGACATTTCACTATTTTTATACAAAGAAAATGGGAAAATTTTGGATTTTTTCTTTTTTTCTTTTCTAGCATAAATTTGACTAATTTTTCTATATTTTAAAAATAATTTTCTAAAATTTTGATATAAAAAAAATGAAAGGAAAAAAAAAAACTGTTACTTATCCGGTGAAAAATAAGTCTCATGGGTAGGTAGGAAGGATGAACAATAGGTGGTTACTTATTATGTAAGCAGATAAATAAATAAATAAATAAGCAGATGCATTTAAATGCTTAGTGTGGAAGCAGGGCTAGTGGGTTGTTAATAAGTAGGTAGTAAAAATAGCAACTGAGCTAACCATCATGGTTGGATAGGGAACTGGAACTCAATGGAAAAATGTTTCCTGTCCATCCACCATCCATCCCTCATGGTGTACTGGTGGTGGCTGTTGGTGGTTCACTCTAGCCCAATAATTGGACTTCACATAATCCCAATAACTTCTGACTTGAAACTAGTAGAGGATGCAATGTAATTCAATATGCATTTCACTGATATTTGGGTGAATTCAATGTTAGTGGATTAGTGTTTGTGATGGGTTACATGCAGTTGGGAATCACAATGTGAAAAAAACAAATGTAGAATTCTCTTGTTGCTCTAATCTAGATTTTGGATGGCAAAACTGATGCACATTATTAGCCCTTGAAGAAAAATGGATGGGTAGTAGAGGAGGGAATTCCAATATTCAAGCTTGAAAATCAACTGTTTGCTGGCATTTGATGTGTGATCGATCAGCTTGTTTTGTTTTAATTGAGTCTTTTTGAGCTGATGATTGCACAGACAAACAATGTATTAGAACAAACGTCATTGTGCAGTGTGAGTCACAGTTTGACTCAGAGCTCTTCAGAGTTCCTGCAATTGTTTGACCAGTAGAGCTATGAGATGGCTGTGAGCAGAGCCAGTTGAAGAAACAGAATGGAAAGCTGCTGTGATAACAGTACCCTATTGGAAAGTTTTGTAAGAAGCAACCCACTATAACTAACCTCTGTGCTATATAATAACAAGAATATCTTTGATCTCAACTTGTACATTAAAAATTGTCCAAAAAGTAAAGCCAGTTTGGACACTTAGATTGGGCACGAGTTTGAACCTTTGTTTTTTCATCTCATGCCCAGTTGGAGTACATCAGGTGAGAGAATCAAGTAAAGTCCATGGCCATAGCCCTTCCAGCTTACAATCATTTCTTTTGTGTTCAAGAGTTAGGTTTACAATCATTTTTTGTAAACATGCTGAAAAATTCATTTGCCATATTCTGCTCTCAGTAATGAATGCGCCTCCCTTGGACCTTATCAAGGGAGGTCTCCAAATTTGATCCTCCTTTCGCACAAGTAATTTTTTTATGATTTAACCAAGGTTGGTCATTTATGTTTGAAGAGCTTTCCTCCATTCAAAGTCTATATAAGTCATCAAGATGTATAATCTGAACTGAACTTGTTTGAAAACAGTTGTGAGGATCATAGCATTAGCCCCAAAGTTTTGGGATTTAAAAAATATTGGATCAGGTGCATGAACAGAAAGAATAGGTCTGCTTATGAGCATCTGGATCACAGACCACCATATTCTCCAAGCAAAACCAAAGTTGCCGGGTAGGTTGCCAGACTGAAGGCAGTCTAGAGCTGCCATCCCCCACCAGGCCACAAACCCTGCTACCTTCCTGGTTTACAAAAGCCGAGAGAAGCCCAGTATGTTGAGGAATTGCACATGAAATTCTTGGTTTCCCAGAAATAGCTCGGAGGCAGATCATGGATGGGTTGCTCCAGATCACTTCTAAAAGTAGCTTGCAGCATCAGGTAGTTGAGATTAGAGCAAGTCAGATTGTCAAGGCGTGGAAACTGCTGAATTCATAAGAGACAAGAATTTTGAGTTGCAATCTCTGTAAAGATGAAGAAGGGTTTATTTGCTTGAGCTAGATTTCATTGAGCTGCTTCACCCTTGAATTTCAAGTCTTTCAGACAACCTGCAAAGGCTCTTCCATATCCAGCCAACCTCAGTTTTTTGAAGAGGTATCAAGCGATAGTTTTGCGATGCCATCTTTCATCTACTGTCTGTGTGGGCATGAAATGCAAAGGCAAGCACATCAAGTGTTGTCGTTGGCCAATGAAGAGTGAAGCAAAATAGGAGCCACTGGTCCAAATTGCAGTTTGATTCAATGGCATCCAGCTTCCTGTCAGTCACTCAACAAACTACTCCTGGAGTAAGGTCTGCACCATTCCCTCATTTCCAAAGTCACCAAGAAGAGGAGGTTGCTCAAAGATCAGGTTGCAGGAATTCCCAGGGTTCAATATATGGGTAATTTGTCATCAAGTGTCATGTTGAGCCCTGCAGGAACAATTTCTCCCACAGCTCCTCCCACAGCACTCACAAAAATCCAAACACAGATTAGTGCCCTCAAAACCATTTTGTTGTTTACAATAGCAGGGCTCTGGGTGACAATGGCAAACAGCACCTCATTGCTGGAGCGGGGAGCCCTGAATGGCAGGGTTCACCTGACATTTGGTGATACCAGGATTTTTGGTGGGGTGAGTATCAACATTTTCTTTCTCGGGTTGCCATTGAAGGCCCTGATGTGGTACTGTGATGGAGATGCTCCAAGATTTTACAATAGATGTGTATCATATTATATGAAACCCTTGTGCCCATGGCTGCTTGCATCTGCTGAAGGTAGCATATGGTGATGATCCCCCTGCAAGCATAGGTCCACATGTCAGGAAAAACCTTGCATGTACAAACCCCCCATTTGGAAATGGTCCCCAGTGTTGGAGGGACCTTCTTGGGGAGTGGGACCCCTACATTTTCTCTTGAGGGTAGGTGAGGAGGATGGCTTGCAAAAATAGAACAGACTGTTGTGGATCCATTCTCCTCACTTGGAGGGAGATCCACAGGTTGGAAGAGAAGAACTTGCTTTAGCTTAAAAGGTTAAAACATGACTAATTTGGAGGACAAACTCAGGATTCACTGTTTTAAGCATGAAACAGTTCAATACAACATCATCATGCTCAATGAAGTTGAGGCCCAAATAAGAAAATTCTTTCAAGATCCTTGAAGAGAAGAAAACAGACAACAAAAGCATCCTACATTTCTAGGCCTAAATGAATTTCTTGAACATACCCATAAAAACTGAATACATTGTTTGCAGGAACCTGTCAAAGTAATTCATTGTGGAACACTTACTAGTCCAGATAACTGCAACAAAGTATCAAATTCTCCTCCTATTGTCCTGTCGCTGCTTTTTCATGGCAGGCTCAGTACCATGCATGTTGCCAACTAGACTTGACACTGTGCTACTGTTTGTCTCTTCACTGTGTTTCCTCCCTGACAATTCTGGTGTTTGCATGCTCACACTTGAAATCTGCAAGTGTAAAACAATTATGAGGAGCAGACCACATCTACAGAATATTATGTGGACATAATCAAACAGAAATTATCAAATTTGTCAACCTCATGAATTTGCAAAGTTTCTTGCATGGCAAGCAGGAGGTAGTTAGTAGGTCAATATGTACCTTGTTGAGCTTTTGGCGAACTGCCTGTCTTGTTGCATCCATGCTTGGGCTTCGAAATTGCTGCACAACCAATGTACCCACCAGACCAGCAAGTCATTTATTGATCTTCTTATGCACATAGGTTAACCTTGGAATTGGAAAAGAGGCAGCAGAGAGAACCACCCTGACCTCATGTGGCTTCATCTGTATTGTGGCATTTTGTGGATAGGAAGAAATTGCTGTTGCTGTTTTAATCTCCATAACCCCCCTACCTCTGCACATGTGAAAAAGCACTCTATGCTAAGCAACCTGAAGTGGCAGTAACAGTGGTGTCTTGGATGAGTCCTCTGTCTGGTGTCACACAACCAATATACCAGATTCTTCACCAATTGTAATGATTGCCAGCCGCTATACACTTGCATACATGCCTGTTAACTACTCATCCCTTTATTTTCACCTCAAGAGAATATTTGCTAGAAATATTTCTTACTGCACTGCAGGGTGTAGTTGCTCAAGTGGTGATGGAGGGGGTTGCTCAGCTGATCGATTGTCTTGCCAAGAGGCACTGAGCAGTGGATCCCTTGGTCCTTGTGGTTGCCACTGCTGCTGCTGCTGCTGCTCTGATCTGCTGTTGCCTGCACATCCAATCTGGTGACCTAATCAGATTCAAAAAATATTGAGAAGCATGCAAAAAATGCCAATTGGTCCCAAACAAAAAAGACATATTACAAAGGCAAAGGACCACTCCGCTAACATGGTGGTGGCTTACACTTGAGCCGGTTTAAAACAGTGCGTTGTCGTTCCTCTAGTTTGTTGCGAGTGTCAGCCAGAGTCTCATGGTTGGGAGCATATGATACCTGCAACAAGTTCCCCAGGAATTGGTACTCATCCAGCTTCCTCTTGGCAAACCTGAAATCTCATATCCAACCACAAATCAACAGTGTCTCTGCAACTCTGACTTGCTGTCTCCACAAAATCACTTGCAGCCTAAAGTGCAGAAAAAACGAACCTGACACAGCTAGGGAAGTGCTTACCGAGCATTGCTAATATGTGCAAACTTGATCCAGTACACATCTGTAAATTCTTCACAATCCTCCTCGTCCATCAGTCTGTACCTGAATATTGCATTCATCATCATCATCATCTATTATATGCAAAAAAAGTTTCCCATGCTTATCCTCACCAATCCTCAGAGAAAATGCAAACTTTACCATCTTCACTTGTTGTGCTGCCATGCTTATCTTCACCACTTGTCAAAGAATATGCAAACCTTGCCATCTTCACTACTGCGCTGCCACAACCTTTTTACCTTGCAGTATACTCGCCCAGAATGAAAAGGGAAAGCCAGCGAGACAGACTTACTCTTCAATCGGGCCATAGAGAGCGAAAAGCTTCACCAACTCGTCAATGCATCCCAAGGCCGGGACGTTCCTCACGATTAGGTATCTGGCCCCGTTCATGTGCACGCAAAGATCCTGGCGTCAACAACAACCAGAAAGCCAACCCCCCCCCCCAAAGACAGAAGAAGAACGATAATATAAGCAAAAAACATCAGCAACAAGATGGAAACGAAACACATACCTCGACTCTTGGCAGAGAGTGTAGACACGGATAGCACGGACGCGACGGCCGCTACGATCGTCCGTCCTCTCCATGATATTTATTACCCTGGACTCCCCTCGCTACTCTTTCTCCCTCGTGCTCTTCTCGGTTAGGGTTCTAGCCACAGGAACCTATTCGTAAGATGAAGGTCACAGAAGAAGAGTGAACGACCTCCAAAGCTTATTTTGTAGATTCGATCTTCGACTATCGTGTTGACACTGTCTTATGGTTACAGAATTCGCACAGATACGCGGGGTTTTGTTTACGCCAGCGGAAGGAATGAAGGAAGGAAAGATGCTGCTGCTGCTGCTTCCGCACAAGCAGATCAATTCGTCGTTTTCAAAATGGTAAAGGTTATACTACGGCATCTTTCTCCCGAAGCTTGCAGCTGAAAAAGGCGTTCACCGCAAGGAATGCCGCGGGCTCTCGGTTGGAGAATCGCAGGAGCACGACGGAGGAGCGTCCCGAAGTCGAATTTTGTGAACGAACTCGCGCTTCTTCAGATACGGGAAGGGATGATCGTTGCAGATACAAAACTACCAGCAACTTCGCGTGGGTCTCTTGCGTGGTCTTCTTCTTCATCATCTTCATCATCATCAATCATCGGTATTGGGAATTTGCATCATTTTATCATAGCTCTCGCTCATATTATTGATTAGGGTTTTGGTCCTCATATGATTGGTTAGGGTTTTGGCCCTCATATGCTTGATTAGGGTTTTGGTCCTCGTATGATTAATTGGGGTTTTGGTCCTCATATGATTGATTAGGGTTCTGGTCCTCATATGCTTGATTAGGGTTTCGGTCTTCGTAGTATTGATTAGGGTTTTGGTCTCCCTATTATTGATTAAGATTTTGGTCTTCGCATTATTGATTAGGGTTTTGGTCTTATAATATTAATTAGGGTTTTGGTCTGATTATTATTATTATTAGGGTTTTGGTTTTCATATTGTAGATTAAACCTTAAACCTTCTTCATGTTATTGATGAAAGTTTTGGTTCTTAAATTCTGATAAGTGTTTTGGTTCTTATGTTATTGTTGATTAGGACTTTGGTTCTTTACTTAATTGTTGATTAAGGTTTTGGTTCTTTACTTAATTGTTGATTAGGGTTTTGGTTATTACATTGTTGTTTAAGGTTTTAGTTGTTAAATTATTGTTTTGAGCAAATCAAGTTAGTGATTATTATTTTTAAAAATTGGTTAGTTCTTGTTATTTTGCAATGTTTTTGAAGAAAAACTTGAAAGAATATGACATCGAGAACAATGATTAGCATTTGTATATTTGTGTAACAAAACCAGCATGGAAGATGTTGAATATGCATTTGTAGACTTTTATCATGTCAAGTCCAAGGTTTTGTTTTGTTTTTTTTTGTTTTTTTTTTTGGGTTCTCTTTCCAATTAATTTTGCAATATAAAATATCTAGAATTTTTTTCAAAACAATTGATCAAATTCTGAGTTCAATAACAAAAATTTCCCATTTGTTTGGTGAAAAAAATCACATTTTTTTTCCAATTTTAAAAAATTAAATGTTGAATTTTGAAATACATGATTAATATGAAAATTTGAATTAAAATCAATTTTAAAATAACATTCTAAGGAACTTGTGGGGTGGGCTAGGATGACCATTTTTTTAAAGAGGGGAAAAGGTTCATACTTGACCTTTAGACTAAATTTTCAAGGACTTTGGATGAACATCCCAAATCCTATAATGTAGTACATACAACCAAATCACATGGGTAGGATGAACCTATGTGCAAGAAATATTGAATTTTGAATTATTTTTGTCATTGAAAATTCAATAAAAGTTCAAAATTTGAATGAAAATTGGATTTCAAAATTGGTCTACCATATAATATGACAATGTGTATTCAATGGCAAAGGTTACACATGTATTCAATTTATTACAACATGGAAATATATTACCAAATGTTCGAAGTTTTAATTCTTGTGTTTGATATCAAGAGATATTTTCCAAAGGCACTCCAAAAGAATGAAAAAAAAAAGATTATACAAAGGTAAATAAAATCAAAAAAAAAGAAACAACATAAACGCACATTAGTGGGCCCATAATCAATGGGTAATGATGATGGGAATAAAAAATGTTGATCACTAGGGAAAATGCATCATAAAAAAATTTACTATGTGTTAATTGATGATGTAATTAAATGTGACTTCATGCAAAGACAAGTTGTGAAATGTCTAAAATTTGTGAGCAATAATTAATAAATAAAAAGATGTAAAAATAATTTCTTACACCCATTTTGTTCATAACTTATTGATTTAAACTAACTAATTTAATCAAAATGAAATTAAACTAGCTTAATGTATTAAACAATGATTTGAGTTCACAAATCAAACATGCTAATGTTGGCATAGTGTTTCAAATTGAATAGTCCCCTTGACAACTTTGTGAAAATATTAAGTTGTTATTATGGAATGGGAATGTAGATAATATTGATCTCTTTTACACATATTTTTTCTGTAATACAATGATGTTAGAATTCTAAGTGTTTCATTCATGCATGCTTAAAACATGATTATTCACAAGCTTGATGTTATTTTGGTTGGTGCAATGTACTTTTGTTGGTTTTTTTTCCAAAAGCTAAAGTCTTTTAATAATGTTTGAAGTCAAGAAATCTTTTTAGCACCATATGAAATAAATCAATCTTTTGCCTCTATGTTAAACAAAACAATGGCAGGTTGCAACTTACTAATCCAAAACAATGGGCTACATCCAACTTTGAACGACATCTCAATGGTGGATCTTTAATTGTTAAG
>Ga0116230_10007120_pt1 | contig 11051 bp, 11 predicted proteins | sample S1TSphfallax_3_FD_88678 | JGI IMG/M metagenome (GOLD analysis project Ga0116230, IMG submission 88678) | Host-associated microbial communities from peat moss isolated from Minnesota, USA - S1T2_Fd - Sphagnum fallax MG | ecosystem: Host-associated > Plants > Peat moss > Unclassified | place...
GCCACCAAACACCAGCATCAATTCCGGTGGTTTGATGTAAGCGCCCATCGCCCCTTCCGAGACGTGCCACGCCGAGAAAATGACCACACCCCACGCCAGCAGAAAGCCTAATACAGAAGCCAGATCCATGGCAAAATCCCGTTGTGAACGCCGCGCGGAGGGAGCGCTCCGGCTCCCGCCTTAACAGGTATTTCGGCATTTTGGGAATCACCGGGTTAGCGATTATCGGTCCTGATCCATCCGATGCGGTATGATGCACCGATGCAGACCCCGGAGTCGGTGATTCTTTGCCTGGTGCGCGATCTGCTGTTCTACAGCAAGATCCGGGCGGCAGCCGCCGCGGCAGGCGTTTCGATCCAAAGCGTGCGCGACCCGTCGAAACTTACCGAACAAACCGGCATGGGTCTGATCGTGGACCTGAATCAGGAACAGGCGCTGGATGCCGCCATCGCCTGGCGGAATCGCACGGGCAGATCGGTTGTCGGATTCGTCTCGCACGTCGACACACCCACGATCGATGCAGCCCGCGCCGCGGGAATCAATCGGGTGCTGGCGCGCAGCCAGTTCGACAAGAATCTATTCACTATCTTGAAGGAAATGGTCGAATGACCGCCCAATCGCGCCAATTATTTCTGTTTATCAAGGAGTTGCAGGATCTTCTCCCGATTTTCCCTGGCCACCCGCGCCGGTCTTGTGTCGCGGGGATTGATTGTCCCGGTCGCTCCGATGAGCATCCAGTCAGTCAACCGGTCCAATGAATGCACCCGCCGGTCTCCCTGCTGAAGTGAACGGATGTTTCGGGGCTGATTTACCAGCGTTGCGTCAATCCCGTCGTCATGCAGCGCGTGAACCTCGAACCACATGTGCTCCTTCTCGTCGGGGTTGCCGCTGTCGATCGGATATCCAAGTTTGACAATCGGCTTGGACTTCAAATCGGCAAATTCGACGCTTAATCTTCGGAACATTTCGTATGTCTGCCGAGCCCGGCGCTCCATTAAACGCGTCGCGGCCGAAGGGAAATAAACCATGAACTCTCCCTGCGGTCCCGACAACAGCCGGCTGGGCACCGGCGGCGGGGGAAGAAACTTATGCGTCCAACGCGGTTTGACCGGTTCACACAAAATCGTGCGGTTGCGATTGTGAATCTCATCGTCATCGCGAAGCGCCCGGTCGTTCCTGGAGGCCCGGCGATTGAACTCGTCAACATCCACCAGTCGAATTGGTCCCGCCGATGAAATCGTTGCAAGCGGCGTTGATGCTTTGACCTTGTCCTCGCCGATCGAGAAGGCCATCGCCCGAGCGAAGTCGTGACATCGGCTGGTCAGAAGATCCGGCGAGGGATTGAGAATATCAAAATCAAAAAAGCCAATCTCCGCCAGCCCGTGGGTGTGGCACCAGTATGGCTTGTTGTCCCCACGGTGAATCGCGTGAATCGTGAAAAGAGAGTCGATATCCAGATCCGCATCATGGCAAAGTTCGTCAACCAGCGCCGCCCGGGACCAGAACCGCATGGCGGTCATGTCCAGCGAGATCAGTCCGTCAGAACCCATGGCGGCGTTGAGAAACCGCAGCAGCCGTTTGCGGTCGCGCAGCACATCGCCCTTGTCGCCATCGAGTTCGATCAGAACAGCCGACTTCCCCAGCGATGCGTCGGCCTTTTCCGCATCGCCAAGCCGGGCGTCGAATTGCAGGATCGGTTTGGGAATTGGCACAGCCCTGCGTGTTGACGACAATCGCGCCGCTCCCCACTTCGGATGTGAAAGCCGCAATGCCCACAGCTCATGCTCCCTCGCGGTGTCTGGCACGGACGATATTTTCATCGTCCTCAATTCCGCAAACTCGCGTGCCAGCGGCGCAATGGCTCCGCGGAAGAAAACGGCCCCTGTACATTTCGAGGAGATTTTGTTCCATGCCATAGTTTCCTGGATAATAACATGGCGTCGGCAGCCGCACCCCTTTTTTCAGCGCGTTGCAGAAATCTGTTGCTGACGGACTTTTTCGCCTGATCAAAAATGCCGATGATCTTGCGGGCGCTTTCACCGGCGACCCAAATGCCAACCTCATGACCACCATGACCCGCCCACGCGTTATCCTCGGACTTCATCACGCGCAGATCACCGTGCCCGCTTCAATGGAGGACACCGCCATTCAGTTTTACGGACAAGTGCTGGGGCTCAAGCAGATTGAAAAGCCCGGGGCGCTACAGGATCGCGGGGGAACCTGGTTCGAGATCGGGGGAATGCAGATTCATCTGGGCGTCGAGGAGGGCGTTAATCGCCGGGCGACCAAGGCCCATCTGGCTTATGCGGTGGACAATCTGGAATACTGGCGCAAGCGGATGATCGAGAATGAAGTCACACCCGTGGAATCGATCGCCATCCCTGGTTACGACCGGTTTGAAGCCCGCGATCCGTTTGGAAATCGCATCGAATTCATCCAGCGAATCGGGTAATCTGGCTCGAATGATCGTTGGTTACAACCACGCGCAGATAACGGTGCCGCCCGGCAATGCTGACAAGGTCCGGGAGTTCTACGGGCAGTTTCTCGGCCTGCCGGAATTGCCCGTTCCACCGGCTTTGCAGGGCCTTGGATTGATCTGGTTCAAAGTGGGCGACCGCGAACTGCATGTCGGCGTGGAAGAGGGTGTGAATCGCCTCGCGACGCGTGCTCATGTGGCGTACGAAGTGGACGAGATCGCCGAGCTTCGCCGACGGATGGTTGCCGGGGGTTTTGAGTTGTTCGAGCAGCCGAAGATCCAGGGGTTTGAACGGTTTCACATCAATGATCCGTTCGGTAATCGGGTCGAGTTCATCGGGCGCGTCTGACGAGTCCTGCCTTGACCCAAGTTATGCATCATCTATTATGGCGGCGATGCAGCGTGCCACCATCACGCTCACCACCGAGTTGAAAGCAAAATCGTTACAGCCGCGTCCTACCGAAGTTTTGAGGAAACAATGACACGCACCACAATCATGTTGTCACCCAAGCTGAAAGCGCGTGTGCTGCAAATGGCCCGCCGGGAAGGAATATCGATGGGTGAGTTGATTCGTGACTCTTTGGAGCGCAGGCTTTCGGCGGGGGTTCAGGGCGCACCCGATGCGTTTTTTTCTGATGATTTCGCTGCCAAAGGATCTGGTTCAACCGACGTTGCCGAAAATCACGACGTATATCTGGCTGAGGTTGTTGAAGAAAAAATGAACGGAGGCGGGCGGCGGGTAAGTCGCAGGCGACCGAGGGCTCGCAAGTGATGTTTGTCGACACCGGTGCATTTTTTGCGCGATATCGAGTTGACGACGATCATCACGTATCGGCCGTTGAAGGCTGGAAAAAAATCGCCCTGATGCGCAGGCCATGTGTGACGACCAGTTTCGTAGTTGCCGAGACAATCACGTTGCTGAGCCGTGAATTCGGGTCGTTGATTGCCGCTGAGCGTGCGCGGACGATTTATGCGTCCCATGCAATCACGGTTATCAACCCATCAGAAGAAGATCAACTGTTAGCCATCGATCTGCTCGAACGGTATGCTCACCAGCGGATTTATTTTGTCGACTGCATCTCATTCGTAATCATGAGGCGGCAGAAGTTGAAGACGGCTTTTGGATTTGACCGGCATTTCCAGATGGCCGGTTTTAGCCTTTGGCCCAAGCAATAGGAAGATCGGAACATGCGAACGATTCTCGTCACCGGCGCAGCCGGGTTTATTGGATCCAATTTCGTCCGCATGCTCATCACCCGCGGGGAGGATGTGAAACTTGTCGCCCTCGACAAGCTCACCTATGCCGGCAACCTGGCGAATCTAGAAGATCTTCTGACAGATCCGCGGTTGGTTTTCGTCAAGGCCGACATCTGCGACAAAGCCGCGATCGAAAAAATCTGGGATGAGCACAAGATCACCGAGGTGGTGCATTTCGCCGCCGAGAGCCATGTTGACCGCAGCATTCTCGATTCGGGGCCGTTCGTGCAGACCAACATCGTCGGCACGCAGGTGCTGCTGGATGTGGCCCGTGCCCAAGGCGTTCAGAAATATCTGCAGGTGAGCACCGACGAAGTATACGGAACCCTTCCCGAGGACAGACTGGAGATCAAGTTCACCGAGCAGACCCCGCTTGAGCCCAATAGCCCCTACAGCGCCAGCAAGGCGGCGGGAGATTGTCTGGTTCGGTCGTACTATCATACCTTCCATATGCCGGTCCTCACCACGCGATGCAGCAATAACTATGGGCCTTACCACTTCCCTGAGAAGATGATCCCGCTGTTTGTCACGAATCTCATCGAAGGCAAGAAGGTCCCGCTCTACGGCGACGGCATGAACGTACGTGACTGGCTTTACGTCGAGGACCACTGCGACGGAATCTGGACCGTTCTGAACAAAGGCAAGTTCGGCGACGTCTATAATATTGGCGGTCACAATGAAATCCCCAACCGCAAGATCACCGAGATCATCCTTAAGGAGATGGGCAAGGATTGGGATGCCAATGTTCAGTATGTCAAAGACCGTCCGGGCCACGATCGGCGTTACGCCATTGACGCCGGCAAGATGCAGCGGGAACTGGGCTGGACGCCGAAATACAAGTTCGAGCAGGCGATCAAGGCTACAATCCAGTGGTACCGCGAAAATGAAAAATGGTGGCGGTCGATCAAGAGCGGGGAATATTTGAAGTACTACCAGACGCAGTATGTAAACCGCTAGGCACCACCGCTAGGCACCACCGCTAGGCACCCATGATTTCGCCGACAATTCAGCAGCCGCTCGATCCGATCAGTCTTCCAACGGAACCGGGCAAGACCAAACGCCCGACCAAAAAAAAGCCCCGGTGGATCTGGTGGGTTGTCGGCATCGTGGTGGTTGGTTTGGGGCTGTCGTTATGGGGCTGGCATTATCACGCCGCTGCGGCGCTGGCGGCGCAGACACCGGCGGAGGTGGCAACGGTCACACGGACGACACTGGAAAAAACCGTCGAGTCGGCCGGCAAAGTGCTGTCTTTCCGCGACACCGACATCAAGTGCCGGGCCAGCGGCCCCGTTGCGGAACTGCCGGTTCATCTCAGCGACGCGGTGAAAGAAGGGCAGCTGCTCTGCAAGCTGGATCCCGCGGATGAACAACTGGCGGTGGATGTCGCCAAGCAGTCGGTCGCTCAGTCGACTGCAAAGCTGGAGCAGGCGAAGCTCGCTTACGAACAGGCGAAGCTGAATCTGGAGACCACCCGGTCCAAAGTGCAGTCAGCCCTGGTTTCTGCGAAGGTGAAGGCGGAACATCTGCGATCCAAGGCTGATCGTCAGAAGCAGTTGAAGGATCAGCAGCTGGGCAGTGAAGAGGATTATGAAACCGCCGAAACAGAAGCCGCGACCGCCGAGTCCGATGCGTCGGCGGCACAGGCTGCGGTCAATGAACTCAAACAGCAGGAATTGCAGCTGGAGTCCAAGAAACTCGACATCGTCACCGCCGAGTCGGCGTTGAAAAGCGACACCATTAACCTCCATACGCAAGAACGGCAGCTGGGATACACCACCGTCGTCAGCCCCTGGGACGGTGTCATCTCATCCGTCACCAGCAACCTGGGTGTTGGTTACATCATCCAGGCTGGCACCGGGGGTGTCAGCGGCGGGACCACCATCATGACCGTGACCGATCGATCGCATGTGATCGTTTCCGCTTCCGTCGATCAGAGCGATCTTCGCGGCGTCGCCCTGGGTCAGCCGGCACGGGTGGAGGTGGACAGCTATCCCGAACGCTCTTTTGCCGCCCAGGTGATTATGATCGCGCAGGTCGGGCAGAATGTTTCCAATGTGGTCACCTTTGAAGTTCGGGTGGAAGTGACCGACAAGGACAAAAATCTGCTGCACCCGCAGATGACCGGAACGGTGACGATCATCGAAGCCCAGCGGAAAAATGTGCTGGTGGTTCCCACTGCCGCCGTGGAGCACCGGGCCAATCAGACCTTTGTGCATCTGGTCGGCGGAAAAGAGCAGCCGGTCACTCTCGGCCTTGATGGCGGTGAAAACGTCGAGGTGCTCTCGGGATTGAACGAAGGGGACAAGGTGACGTTGCAGGCACTGGAGCTGCCGACGCGGTGGAAGTCTTCGGATCGGTAAGACTCTTTCAATTAGTCCTCGCTATATGGGGGTTTTTGGATGCGAAATCGCGAAATAGAACACAGAACCCCCGCGGAGCGGGGGACTAATGGAACATGATCCAGGCCACCCACCTCAAAAAATCCTACGATCTCGGCGGGCAGATCGTGCATGCGCTGGACGATGTGAACATTCACATTGCCCCCGGCGAAATGGTCGCGATCCGCGGGCCCAGCGGGTCGGGCAAGAGCACGCTGATGAACATCATCGGCTGCCTGGATCGTCCGGACCAGGGCCAATATGTGCTCGGCGGTGAAGATGTCTCGACGCTGGACGATGACGAACTGGCGGACGTGCGAAATCGGCGGATCGGTTTTGTTTTCCAGTCGTTCAACCTGCTGCCCAGGATGAGCGCGCTGGAGAATGTTGAATTGCCGATCCAGTACGCCGGCGGGCATGAAGCCCGTCATCGGGCGATGCGGGCGCTGGTCAGCGTCGGCCTCGGCGACCGCACGCACCACGAGCCCAACCAGCTCAGCGGCGGGCAGCGGCAGCGCGTCGCCATCGCGCGGGCGCTGGTGAATGATCCGTCGATCATCTTGGCCGATGAACCCACCGGCGCGCTCGACACCCGCACCGGCGAAGAGGTGCTGGCGCTGCTGTCGGAACTGCATGGCCAGGGCCGGACGATCATCATCGTGACCCACGATCTGGCGGTGGCGAAACACTGCCCGCGGGAGATCTATCTCAAGGACGGACGCGTAAAGGAAAATTCGAATGACGAAATTCAAATGGCGAATGAATGACGAAACTCGAATGACGAATGACCAAACAAATGTCCGGCGTTTCGATGCCAATCTCCAATTCGCCGTCCTGTCTTCGTCTCGTCAGTCGAATTTCGTCCTTCGTCATTCATTAGTCATTCGAGTTTCGTCATTCGAATTTTGATAGCATATGCTTTTCTGGACCATCGTCCGAGTCTCGCTCCGCAGCCTGATCGCGAACAAATTGCGGTCGGTCCTGGCGATGCTCGGCATTATCATCGGGGTCTGGTCGGTCATCAGCGCCCTGGCGCTGGCGGCGGGCGTCGAGCAATCGATCATGAAAAGCGTCTCGTCGCTTGGGACCAACCTGCTGACCATCACGCCGGGCCTGCGCGGCAGCGGTGGGGTGATGACCGGCAATCAGCAGAACCTGCGCCCGGCCGATGCGCTTGCATTGCTGAAGATCCCCGAGGTCGAGCGAGTCGCGCCCGTGGTCCGGGGCAATGTCCAGGCGCGATATTTCAACAAGAACACCCATACCAGCCTGTCTGGCACAGGTCCGACCTATTTCGTCATCCACGATTTCGAGATCGCGCGCGGCCGGTCCATCAACGATGCCGATTGCGATACATCCGCGCGCGTCGCGGTCATCGGTCCGGCGACGGCGAAAAACCTGTTCGGCGACGATTTCTCATGGGCCGTCGGGGAAAATATCCAAATCAACGGTGTGGCGTACAAAGTGATCGGCATCCTGGTTTCCAAGGGCGACCAGGGATGGTTCAACCCCGATGACCAGATCATCATCCCCTTCACCACGGCCATGAAGCAGGTGATCGGACAGGACTTTCTCAATGAGGTCGACATCAGTGCCAAGGACGAGGCCCGCCTGGATGAGGTGCAGACCAAGGCAACGCTGATGCTCCGGCACCGCCATCGGCTGGGCGAAAACGCCGACAATGATTTCAACATCCGCAACCAGACCGAAATTCTGAGCCGGGCTTCCAACATCAAATATTTTCTGTCGATGCTGCTTGGCGGGATCGCGTTCATCTCGCTGCTGGTCGGCGGGATCGGCGTCATGAACGTCATGCTGGTGACCGTCGCCGAGCGAACGCGCGAGATCGGCATCCGCAAGGCGATCGGTGCCCGGCGGCGCGATATCCTCACGCAGTTCCTCATCGAGTCGGTGGTGATGAGCGGGACCGGCGGAACAATCGGCGTGGTGATCGGGCTGCTGACCGCCCTGATTTTTGGCGCCGTGCAAGACAGCCTTCAACTGGTGGTCACCCCCTTGAGCGTGATCGTGGCGATCGCATTTTCCGCGGCCGTAGGAATCTTTTTCGGGTACTACCCCGCACGGCGAGCCGCGAAGCTCGATCCGATCGAGGCGCTTCGGTATGAATGAATCCGGACTGTTTATGGAACATCAAAACGCAAAACCCGAACACCGCGACTCGCCCTCGGATGTAACCAAGGGAGAGGGCCGCGGTGAGGGTCCAAATCACCCTCATTCCAAACCTTTCCCGGTGTACCGGGAGAGGGAGCCAGAATTTACCTCTGCCGCCGCTGGTGTTCTGTTTTCGATGCTTCTGCTTTTCACCGGCTGCTCGTTCGACAAGGACGTCTCGCGATACCGCGCTGTTCTGGACGGAAAACATCCGGCAACGCTTCCTGCGTACAGTGTCGATGAACCGCTGCCGCTGGTGCGGGCGTTGCAGATCGCAAACGCCGACAACGAAGCCATCGGCATCAGCGGGGAAAACTACATTCAGTCGCTCGCCCAGAAAATGAAGGATGCCGGGAACTTTCTGCCCACGCTGAGCCTGGCTCCGTCCTACAGCCTGGCCAAGGGCGGCTCCGGCGCGGGGTTCACCATCGGTGGGACAACCACCGGCGGGACCGGCACTGGTGGCACGTCCGGCACCACCTCCAGCGGTGGAACCGGCGCTTCATCGGTCGTGATCGGCAGCACCAGCGGGGGGCTGAGCCATGATTTTTCTGTCCCGCTCGGCACGAGCCTGACCGGTTCGCTCGCCAATGTTTCCACGCTCGAGGCGCAGGGCCAGACCGTCAACCAGCGGGCGATGATTCTGCTCGACGAGCGAGAAACGATCCTGCTCCAAGTCGTCACCAGCTACTACACCTGCCTGAAAGATGAGAGGCAAGTGGCGGTCTACGAAAGCAGCGTGAAATTCAAAACCGAAAAAGTCCGCGATCAGGAAACGCGACTGAAACTGGGGGCAGTCAAACCGCTGGACCTGGCGACCAGCCAATCCGATCTGGCCGCCACGCGCGTTTCGCTGATTCAGGCGCGCACCGATGCCCGAAACGCCCGCAGCGCGCTGGCGCGATTGATGGGGGTCACCGAAGTGCGCGGGCCGCTGACCGATGCATTCGAACCTCCCGCCATGGTGGCTGCGATCGAGAAATGGCAGCTGGACGCAAGCCAGCACCGCCAGGATCTGCTGGCCGCCGTTCGCGCGACACAGGCTGCGCAATTTCTGGTTGATGCCGCCATCCGCGAATACTTTCCGTCGGTCACCATCAACTTCAACTATTTTCTGTACAACGATCCAGTGAGCTCGCAGATCTGGACTGCAGGTTTAACCGGCAACGTTCCGATCTTCTCCGCGCTGTCGATCGAAGGCGATGTGCGAAACGCCTGGAGCGTGTATCGTCAATCCGGTTTGACCGAAAGCCAGGTCCGCCGGCAGGTCACTGATGATGTGAACGAGGGATTCGCCAATTTGCAGAACAGTCGGGATAAGATTCACGAGCTGCTGATCGAAGTATCCGCCGCCCAGAAGGCAGCGGATCTGGCGGAGAGATCTTATCGGCTCGGTTCGGAAAGCAATCTCGACCGCCTCACCCAGCAGGACAATCTGATTACCGCGCAATTAAATCTCGTGAGCGAACAGTTCAATGAGAAGAGCAGCTACTTGAATCTACTGAGAGCATCTGGTTCATTGGCTAGTGTTTTGCAGTAGTTGAAATTTCTTCACGGTCGTGTCGTTTGTATTCTGCAAGGGCGTTTTTCTCGTACACGCTACGTTATAAAATCATTCTCCCCATGAAGCATATACCATTCCCCAGACAGGCTTACAGAATCCCCCGTGTTGTCGAATCTCTGGAGCAGCGCCGTCTGTTCGCAACCATCAATTTCGCGGCACACACCGATTTTGCCGTTGGTGTCACACCGGTGGCGCTGGTCGCGGCTGATTTTACCGGCAACGGCGTCGAGGATCTGGCCGTCGCCGACAGCACCACCGACAAGGTCTACATCTTTCTTGGCAACGGCACCGGCGCGTTCACCGCTGGGCCGATTCTTTCGCTGAGCTCACCCCCGACAGCCATGATCACTGGCGACTTCAACGGCGATGGTTTGCCGGACATTGCCGTCGCCTCCACCGCCGGGCTGGGACAGAACAGCACCAGTGTCACCGTCTTCCTCAACACCGGCGCGGGAACGTTCGGCGTGGGGCAAATCACCACCGTGGAAACCGGCGCGACCATCGGTGAAACCGTCGGCCTCGCCGCCGCAGATTTCAATCGCGACGGGCATCTGGATCTGGCCGTCACCGATTACACCGACGAAAACGTCAGCATTTTGTCTGGCAATGGCAATGGCACGTTCGCTTCGCCAGTCACCTACAACCTCGACGGACATCCCACAGCCATCACCTCGGCGGATTTCAACAACGACACGTATCCCGACCTGGCGATCACCACCACATTCACCGACAACAGCACCGGCACTGCGGTGACCACCAATAATGTGGACGTGCTGCTGGGCAGTTCCACCGGTTTTTCCGCCGGGCCGGAAATCAGCCTCAGCACCTCCGGCATCCCAGCCGACATCACCTCGGCCAATCTCACCGGCGTGACCACGCCCGGATTGATCGTCGGTGATTCCGGCGGTGACGCGACCGTGCTGACCAACAGCGCCGGCACCTTCGCCACCTCCGCCGTCGCCACCCTCGCGGCAGGTTCCACCGGAATTGCCACTTCGGATTTCGATCTGGACGGCAATACCGACTTCGTCTCCTCCGACGGCGGGTCCGCCACCTCCAACAGCACCGATTCGGTCACCGTGGTTCAGGGTGCGGGCTCCGGAACCATCGCCAACACTTATCAGTTCAGCGTCGGCACGCACCCCGCGGATGTGGTGGTCGCCGATTTCAACAACGACGGCAAACCCGACATCGCCACGGCAAA
>Ga0116230_10007121_pt1 | contig 11049 bp, 12 predicted proteins | sample S1TSphfallax_3_FD_88678 | JGI IMG/M metagenome (GOLD analysis project Ga0116230, IMG submission 88678) | Host-associated microbial communities from peat moss isolated from Minnesota, USA - S1T2_Fd - Sphagnum fallax MG | ecosystem: Host-associated > Plants > Peat moss > Unclassified | place...
ATGAAAAAAACAAAAGTCATGGTGTTCAATTCTGTTGACCCATGCCAAAAGTTTGTGTTTGAAGGTGATATTATTGAGTGTGTGCAGACCTTCAATAACTTGGGGATCTTACTCGAGACCATCCTGAACTTGGATAGTGTAGTGGAACATCTAGTAGCTGCCAATAAGCACTCGCTATTCGCACTGAACTGCCATTGTGCAAAACTATGTATTATGGATGTTAAGTTACGCTGTGACCTCTTCAACACGTTGGTGCGTTCCACTGCAAGTTACGCATGTGAAATTTGGGTGGACTCGAAGAAAATACAGGCTATTGAAGTAGTGTACCGAGGGTTCTTCAAGTCCCTACTCGGGGTGCGAAAAATAATTAACACGTCCACCGTGCTAGCAAAATTTGGCAAATTCCCCTTTGAACACTTTGCATGGGGACAAGCATTGCTGTACTATAATTGTGTGAACACGGTCGCTAAAGACCGCATCTTAGGAAAGGCATGGGAAGCCCAGCTCGCTATGCTTGTTGTGGGAAAGAAATGTTGGGCTGGATCCGTGAAAAAATGGCTACTCTAGAATCAGCCCCAAGAGGTGGCAGGTTTTGTGCCTTCGATTCAATCACCGTTGGAAACAACACTTCAGCTTGCAACAACCCGTGCGTTCCAAGCGAGGACTATTGAACTACCGTTGGGAACAGTTCCTGGGTCAACACACATACATTTGACCTATTTAGCAAGGCTAGTGCATCCAGTTGGTGGTAAATCTACGACGAGAGGCCGGATCAACCAAGAGGTTGTGATCCCACCCCCTCCAGGTTTTCCCCACACAATGTTGAATGTAAAAAGGGTGAAGGATAATATGCGACTAGCTTTCATTGAAAATATTTTTACTAATCGCAAGATTGGGACCAGCCTGCAAATAAGATATTTGCATTTCAAGGGTATGTCGTACGAAAGCGAAAGATACTTGTGTGACATCAACTGTGTCCAATTGCGGAAAGCTTTGGCCCGGTTTCGATGTGGCAACACGCAGCTTGAGGTAATGCTAGGTGCATGGAAGGGCGTGCCACATGCAAAGAGACTTTGTCGAGGCTGTGACTTGGGGAAGGTAGAGGATGAAGAGCACTTGCTCCTTATCTATCCAAATACACAGAAAGTTAGGGAACGCTTTTGTTCGACCCTACCCCTCATCCACACAAGCACTCTTGTTGAACTCATGCAGACTATGAACACGGTCACCCTGGCTAAATTTGTGGCATGCTCAGTACCAGAGGACAATCTATCCTCCATGATCTACCTTTCGTTTAATGGACTCTTTGGTCCCAAATGGACGTAAAATTGTAAATAGTAAACAGATACAGGTTTGAAGTTTGGAAAAAGAAAACAAACCTCATTTTTTTTTTCAAGTATGGTTTTTTTTCTTTTTCTTTTGCTGTCTATTTTGTATTTCCCTTTTTTGTTTCATGTTTAAATATATTTATTTTATATGTTTTCATTTATTTTTTATTTTTAAGTGTTTTAAAAAAGTTTCTAATTGTTAAAGTGTTCTTCTGTTTTTATTTTATTTTCTAGTTTTTTCCCTTAAAAAAAAAATTTGTTCTATTTTTTTCTTTTTTGTTAGAACTTTGTTTCATTTTATTTATTTGTTAATAACTTGTTTTTTTCTTTTTTAATTTGAAATTTCTTGTGTTGTTTTAAAAAAAATTCTATGAAGGCCATAGGATATGTTTTAATTGCTGAGGTGGCTAGCCAGGTGGTGCAAATCCAAGCCTCTATTTAGAGCTGGCTGTGTGAAAAAGGAGGCCTGAAGTGGTAGGCCTAAAAAAAGCTTTCCATATCTCCTTGAGAACAGGCTTTCCCCTTAGAACTGTAAATTTTTTGCATTCACCTTTTCAATGTTTGCCCTCCAAAAACACAACACACAACACAAAACTATATCTAAATTCCAAACTGAAGCTTGTGACATTTCTTCAACCCATTATTGTCATCATGCATGGTAAGGCCTCTCCTAACCGCATTTTTGGAGAGGAGAAGAATCAACACTAATATGGCTCTCATCTATTTGCTTACAATGTGGAAAATGATATGTTGATATGTTTGCAACTACATATATATGCATTTATGCTTTCTATTGGAAGAAGAAGATCCCAAATCTTCAATATCACATTTGTTGCTACATACATTTGCAATTTGGAGCAAGGATGATCGAAGAAGGTCCAACCTTTCTTTTTTTGGGTGGGATTGAACTTTTTTTGTCTGGGGATTGTCATTTGACACCATTTGATGCAGCCGAGAGGTGATTGGGTGATGTGCAACTGTAGTAGTACAGCAGAAGAAGGCTGCAAACTTACCATAAGTTTGGCAAGAACTCATATCCAAATTGCAGTGGATGCCAGAAGATGATCACCCAATTTGGCATTTTTTCAGGTTTTTATGATGTCGCTGAAAAAAACCATTGTAGAGTAAAGCATCCAAACTATGATGTTTATTTTTTGTTTCAAGAATTATTTTCCACAACATGAAATCCATTGTCCGGATTACAGCAGTTAATTTGAGTCTCAAATCGTGGGTTCTTGTATGTTTTGGTTTATTACAAGTCTTTGGGTCCCAGGTTACGTTAATTACAAATCTAGAAGAAATATCTTGAATCCTTAGAGTGCACTAATTTCAGTTACAGAATGGAAGTTATCATGAAGTCATGAAATCTTGTCACAGAGATGAATTTGAGAGAGAGAGGGATGCCAGAGCCAGTTCCAAAGAGCAGTTTTTTTTGGGGCAAAGATCTGCTTGTGTTCTCTCTTTCAGATCCCATCTCTATCTCAAAAAACACACTAATCGATTCAATGCATGAAAGTATGACATGTCTACTATGGTTTTGTTTTTGGTGATGATTTTTGGTACTAGATCTACAAAGTCTTGAAAAATTTGCCCAAGAAATTTCAGATCTTGGAACCCGCCACCCAACTGGTCACATTTTGTTACAAGGTTTTGTGTAATAATGGGTCCAAATGTAACTTGTGCAGCAGGTTTCGGGTGACACGAATGGCTGGCTGTTTCCTCAAGTTTGGATTCCTCTTGTTCTTGATCATGCTCAAGAACGACAACTTCTCTTATGTTTGAAGGAGAACCTGATCTCTTGAATGTAATTGAAGACCGTTAAACTGAAGTCTTGTGCCAGGGGGAGTCGTCCTTTCTTTTCACATGCTGGAGAGCAAAGGAGAAGGTTCAAAAGAAATGAAAATCAATTGTATTCCAGGATCCAACAGAGAGTTACTAACACATCATCTTCAACAACATTGATCTCTAGCCTAACAAAATTCAAATCCTTTTTTGCACACCCAAAACCTATTGTATCACAATCAATTTGCCTTGGGTGGTGGTGCCATCTATTCCAAGTGCAGTTTTCTGTTTTGGGTACTTATCAGCAAAGCAAAAAATTTCACAAGGGGACAAAAAAAAGGGAGCAGTTGGAGTTTGGAAGAAAAGAAGAATAAGCAATGGGGGCAGGATGGAGCAAATTATCACCTGCTGAAATTGATGTGTTTGATGAACATGAACCTAGTGGCAAACAAGCACTGCCGGGTATGATTGATTGATTGACCATCTCTCGCCTTTTACCACATGAACCTTTAGACTTGGACACCTACTAGGTTTGTTTCTTCAGCATATTACCACCAGTCGGTTGGGCTGGTGGTCATGGCCTTATGACCTAGCTTTTATGGAACTGAAATCGCCACGTTGTTTGATAGTTGGAATTTTTTTGGTGTAGGGAGGGGGCAATGAAGAGTTTTGCTGATTCCTTTGATGAAATGGTTGCACACTTTTTCTATATGGGTTTGAACATGGCAGGAAGAAGAGTATTATCACATTGACATTAGAAATCTGAAGTGAAAAAAGCTTTTGAATAATTTCAGGGTGAATTGAAAATCTAGCTTTTGGATAATTTTCAGGAGATGGAGGATTCTTCAGTGGATATGCAGAGGTGAGTGTGTCACCTGGTCAAACAATTCAAACAAGTCAGGCCACAACTGAGGCATCGAGCAGCATTCCCATGTTTCAAGGAGCTGATCAATATGGCATTGCGGTTGGAGGTGAAATTGAGGTAAATGGGTGTGATCACTCTACCTCAGGGCAAAACAAAATAAAAAGATGCAAATTTCATTCAGATTTGTCGATCAGATTCCCACTGAAAATTCAAACTATCTCTGCACTTTTCATATCCAGAGATAGATGTATGCACGGGCTCATAATGTATTTATTTTCTTTTGTGAAGTCCTTCAAGAAAGTAGCACAACTCCAGCTCAAAATCTCAATAGGGTTGTATTGTCAATGTTTTTGCAGTTGTCAGAACTTGAAGTTCGAGAACTTGAGGAGCATGATGGGTTCGAGGATCATCATCCCGTCAGCAGCAAGCCTCATAGTCCAACTATGTCCCCAGCTTCACCAATCCAAGCCTTCCTTAAACCACCAGAGATAGCACAACTGAATAGCAGAAGACATTCAGAAAATTTGGTGTCCTTCTCAAAATTGCCTCAATCCTCACCACCACCCATACAAAGAGCCTTTGTTGATCTGGAAGAAACTGAAGAGGAGGAGGAGGAGGAGGAGGAGGAGGAAGAGGAGGAGGAAGAGGAGGCTCATAAGGAAGTGCAAGAATTTCCTGAGTGCCCATCATCTTCTCAACTGTCTCTGCTACCACTTACTGGATTATTTGAGCTTGAAAAGGCCCAAGAGCAGCAGAACCCATCCTCCTCAATGTCCCAATTCTCAGATCCGTTTGAACCTGGTGATCATGATCCTGAAGAGCCCCCTGCACACCCGGCACCAACACTCAAATCTTCAGACAATGAAGAAATGAAGATTGAAGCTGCAGAATCAGCCTTAAATGGGAACTTGAGCCAGCCATTGCCATCTGCCCAAAAGCTACTGTTCTTTGATCTTGACCGCAAGCGCAAAGCTCCAGCAGGCTTGGTGACCCTTGCTGGTGATTACATTGCAGCAGCAGCATCCCGAAATAAACTGAATCCTCCTCATCAAACATGTTCACTCGAAAGACATAATCCCTGGTCTCTTTTCTTTCCTTTGCAAACAAAAAAACTCACTTTATCTCTGAGATGAACAACTTGGCTGCAAAACTCTTGTTGTACACTTCAAGGCACATGGGTGACTGACTACCTATCTGAGGGAAATTGCAATTGAAAGCTCAGAATATTATTGACACCCAACACACCTTATCTTGCAGAAAATTTGGATAACAATTTCTCAAAAATGCACCCAAGAGTTGATTGACATATATCTTTCCAGTTCTATTTAGATGCTAATCCTAAAAGTGGGATGAAAATTATGTGATGAGGTAGTAAGCTGATGACGTCCCCTGGTCTTTTCGGAACTAAATCCAGTGAAGAAAATGTGAGGATGGAGCTCCAGGGAATGGGTACTGTGCCAATGGTGGTGAGTAATACATACATTGAGAAAGCTATTGGAAACCACCATAATATTCCACATGAGGCAGCGGCACTTATCTCCACCTACAGTTCCTCATTACCAACATACCAGGCAAGTGAAAATCCTCACTTGTCTATATATCTTTTCTCGAGCTGCCCTTTAATCCCGTAACATTAAAAATTCAAATGTGGTAACCAGATTTCAGAACCAGATTTTCATAGCATGAATGATGAGCCATATATCATGGGGAATGGGCTTGTGTTATAGATAAAATATGACGATGGCAAGGAGGTCCAGCTGCCATTGGATTGGAATGGATTAGAACCATGTCTGGTTGACATAACAAAGCAGGAAGACATTGTGACTGCTGAGAAGAGAAATGGAGCAGCCAGCAAGAAGAAAAAGGGACCCAAGACAGGACTACGATTCAAGAATGTCGGTGACCTTGTCTACAATACAAGAATTAAGTCTAGAGGAAGGAGACGAAGGAAGACATGATGAGGCTGAATTCAAAATCACCACAAATATTAAGCATTGGTGTCGATCTTACAAATTTTTGCTACTAACACTATTATGTGGACACAAGACATTTATCTAAATAATTCTCTCTGGTTGGGTTCCCAGGGATGGTAATCTGACTGACTCACAAAAACGCTAAATAGACAGAAAGTTCAACAAATTTATGTTGCAAATTGTACTCTCCACAGGGCGGACCCAGGGTTTTGCATAAACAGCAAAGTGTGTGTGTTGTGACCAATTGGAGTTGTAGGCATACAAATTGACTGAATATAACGAGAGTGAAATGATTTGCATGTTGGGCTGAGAATGATTTTATTATCTGCTTCAGAAGCTAATTATGCTAATTTTCATTGAGACATTCTCAACCTGCAATATTCAGGTATGAATGTCTCTGGTAATCCTGATTTGCTGGCAGAAGATTCACATCCCTGAACAAGACATCACTTGCTCTGATAATACTTTCAAAGATATGAATCATGCAATTGATACATATCCATACACAGTTGAGTCAAGTGATTGATGATCATATCAATGATCATGTCATCATATTGATGCAACATTTCTTCTTCATTTTGTTGTTTCATCAATTCTTTGAGATAAGATCATGTTCTCAAAATTTACCTTTGGTCCTGTTCTCAGAATTGACCTGAGATCATGTTGGGCAAATGCATGGTAGGGTGGATCACTTTTGGTGTCACTCTGACAGTTTATTTTGTAGTGGGTGTGATTGCAATTGCTATAGTTGTAGGGGATTTGCATATGTTAAAATTTGTCAATAGGAGATTCTGTTAGAATTAGAATTGACCCCTATCTCGTTACTAAAAGAACACCCACTTGAATCAGATAAACTCCTCAACCTAGGATTACCTTCCAAACTTATATGCATACATCATTTGTATGGAGTTTTCATATTGGTTTCGATGTCCAACAATGATTTCAACAGTGTGTGAGAGCATAGTACTTCAATATCCTGTGCAGGCATCACTCACTACATTCCAGAATTGTCACCCTGGAATAGTAAAACATGTGCACCAGAGAAACAGTCTGGAGTTGCACTCATGAACTCAATTGTTAAAAGACTCTGCAACTGGCTGGTGTCAATCTATTGCAGAAGCTATAATTTTTTCAATGGAAGTCTTTTCTTTCCCAATCATGGATGTGAGAGAGACAATTGTTGACTTCAATGTGGATAATGAGCTTGCTGTGCTGCACATATGTCCAAGAACACCGAGAGAGAGAGAGAGAGAGAGAGAGAGAGAGAGAACTTGCTATACCAGCCAGTCAGTAGTGTCACCATCCCTTCTTCCATTGCAAACCAACAGTGATAGATAGATAGATACTTTGGTAACACTTTTCCTGCTACACCCATCAGCAATTTTTTTTCCATTCCCTGTTCATAATGCTGAATAGCATGAGCATATATGTCTTTGAAATATCTGCAACAGGAATATGGCATCTAGAGAGATGTCTTCCTGATGCTGGGAGTCGGTTCCTTCGTCTTCTTCCTCCTCAGATGGTCCCCACGTCATAACTTAAGCTGGCATCAGTGTCAGCAGATCAAAGTCGGTCACTGTCCTTGCCAAAAGAAAGGTGGGCTGTTGTAGTAGTAGTCTTAGTCATTCTGTCATTCCACAGCTGATTAGTCAATCCTTGGCCTACTACTACTTTTATTATTATTACTACCCAAGTCTTGTTTGTTTCTCACCCTCTTTCCATCTTGCCTTCTTCTGTTACTACTAACAGACTCCAAGATCACACAAGACTTGTTCATTTCTCTCACCTGGTGTGGTGCAGGGAGGGAGGATCAAGGTATATTAACTTAGTTTGATTTTTTCTTTTCAACTCCAATTTCACGATTTGTCAGCAATAATTCAAAAGAAATTTGCCAGCTTTGCTATCCCTGACACCCACAAGAGTTTACCAACCTGGAAGGAAATTCTTGCCAAAAACACAACAAATTACCAAGTCACAACCTTGTAACCAACACATGGATAAATGTCAAAACACACTTGTTCCTTGCAAATCACTTGCTCAAGTACTAAAGTACCCATGCAAACTTGCTGCACATCCCAGCAAGAACTATGTTGTGCATGCTAGGATGACAAGTAAAAGGGATTGATTCTTCATGTTTTACAACTACATCATGAGAACTCTTTCTCATGTCCTTGTTATATACCTAGAGATGGTGCCACAATGGGTTTTGCATTGTCCAAACCCTTTCCCCATTAGGAGTAAGACATGGATGGAGAGTGCCTTAAAAAGGTTTTGAATCTGGCATCACTTAGCTAGCCTATAAACTAGTGGGGAACATGTTTTGCTATGTATCCTAATGGGATGGATCCATGCACAACAATAAAATGAGAGCTTACAAGATGATTTGCTTCCATTGGCATCTTGACTTTGAAGGGCTTGAGTTTGTATTGCCTCTCCATTGGCCTCTTGACTTGAAGGGTTTGAGTTCCTCCCTTCCATGAGTGGTGGGGAGGGGATGGATAAAATAAGGACACACACACACACACACACTCTCTATCATCCTGTGTAGTTTCTTTTTTGTTTTGTTTTGTTTTTTTTTTAAAACCCTAGAAATTTTCACCGCATGCTGACAAAGTCCTTCCTATCCAACATTCTTCAAAACTGTTCTTCACTCATGAGATGACAACAACAACAACAACAACAGTGTACAAAGAACAACAAGAATCCTACCAAACATTCTCAAAACCTGTTAGTTTTCCTTCCAAAAGTAAGAACCCAAAATCAATTCCATGCCAATGAAATCACCTTTTTCTAGATCCAAAGCTGTTCTACTCAAAACACTAATAAGGACATCATCATCATCATCATCATCACAGGTTCTACATGTGTTTGTTTGATCACATGGTGTTGGTGGCAATGTCCTTTTTTGGATGACCATTTTGTAAAGATTTTGGGAAAATCAGATTATGCATTGCACTTGTTATATATCTATATCTATCCACCTAATTGAAAATCCTTGGATATAAGGCATGCAACCCGATTGACATGGTCACAAATTTGTGCACCCCAACCCCACCTGCAATCAAATCCCCAGACACCCAAACCACCACAATTTGACTATGAGGTACCCTGAAAAGAGTCTGACAAATGTTGTGAGGTTTTTTTTCTCAGGTGGGTTTGTTTGCTTTCACCTTAACTGACTATACTACAGAGTATAGAACATCTCGCTTTCAAAGAAAGTTGCAACCTAAAACAATTGTCTACTCTGTTTTTCTTCACTAAAAAAAATGCCTGCAACCCAAAGAAGTAAAATTCCTAGTCTCCTCAAAATAACTGAAGTGCTCAGACACCTTCTTTTTCAGTGATAGGAGTTGCTGGATTCCTCCTAAAGTTCAATATGAAGAAGATTTGGGTAAAGCAGATTTACTCCTAGGATCACTTGTGAGGCAAAATTGGGAAACAAAACACACATATCTACCTACATACATACATACATACATACATACATACATTCGCACAAGGAAAAGACTGATGAAGATCTTCTTGTCCAACTACTGAGAAATGCATGATGCAACAAGCCTGCCAATGGATTGATTCCAACACTTGCAGGAGCAGGAGGAAGAAGGAAGGAATGAAGGAAGGAGGAGGTGTGTTCTTGGCCAACTAACTAACTACTGAGAATGAATAAATGAATGAATGAATGAATGCTGCCTGCATACATGCATGCATCTGTGACCAGTCTCTGGAAATCTAGGGTTTCACACCCAGCAGAGATCCAAGTTTTTTCAGTGTGAAATAGCTTATTAGGTCACACAACTCTACAACAACCCTCACCCAAAAAATTTCTTATTATTTTTACTCTCAGGGTGGTGGTAGATGGTTTAGGGTTTTCATGAGGAAAAAACCTCCTTGAATTTTTCTTAGTGTATTTGGAGGTTTAAAGCTTACAATCGAGCATAAAATCCCATTTGGGCAGTTTGAAAAATGGAAACAATGCCTGCCCGTTGTTTTGTTCCCTGTAATATACCTGGCAGGTACCCTGTGAATACTTGCCGGGTATCACATCGAGGTTTGTTTGTGTGTTGGAACAGGCTCTGGTTGAAGCTGTTACCACTCAACGCCATCTTGCCTGCCCTAAAAGGTTTAGTAACACGTTTCATATGTGGAAGGAACGGGCCCTACCAACTTGTCCTGCCCCGACCTGGTCTATAGTACACACAATGGTGCACACCATGGTTGCATCCACTTCCCGAAGAAGGAAGAAGAGCGCCTCTTATGTCTGTCCCATTCAACTGCAAGAAAATTTGTCTGGAATTGAAAGCAAGATCTACGTCGGTCCAAAATGTAAATGTGGTGTCTCAACTCAAAATGTAAATGTGGTGTCTCAACTCAACTCAAACCGTGGAAATACAAGACAACAAGACATCAAAACATCATCCAACGGGTTTTGAACATCCTTGGGACAATGTGGTGTCTCAACTCAAACCGTGGAAGTACAAGACAATAAGACATCGAAACATCATCCAACGGGTTTTGAATATCCTTGGGACAATGTGGTGTCTCAACTCAACTTAAACCGTGGAAGTACAAGACAATAAGACATCCAAACATCATCCAATGGGTTTTGAACATCCTTGGGACAATGTGGTGTCTCAACTCAACTCAAACCGTGGAAGTACAAGACAACAAGACATCCAAACATCATCCAATGGGTTTTGAAACTCCTTGGGACAATATCCACTTTTTCTCGTGCAACATTTGATTCTAGGGATCCTTTAGTAAGGAGTGACTTTTACATACATGAAAACACATAAAAATAGTAATGACCAATTTGTACAACCATGATGTTGAATGTGTAACAACGTCAAAAGTTTCACCTATCTACATAAAAGGAGCAAGAAGAAGAGGAGGAAGCTCTGATTCTTCTTGTCAATGTTTATTGGCCTTGCCTACCAAAGGCAAGGATATTGTGTTTAGATTCATTATAAAAAGTATAATAGTGTACGGGATTTTGGCCCTTAGGTAATAATAATAATAATAATAGGTCTATTTATTTTTATATGAGGATTTTTGAAAGATGATATTTTGGCTTGTGTTGAAACTTGAGATTAGTTATAATAGA
>Ga0116230_10007122_pt1 | contig 11048 bp, 16 predicted proteins | sample S1TSphfallax_3_FD_88678 | JGI IMG/M metagenome (GOLD analysis project Ga0116230, IMG submission 88678) | Host-associated microbial communities from peat moss isolated from Minnesota, USA - S1T2_Fd - Sphagnum fallax MG | ecosystem: Host-associated > Plants > Peat moss > Unclassified | place...
CCGATCGCGCGCCTCGCGCGGGCTGAGCCGGGCGTCGAGCCGTTAGCGGTCAACGCGATCGACTGGGTCGCGGGCTGCGGCCTCGTGTACGCGACGCTCTTCGGCATCGGCAAAATCGTGCTAGGCAACGTCGGCCTCGGCGTGCTCTACCTCGCCGTCGCGACGCTCTGCGGCACGATCATCGCGTACAACCTCATCCGTTTCGAACGGGGCGGCGTACCCCCCGTTCCCCCTCGGATTCGCACGCGCGAACCCTCTCCACAGGGGATCCCGTAAAGATTTAAGCGACGGGTTCTGGGCTTCGGCGGTATTCGAAGAGCTTATCGAGTTCGACGAGCATTTCGTGGAACGTCTGCGCCGTCGCCGTTTCGAACGCGTCGCCGTGCTCGAGCAGCCGGCGATCCGAGCGCACGAACGCAGCGACCATCGGGGCTTCCAGTCGCGCGTGTTCGAATTTACGAATGAAGACTTGATCCGTGAACATGCAACGCATGAGCACTTCGTCGAGCGCCTTTTGCGTGTTCTCGTCGAGATCGCCCGCGAGCCGCGTCTGCGCCTGCGAGACCTTCTCGCCGACGTACGCGCGCACGCGCTGATCGCTATCGTGGCGGGCGGGCTCGTCCCCATACGCGCGATAATCCGGAATGTGCGAACGCACGTACGCGAGATCGTCCGTCATCGATTCATTTCCGCCACGCGTCGCATGGCTTCGAGTAATTGCGGTAAGCAGCGGGCCGCGGTGTCGCGAAGATGCACGTCGGCATAGCCCGTAATGGCCGTTTCGTCCGGATTGACTTCGATGATGAAAGCGTCCTCTTGCGGGAAGTGCGTCGCGAGCATCGCTGCGGGGTTCACGAGTCCCGACGTTCCGACGACGAGAATTGTGTCGGCAGCGCGCGCGGCCGCGATCGCGCGTTGCCAAATCGCGTCAGGCAAAGATTCACCGAACCACACGATATCGGGACGAAACAATCCACCGCAGCCGTGCGTGAATCGCGCGGGCGTCATGGGCCGCGCGTCGAGTGCGATCCGCGTGCCGCAGCGATTGCAGCGCGCTTCGCGCAGGTGCCCGTGCAATTCGAGTACGTCCCGAGAGCCCGCGCGCAGATGCAGCGAATCGACGTTCTGCGTCGCGATGACGACGTGCTCGTGCACGCGTGCGAGCTCCGCGAGGGCGTAATGCCCGGCGTTGGGTTGCGCGCCGTCGTGTGCGAAACGCCGCTCGTCGTACCACGTCCACACGAGTTCGGGATCGCGTGCGAAGCCCTGAGGCGAGGCGAGCTCCTCGACGCGGTGGGTCCGCCACAGCCCATCGGCACCGCGGAACGTGGGTAGGCCGCTCTCGGCCGACATCCCCGCGCCCGTGAGCACGCAGATGCTACGCGCGCGCGCAACGCGCTCCGCCGCGAGCGCGATCACGCCGCCTTGCGCTCTCCGGCGTCGACGGCCGAAGCGGGACGCCGCGAATCCAAGACGATCGGCGCGTCCACGCGCTTACCGCCGCGCGGGGGCTTCTCCGGCGGATCGCCGCTCTGGAAGTACGTCGCGATGTTCGCCGCCGCTCCGGCGAGCGCCGCGATTCCCCAAAGGCTGAAAAAGAAGTACGTCGAGGTCGGATGTGAGCCGTGCATCGTTCGAAGCGTGGCCACGATCGAGGTGACGATCGCGCCGAGTCCGCCCATCCCGGCAAGGCATGCCAGGCGCAGAAACGTCGGGTCGCGGGGGCGGCGCGGGGCCGAGGGCATAGCACATCCTACCACCATGCGGAATCCGTAGGGGAGCGCCAAGCGTTTAGAAAGAGAGGCCTCACCCCCGAGGGCCAATTTTTGGAATAACGAAAAGCGAGAGAGTGGATGAAGAAGGCCGGCTCATGGCACGGATCCGAGAACGCGACACGCTCGCGTTCGAAGTCGTGTATGACGCCTATCATCGCCTCGTTTACGGGATAGCGCTTAAAATGCTCGGCGACGTCATGGCTGCGGAAGACGTCACGCAGTCGATCTTCTTGAAAATCTGGAATCAGCCCGACGCGTTTAGCTCCGGGAATTTTGGCGCGTGGATCTCGCGCGTCGCGCGCAATCGTTCCCTCGACGTCTTACGTTCGCGTTCGCTACGCGGCGAAGGCGAAATTCCGCTGGATATTCCGATCGACGGCGCGCTCGACGAAGCCGTCTTCGCGCGCATCGACGGCGACCGCGTGCGCGATGCGCTGCGTTCGCTACCGATCGAACAGCGCGCGCCGATCGAACTCGGCTTCTTCGGCGGCATCACGCACGAAGAGATCGCGCGTCGCACCGCGACGCCGCTCGGCACCGTAAAGACGCGCATCCGCGCGGGCTTGCGCAAGCTGCGCACGGCGCTCGAAGGGAGCACCGTCGCATGAACACGCACGACGACGAACATTTCGATACCGTCGCGCTCCTGGCACTCGGGGTGCTTCCGGCACGCGAAGCCGAGGAGCTTGCCAAGCACGTCGCGATCTGCGCCGATTGCCGCTTGGTCTACGCGAGCCTGCGTCTGACGTCCGATCTCGTCGGCTATCAGGAAGAAGCGCTCGGCGAAAAATTCGATGAAGTGAGCCGCTTCCGGCTCAAAACGCGCGTGCTCAAGGCGATTCGTTCCGCGGAGGCGATCGAACCGATCGCTGCGTCTTCCAACGGTCGCGCGGCGACGCAGAGCCCCGAAGTGGCGGTCCGCCGCCGGTACCTTTCCTGGGGTCTCGCGTTCGCGGCAATCATGATCGCCGCGATCGATACGATCTCCAACACGTCGCTGCGTGCCGATAACGACCGCCTCGTCGCGGTCGCTAACCAGCAGGCGAGCGTCGCCGCCGCCGACGCGACACAGGCACGCGAACTCGATCGCCGCCTCGCCGAACTCGTCGCGCCGGGCGCGAAGCGTTTCGGACTTTCGCGCGGCGAGATCGTCGCCTCGAGCGATCGCATGGTCATCGCGCTGCGCAATTTACCGGCGCTGCCCGCAGGGAAGAAATACCAGGCCTGGACCCGCAAGCGCGGCGCAAAAAAGATGACACCGGGCGCGCTGTTCAGCCCCGATGCCGCAGGGATCGCATTCGTCGATATCCCCTACGCGGCCACGTCGATCGCGGCGGTTGCCGTTAGCGTCGAGCCCGCGTCGGGCAGCAAAGCGCCGACGTCCAAACCGACCTTCGTCCGCACGCTGACGTAACTCCGCGTGCCCGGCCTCGCGGCCTATCGCGCTCGCGACGAAGCGGCGGCGCTCGCGTATCTCGATCGGCACCCGTATGAGAACGCGTACGTCTCATGGCTCTTGCGCACGCGACAGATCGGCAATCGCGACGACGTGGTGCTCTGGCGCGACGAGCGCGATGCGATCGACGGTTTCGCGCTCGTAGGTCCACGGATCGTGCCGTGCGCGCAGTCCGCACGGGCGATCGATGCGATCGCCGCGCATGCGTGCGCGCGCGTGCGCGATCCGCGCATGATCGTGGGCAACAAAGACGCGATCGACGCGTTCTGGGCCCGTGTGCGCGCGCGCATGCCGCCCCCGCTGACGGTGCGCGGCACGCAGCCGCTCTTCGTATTGGAACCCGCCGAACTGCGGGATATTCCGAACGATCCGCACGTCGCGGTCGCGACGAAAGCCGACGTCGACGTCATTGCGGTCGAATCCGCGCGCATGACCGCGGGCGAACTCGGCTACGCGATCGACGCCGATGCAGCGTACCGCAAACGCACGGGACGCATCATCGACGCGGGCTGGTACTACCGTTCGTACGCCGGGAGCGAGCTCGCGTTCATGTGTCACGTCGGCGCGGAGACCGAACGCACGGCGCAGATTCAAGGCGTCTGGACGCCGCCGCACATGCGCGGCCGCGGGCACGCCGTACGGGCGTTTGCGACGATTTGCCGTTCGCTCTTACAGCGCTATCCGACGCTCTCGCTCTACGTCAACGACTTCAACGCGCCCGCGATCGCGCTCTACGAACGAGTCGGTTTCGCGCGCGTCGGCACGCTTTCGACGCTCGTCTTCGCGTAGCGCCCCGCTAGAGCGTGACGACGTCGTACGCGCGTTCGCGCGCCGCGTCGCCGACGCGGCTGACGTCGTAGCCGCGCGCACCGGGTCGTGCGGAGATCACGTGCGCGAGTTTGCCGTCGACGTAGTGCGCGCCCGCGCCGTCGTCGCACGCGATTCCGGGCGCGAGTTCGCCGCTCGCGATGAGACGTTCGTACGTCGGGCGACGTGCGGCTTCGCCGTCGTAATGCGGGCAATAGCTGCCGGGTACGAAGCCCAGGCACTCCATCGCGATGAGCGGCCCGTCGACCGAATCGGTCAGCCCGTAGTCGAACCAGCAGATCGCGCCCGCGCTCGAGCCGCAAAGCACGACGCCGCGCGCGAACGCTTCGCGCAACACCTCGTCGAAGCCCCAGTGTCGCCAGACGGCGAGCATGCTCACCGTATTACCGCCGCCGACGTGGATGACGTCGACGTCTGCGAGGAACGCGCGCAGATCCGGCGGCGTTCTGCGAAAGAACCGCAACACGCGCGTCTCGATGCCGAAGCGGCCGTACGATTCGCCGAAGCGCGCGACGTATTCGGGGTTCTCGCCCGACGCCGTGGGCACGAAACAGACGCGCGGCTTCGCTTTGCCGGTCGCATCGAGGATGTAGCGTTCGAGTTTGAAGTTGCCGGTGTCGGGCACGAGCACGCCGCCACCCATCGCGATGATCTGGGACGCCATCGTCGAGGACTTACACTTCGGGGCCGCGTGCGATCGTCGGATACAGCGCGCTCGCCGGTTCGCGCGCGCTCTCCGGGCCGATCGGGAACGTTCCGGCTCGGACGTCTTCGGCGAACGCGCGTAGTGCCGTCGTCGCGTCGGTCGCGAGTTCGGCGTAGCGTTTGGCAAACGACGGGACGTGCGGGTAGAGGCCGAGGACGTCGTGCATAACCAGAACTTGCCCATCGCAAGCGATGCCCGCGCCGATGCCGATCGTCGGAATGGAAAGCATCGCCGTGGTCTCCGCCGCGCCTTCGGGATCGACCATCTCGAGCACCACGCTGAAGGCGCCCGCGTCTTGGACGGCGCGCGCATCGGCGAGGAGCGCGCGGCGATCGGTTTGGCGCCGAAAGCCGCTCGCGAGCGCGGCGGTTTGCGGCAGCAGCCCGATGTGCGCGACGACGGGGATGCCCGCGCGTGCGATCGCGGCGATGCGCGGCGCGACGCTCGTGCCGCCTTCGAGCTTCACGCTCGATGCGCCCGAGCGCACGAGCGCGACCGCGGAGGTAATCGCGTGTTCGTCGCTCGCTTCGTAACTGCCGAAGGGCATATCGACCATCACATGCGCGCGCTCGGTGCCGCGCGCGACCGCGCCCGCGTGGCGGCACATGTCATCGAGCGTTACCTGGTTCGTCGACTCGTAGCCGAGCACGACCATCCCGAGCGAATCGCCGACGAGGACGACGTCGAACCCGGCCGCTTCCGCGCAGCGTCCGAAGGGTGCGTCGTACGCGGTGACGACGGGAAAGCGCGCGCCCTTGCGTGTGCGGATGGCGTTCGAGGTCAGCCGGCGAGGTAAAGCCACCGCTTGCCCTACGCGGTCGTGCGGCGGCGAACCTCGTCGTACGCCGCTTGGCACGCCGGAACCGCGAGCCCGAGCGTCGCCGCGCGGCGCAGCACGGTACCGAGGATCGCGTCGATTTCGGTCGGCCGACCGCGTTCGAGATCTTGCAGCATCGAGCTGCGGTTCTGCGCCGTCGCGCGCGCCGCCGCGCCGACGGATGCGACCGGATCCGCGTCGGGTAAGGCGATCCCCGAGCGCGCCGCGAGCTCCGCGACTTCGCGCGCGATGGCACTCGCGCGTTCGAATAGCGCCGGGTGTTCGAGCAGTTCGCCGTTGGTCACTCCCGCAAGCGCGGTGATCGGGTTGATCGCGGCGTTGATGACCAGCTTTGACCACAGCGCCGGGCCGCTATCGTCGACGGCTTGCGTGGGAAGCGCGCACTCGGTGAGGATCGTCGCGATCGCATCGAGTCGTGCGCGGTCGGGTGCGTGGCCCGGAACCCAGCCGAGAATCGTGCGCCCGGGTGCCGCCCGCGCGACGACGCCCGGTTCGATCAGCCGCGCCGCATGCATCGTCGGACCGACAGCGACCGCATGGCGATGCCCGAGCGCGTACTCGATTTGCGCCGCGGCGTCGATGCCGTTCTGGACCGAGACGATCGCGGCTTCGGGATGCAGGCGCGTGCGTAACGGCTCGAGCGCGTCGATCGTCGCGTAGGCTTTCACCGCGACGATGAGGAGTTCGCAAGCGGCGAGATGGTCGTGCTCGTGCGAGACGTCGACGCGGCTCGGCGGAGCATCGTCGATAACGAGCCCGCCGCGGCTCGCGATCGTGCGCGCCGTCTTGGCATCGCGAACCAGGACGTGCACGTCGTGCGCGCGCGCGAGCGAGGCGCCGAAGATCGTACCGATCGCGCCCGCGCCGACGATGCCGATCTTCACACGGCGCCGCCGCGCGTCGCGTGAAAGGGGCCGACGAACGCGGGCGGCGGCATGCGCCGCGGTTCGTCGTCTTCCGCGGCGTCGGCTGCGGCTTCGGCGTGACCGGCGAGGCGCGCGTCGCGAAAATACGCGCGCGCCATGTCGCGATCGATCGCCGCGCCGATGCCGTAATACGCGCATCGGCCGATCTCGTAAAGCCCGTTGACGATTCCGGCCGACGCCGCTTTCCCATACAGTTCGTAGGCATGCGCACGATCCTGGGGCACGCCGATGCCGCGTTCGTAGGCGATCGCGAGTTGGAAGGTCGCCTCGCCGTGGCCGTGCGCTGCGGCGCGCGTCCACATACGCGCGGCCGCTTCGTCGTCACGCGCGTTGCCGATCCCGAAGTGACGCCAATTGGCTAGCGCGAACAAAGCCTCGGTGTGATCGAGTTCTGCCGCTTCTTCGAGCAGCGCGTAGATTCGCGCCACCAGATCCATCCGGAAGCTGCCCGCTAAACGCAGCGCGCGGCGATAGATCTCATTCGCCGCGCGCTCGTTCTCCATCACCTCGCGCGAATTTCGATTCGCCGAAGTGGTGCCCTTGTGGTTTAGTTCGGTGCGTCGGGAGGCGGGCCGCCGCGCTCGAAGGCACCCATGCGGCGCGCGCCCATGTCGGCGCGTTCGCCCGGACCACCGGGGCCGCCGCCTGCGATGCGCAGGAGCGTCATGCCGGCGTCCGGCGTACGCTGCGGACGGTTCTGCATCGCCGCCATGCGCGAGGCACGCTGTTGATCGCGCGCCTGCATCTTCGCGCGCTCGTCGGGCGTCGCGCTCGCTTCCATTTGCGCGCGGGCGCTTTCCATCAGCGAGCGGGTGTTGGTGCGCTCGCCGGCTTCCGCCGTCAGGACTGATTGTTTTTCGCCATTGCTGAGCAATGCGTCGATTTGGGCGGCCGCCGCGCGGCGGTTGGGATTGGGAGCGATCGCGAGTTGTCCGATGATGTTCGCGACTGCCGCGCGGTGCGCGGGTGAGAGCGATCCGAGCATCTGCAGACGGGCTTGGTCGTGGAGTTGACGCATCTGCTCGTGGAGCTTCTGCATCGCTTCCATCTGTTGTGTACTCGGCCGCGCGGAGGTTGCATCGGGTGCTTCCTGCGCGAAAGCCGGCAAAGAGACGGTGGCGACAAGCGCCAAGGCCGGAATCAGGAATTTCATTATGACCAAATGGTATGATTGCTGACTGAGCGATCCCTGAGAGAATTCTTAAGATTGCATTGGATCGCCGCCGCACGTGGAAGACCCGTGTGATGCTGTACCCGCTCGCGATGTGGTGGCGCGACGTCGCGTTCTTTCACTACCGCGTCAATCCCGACGCGATCGAGCGAAGCTTGCCCAGTGGCGTCGAGCCGGATTGCTACGACGGCAGTGCGTGGCTCTCGGTCGTGCCCTTTCGGTTGACCGAGGTTCACGTGCGCGGCCTCCCCGTGCTGCCGGGGTTCAGAGAGATCCCGGAGATCAATCTGCGCACGTACGTCCGCGTGCGGGATCGCCCCGGAATTTGGTTCTACAGCCTCGACGTCAAGAACGCGATCGTCGTGGACGCGGCGCGCATCGCAACCGCGGTGCCGTATTTTCGCGCGCGCGTCGAGACCTTCGAACGAAACGGAACGATCGTCTTCGAGAGCGAGCGCCGCGACGCGCGGACCGTCGCCGGGCGCTTCCGAGCGGAGTATCGCCCTGCGGTAGAGAGGCGAAGCGCCGCGCCCGGATCGATCGACGCATTCTTGCACGAGCGTTATCGGTTCTATAGCGCGCGCGGTCGCCGCATCGTGACCGCCGAGGTGCGGCATGAGCCGTGGTCGCTGCAGAATCTCGAGGTCGCGATCGGCGAAAATACCCTCGGTGCGACCGCCGGCTGTACGCTTCCGCTCGAGCCGGACATCGCGACGTTCGGACGCGGCGTTCGCGTAACGGCGTCGCTCACGACAAATGCCTAGCGTTGACGCGGTCGGTGTCCAGCCGACTCGGGCATAACTCGCTCGGCCTATTCGTCGTACTTACGGTCGTAACAACGGAATTTTCGTCACTTGAAATCGAAAGCTCGAAATCATGGACGAGACGAAGTTCGTAGTCATTTATCGCTGGAGCGTACACGAAGATCGAGATGCGGAGTTTCGTGCGGCCTGGGCGCATTTGACTGCCGCGATGCGGACGTACCGCGGTTCGCATGGTTCTCGTCTGACGCGGAATGAAACGGGCACATACGTTGCGATTGCAAGCTGGCCGTCGCGAGAAGCGTGGGCTGCAACCGAGCCGCCGATTCCCGACGAAGACCTCTATCTCACGGCGTTTCGCGCGGCGATCAAGCAATCGTTTCCAACCGAAACGTTAACGCTCGAGATCGACGGATAGCGGCGTAATGCTTTTTTCTTTAGTGCTGCGAGCCGACGCCGACCAGTATTCCGATGAAACCGAAGACGATTGCTAGGACCCCGCCGGTTTTGTAGCTGCTAGACTGAAACAGTGCATGTGGCCCGCCGATCAAAGGGCGAATTCTCGGGTCAAACGCATCGAAAGAAGCCTTCTGCTTCTGATCCATAAAGAAATCTCTGCTCTCTTCCGCCAGTCGATCCGAACGTCGGTACGTGTAAACGCCGATGCAGATAAGCGCGACGCCAAACGGTATCGCTCCCCATGATTGAGATGTCATTTGTGTTCATCCCTCGGCGTTGAAGAAGCTACTCTGGGAAGAGTGGTCGCCAGAAACTGGTCTGTGGTCCATCGATCGTCAAAGCCGTAAGCGCCCGTCCTATACGCATTTTGCGACAGTAAGGAAAAGGGCGAAACGGTCGGCGGGAAAGTGTGGGAATCGAACCCACCAGCCCCCTTGCGAAGGCCTCTGCAGTTTTGAAGACTGAGCGGACCACCAGATCCGTACTCTCCCATGCTTGTTAGCGAGATCGATTGCGCCAAGACGCGAGCTTCGCATCGAGTGTGGGCTTCAAGCGCGTGTACGTGTCCCAATCATCTGGGACGTGGTAGACCGTCGGATAGTTCGAACCGAGTACGGATTCGTAGTCTTCGCCGTAAGTGTTCGATGCGTAATAGGCTTTAGCAAACGCGTTGCCTTCTTCATTCAGATCCGATTCCCAAAGCTTGCCGTCGCAGACTTCGAAGAAAAACGCACCCGGTGAGATGGCCCGCCGCTCGAGGTTTTCGATCGCCTCCGTCATCTCGAGAAGTTCCGCACTCGCGAGGCCGCTCGATACCGCCCAAGCGAGGAACATTCCGATATGCGTGCCCCCGGCTTCCGATGGAAGTTCTCGTGGGAAGTCGCCACCGGAATGCCACGACGCATTATCGTACGTTTCCACAAGACCTCAATACGAAGCGAGCGCCGAACGGTTCGTTTCTTTCGCGCAACTCAAAAACTTTTCTGGCATTTCATGATGTTTCGTTACGCCGTACCGCACATCGGGCATCCGAAGATCGCTGCGCGTTTCATTTGGAATGCAGCAGCCGTCACAAAATGAGGTTCTATGTCAAACATTGTTGAGACCGCGACCGCCGCGGGCACGTTTAAGACACTACTGGCTGCCGTCAAAGCAGCCGGACTCGCAACGACGCTCGAAGGGAAAGGACCGTACACGGTCTTCGCTCCCAACGACGCGGCGTTTGAGAAACTTCCGAAGGGCACCGTCGAGTCGCTGCTCGCCGATCTTCCGAAACTCAAAAAAGTCCTCACCTATCACGTCGTCTCGGGCGACGTCACGGCAGCAGACGTTCGCAAGCTTCACGACGTGAAGACCGTCGAAGGCGAGTCGCTCCACGTTCATGCCAACGGCGGCGTGAAGATCAACGATTCGAACGTCATCACGGCCGACGTCAAGTGCGATAACGGCGTCATCCACATCATCGACGCGGTCCTCCTACCCTCGAACTAGTCGTCGCGGCTGCCCGGCCGTAGCGCGCGCATCGGCCGGGCAGCGCTCGCCGCGCAAACACGCGCCGACGCAGGGGCCGTACGCCGAAGCGTTTCAAGAAAACGCGTGCCCTTCCACTTCCGTTCCATCGCGGCGTGCATCGCGTTCCTCGCGATCGCGCATGCGGCCTCACCGGCGCGCGCGATGGTCCCCGATAAACTCGATCGCGTCATGACGCCCATCACCTCGACCTACGCCGGAAGCGGCTTCGCGGGACGCGACGACGGGGCCGCAGCGAGCGCTACGTTTCTCACGCCGGCCGGCGTCGCAGTCGCGAGTGACGGCACGGTCTACGTCGCCGATATCGCCGCGCAAAACATTCGCCGCATACGTGCGGGCATCGTCGATACGTTCGCGGGCGTGAGCGATCCCGGCACGTCGCCCGAGAGCCGAGCGGGCGGATACGTCGACGGAAACCCGCAAACGGCGCGCTTCAATCGCCCGATCGCACTGGCGACGCGCGGCGACGAACTCTACGTCGCCGACGCCGGCAACCATTGCATCCGTCGCATCGCCGGCGGCATCGTACGAACGATCGCGCGCAATTTCACGAACCTCAAGAGCATCGCCGTCACCGAAGACGGGACGATCTACGCGG
>Ga0116230_10007123_pt1 | contig 11048 bp, 8 predicted proteins | sample S1TSphfallax_3_FD_88678 | JGI IMG/M metagenome (GOLD analysis project Ga0116230, IMG submission 88678) | Host-associated microbial communities from peat moss isolated from Minnesota, USA - S1T2_Fd - Sphagnum fallax MG | ecosystem: Host-associated > Plants > Peat moss > Unclassified | place: USA...
GGCGACCGCTTCACGATCCCCTCGCCGAGCGGGCCGCTACGGGTGCGGGTCGCGGCGATCTACAACGACTATTCCTCCGACGGCGGAATCGTGCTGATGGACCGCCGCACGTACGAGCGCGCGTATCACGACGATTCGATCAACTCCGTTGCCGTGTACGCAAAGCCGGCCGTCGATCTGCTCAGCCTGCGTTCGCGGGTCGTGCGTTCGGTGTATCCGCTGCGCATCGATGCCGAGACGACGCGCGAGCTGCGGGCGCTGGTGATCGCGATCTTCAACCGCACGTTTGCGATCACGTACGCGCTCTACATCATTTCGATTGCGATCGCGATGCTGGGGGTCGTCTCCACGCTCTTTGCGCTCGTGCTCGAACGGCGGCGCGAGATCGGCCTCTTGCGGTACCTCGGCTTGCGCACGCGCGACGTGCGGCGCATGGTCTACGCGGAGGCCGGGTTCATCGGGTTGCTGGGCGGCGTGCTCGGAGTCGGGATCGGTGTCTTGCTCTCGCTGCTCTTGATCTTCGTCATCAATCGGCAGGCGTTCGGGTGGCTCATCGAACTGCACATGCCATACGATTTTCTGGCTGAGGCGCTCGTGCTCGTGATCGTCGTCGCGGTGATCGCGGGGATCTATCCGGCGTCGGTTGCCGCGCGGATTCGCACGGCGGAAGCGGTGCGCACCGAATGATGCGCGCGCTTGCAAGCCTGCTCGTGCTCGCGTTCTCCGGCTTCACGTCGGCGAACGTGCCGTACCGGTTCGTCTTTCCGCGTGACCACGCGGCGCACGTCGGCTTTCAGAGCGAGTGGTGGTATTACACGGGCCATCTGCAGGCGCGCGACGGGCGCCGATTCGGCTACGAATTGACGTTCTTCCGGGTCGGCCTTGCGCCGGGCGATCCGCCGTCCCGGCGCGGCCAGAGCGGCTGGCGCGGCAACGAACTCTATCCCGCGCATTTCGCGCTCACCGATGAATCGGGCCAACGCTTCATGCACGTCCAGACCGTCGCGCGCGAGGCGCTCGGGATGGGCGGCGCATCGACGAGCACGCCGCTCGACGTGCATACCTTCGGCTGGACGTTGCACGGCAGCGCGCCGTTCCGGCTCCACGCCCGCACGGCGGACGGCACGGCCATCGATCTCGACCTCGCAACGGAGAAGCCGCCGGCGATTCACGGGCACGACGGCATCTCGCGCAAAGCGGCCTGCGCGACCTGTGCTTCACACTACTATTCGATGACGCGGTTGCGCACGAGCGGCACGCTGAGCTATCGCGGACAGCGGCTCGCGGTGAGCGGCCTCTCCTGGATGGACCACGAGTTCGGCTCCGATGAGTTACAGTCGAATCAAGCCGGTTGGGATTGGTTCTCGCTACAGCTCGACGACCGGCGTGAGGTGATGCTCTATCGCTTGCGCCAGAAAGACGGCGGCGTCACCCCGCAGTCCAGCGGTTCCGTGATCGACCCGCGCGGCGCCGTGCGCTACGTTCCGCGCGCCGGCTTCACGATCGCGGCCACCGGCACGTGGACGTCGCCCGTGACGCACGCGATCTACCCGAGCGGCTGGCGCGTGCGCGTTCCGTCCGCCCACCTCGATCTCACGCTGACGCCGACGGTGAAAGATCAAGAACTCGCCGATCCCGGCGGCGGCGTCTCGTACTGGGAAGGCGCCGTCGACATTCGCGACACGGCCGGCGGACGCGCGCTCGGCGTCGGCTACGTCGAGCTCACCGGCTATGCCGGAGCGATCTCCCTCTAGCGAAGCGGGATCCTCGGTTGCCGGCAAGCGCGTTCACGTTGCGCGATGTCACGAACCTCGGGTATCTGCACGGCAAGCGCGGACGGTTTCGCGCGGGCACGAGCGCATTGCTCGATGTGGCGCTCGAACCGCGCGCCGGTGACGGCTTCGTCATCGACGCGACGACGCTCGCGGAGTTGACCGCGGTCGCGAAGACCCCCGCGGGGCTATCGATCGGCGCCTTCGTCACGCTCGATGCGCTTGCGCAGCGCGCGCCGGAGATCGCGCCGCCGGGCGCATCCGCGAACGCCGTGCGTTTGCGTCTCGCGCTGCTCGGCGCCGTCGTGACGGTGGCGGCCGGCGGCGGCACGCGCCGCGCAGCGATCGAGGACCTCGTGCTCGAACCGCACGAATTGCCGATCGGCATCGAGGTGCAAGCGGCGCGAGCGGGGCTCGGCCTCGGCGATCGTCGCCGGGCCACTGCGGATGGCGCGGCGTCGTACACGCTCGGCGTCTCGGCGGCGCTACGCATCGTCGCACACCGTTTCGCGGACGTGCGCATCATCGTCGAACTCGATGAGGTGAAGGGGCGCGCTCGGCTGGCCGAAGCGAAGCTCATCAACCAACGCGCCGATCCGGGCCTGTTTCCGGAAGCTGCACGGCTCGCCGCGATCGCGATCCCTGCCGTCGATGCGCGGACCAGCGCTGCCGCGCGAGCCGTGCTTCCGCTCGTTACGGCTGCGCTGCGCGAAGCGCTCGAACGCGCCCGCACCGCAAAAACGTAGCGGGGTGGCACTTCCATCCTTCGAGAGGCTTAGGATGACACGCCGGCGGCTCACGATCACACGGGCGTTCGGCGAGGTCGCTACGCGAAGCGGACGTACTCGTACTCGAAGGGGAGCTCTTTGATTCCCTTATCGGGTGGGGCGATCCAGGAGGCGACTTTGCCGGGCTCGGTGACGCGGTGCATGAGGCTCGCCACGAATTCGCGATCGGTCGCGGTCGGGAGCCATGAGGCGACGTTGCGATCGTAGGCGTCTTGGGCGATCGGGTTGCCGGCGGGATCGGTGGGGACGTTGGCCCAGGAGCCGATGGTGCGGCGAAAGCGCGGGCTCGGAAGGACGAGGCGCGTGCTGCGGCCGGCGCGTTCGATGATGCGGTTCCAGCGGACGAGACCCTTCTCGCAGTCGGCGATGTAGCCGATGCGGGTGACTTCGTTCATCGCATTGCGCATCGCGACGGTTTCGATGCGCGTTCCGCCGCGGCCGTCGGGGACGACCAGATCGTAGCTGGTCCCGAGCTCGGAGTGATCGGCGAACTTCGCCTCGTCGGGGCGGCCCTTGATCCCGTTCGCGAAGTAGTTCGCCGCATTCGATGAGGTGTCGGCGCCGAAGAGATCGAGCGAGGAACTGAACCAGAAGTTCAGATAGCGCTGGATCGTCGGCAGATCGATCGCGCCCGCCTTGCGGATCGCGTCGGGCTCGTCGGTGCCGAGTTCGTCCATCACTTCCATCGTGCGGCGCACGACGCGGCCGATGCCGGTGTCGCCGACGAACATGTGATGCGCCTCTTCGGTGAGCATGAAGCGCGTCGTGCGCGCGAGCGGATCGAAGCTGGATTCCGCAAACGACTTGAGTTGGAACTTGCCGTCGCGGTCGGTGAAGAACGTGAACATGAAGAACGAGAGCCAGTCGTCGATCGGTTCGTTGAAGGTGCCGAGGATGCGCGGGTTATCGGCGCTGCCGGAATGGCGCTGCAAGAGCGCTTCTGCCTCTTCACGCCCGTCGCGGCCGAAGTAGGCGTGCAGCAAGTAGACCATCGCCCAGAGATGCCGGCCCTCCTCGACGTTCACTTGAAAGAGATTGCGCAGATCGTAGAGTGATGGCGCGGTGTGGCCGAGCGCGCGCTGTTGTTCGACGGAGGCCGGTTCGGTATCGCCTTGGGTCACGATGAGGCGGCGCAAGATCGAGCGGTATTCGCCCGGCACGACCTGCCAGACCGGGTCGCCGAGCGCGTCGCCGAAGCCGACGCGGCGATCCGTTTCCGGCTCGGCGAGGAAGATGCCCCAGCGGTAATCCGGCATCTTCACGTAGTCGAATTGCGCCCAGCCCTTCGCATCGGCCGAGATCGCGGTGCGCAAATAGACGTCGTCGGATTGAAAGTCCGAGGGACCCATCTCTTTCCACCACTCGAGGAAGGCGGGTTGCCACTGTTCGAGCGCGCGCTGCAACGTGCGGTTGCCGCCGAGGTCGACGTTGTTGGGGATCCGTTCGGTATAGTCGATCGCCATGATATTACACGCGCTCCCAGTCGAAGTGAGGTTTGGTTCCGGTTCCGAATTGTTTGAGCGCACCGCTGGTGCCGGTGGCGTTGGGACGAATGAAGACCCAGTTTTGCCAGGCCGAGAGCCGGCTGAAGATCTTCGTCCACAGCGTCTCCTCGCCGGGGAAGCGCAGCGAGGCTTCCATGCCGGTCAGCGCGTCGGGTGAGAGCGAGGCGCGCTCTTCGAGCGCGAGGCGAATCTCGTCGTCCCAATCGAGTTCATCCGAGGCGACCGTCACGAGACCGATTTCCTCGGCATCGAACGCCGTGTAGGGATGGTTCGATGCCGCATCCAGGAGGCGCTCACCGAACCGTGTCGCGAGGCGCGTACGTCCGTTCACCATCGGGAAGAGTCCGCGATTGGTGGCGTCGAGAGCGATCGCCGGCGCATCCGGGCCTTCGCTCGCGAGCGCGTAGATGCGATCCGCGGCCAGCGCGAGCTCGTAGAGGATGCCGGCAAAGCACGATCCGGCATCCACCAGCGCGTAGATGCTGCGCGAGGTGACGTCGAAGCGCGCGAAGGTGCGGCGCAAGAGGCCGATCGTCTCGCGTACGAGCCAGTCGCCGGCGTGCGCGACGAGCGATTCGCCCGCCGCGAACACATTCGCGCGTTCACCTTCGCTGCGCAGCACGAACAGGCCGATCTCGGGTTCGTTCGTGCGCAGGTAGAGGTGTGCGTCGTCGAGCTGTCGCGCGAGCGCGAGCGGCCACCACGCATCGCCCGCGGCGTGAATGCCGGGGATGGTCGTGGGTTCGCCCGCGCCCGGTCCGCGTACGAGGATCGTCGCGCGGCGCGCGGTCCGCTCGAGCGTGACGTCGACGAGCGGATAGTGCAGCCCGTCGGCTTCGATTTGCCGTGCGAGCGGCCGCAGCGTGATGCCGGTCGCGTGCGGATCGCGCGTCGAGGTCGCGATGCGGCCCTGCGCGCGCTGCGCGGTCAGCGCCGCGAACTGCGAGGGCGGCGCGATCGCGTCGACGAGTCCCCAGGCCAGCGCCCGCTGCGCGCGGACGCCGTCGGCATTCGTGCAGAAGAGATCGGCAAGATCGCGCCGCACGCCGCGCTTGTCGACCAGGCGCGTCAGGCCGCCCGTGCCTGGCAAGACGCCGAGCAGCGGTACTTCGGGCAGGCTCACCGAGGTCGAGCGGTCGTCGACCATCACGATCTCATCGCACGCGAGCGCTATTTCATAGCCGCCGCCCGCGCACGCGCCGTTCACCGCCGCGATGAACGAGAGGCCGTCGTGACGGCTTGAATCTTCCATCCCGTTGCGCGTCTCGTTGGTGAACTTGCAGAAGTTCACTTTCCAGCCGTGCGACGAGGTGCCGAGCATGTAGATGTTGGCGCCCGCGCAGAACGACCGTTCCTTGGCGCTCGTGATGACGACGCATGCGACGGCAGGATGCTCGAACCGGATGCGTTGCAGCGCGTCGTGCAGTTCGATATCGACGCCCAAATCGTAGGAGTTGAGTTTGAGCGCGTAGCCCGGTCGCAAGCCGCCCTCTTCGTCGACGTCGAGCGCGAGCGTCGCGACGCGGCCGTCGACCGAGAGTTTCCAGTGCCGGTAGCGGCTCGGATCGGTATCGAAGAGGACCGGGGCCGGCGCCGGTGCGAGCGTGGTGGTCATGCGGATGCTCCCGTCTCGAGGACGATGGTTGCGGGGTCGGTGGGAACGGCGAAGAGGCGCGCCACCTCGGCGGCGCGGTGATCGAGCGCGCGGCGCTGGTTGAGCGAGCCTTTGTCGGTGATCTCGCCGGCGGCGCGATCCGGCGCCTCGTCGAGCACGCGGGCGCGCGCAATGCGCGACGAACTGCCGGTGGCGATCGCGTTGTACGCGGCGAGCGCCTCAGCGATCGCGCCCGGCGGCGCCTGATGTGCCGATGGATAGACGAGCACGCCGATCGCATCGCGGTCGGCGCCCGCGATCGCGACGTCGAGCGCATACGGCGCGAGCGCATCGAGCAAGGCCAAGCGAAGCGCGCCGACGTTGACCCAGGTGCCCGAACTCAGTTTGAAATTCTCGGCGATGCGGCCGCGAAATTCGATCCCGCGGCTCGGATCGTCCGGATCGCGCAGCGCAACCGCATCGCCGCTCTTGTAGAACCCGTCGGCATCGAACGCGCGCGCGGTCGCCTCGGCGTTGCGCCAATAGCCGGGGGTGACGCTGGCGCCGCGGACGCGAATCTCGAAGCGATCGCCGATCGGCGCGAGTTTGATCTCGACGCCCGGCACGGCGACGCCGATCGTATCGTGATCGGGCATCGGATCGCCCCACGAGCCCGTCGCCAGCGGCGCGGTCTCCGTTGCGCCCCACGACGAGACGATCGGCACCGGCGCGCTCGCATGGCGGAGCATCAGCGCTTGGAGCCGCGCGCGCGTCGTATCCGGTAAGCTCGCGCCCGCATTCGAGATGAGCCGCAGTTTGGAGAAGAAGCGTGCCGCGAGTTCCGGATCGTCTTCGAGCGCGTCGCAGAGGAGCGCCCAGCCGACGGGAACGTTGAACGCGAGCACCGGTGCGATCTCGCGCAGGTTGCGCAGCGTGGCCGCGAACGCGCCGGGCACCGGCCGACCGTCGTCGATGTAGAGCGTGCCGCCGCCGCGCAGCACCATGCCGACGTTGTGGTTGCCGCCGAAGCAGTGACTCCACGGCAGCCAGTCGAGGATCACCGGCGAATCCATCACGAACGGCCACGCGGCCGCATACATCGAGGTGTTCGCGGTGAGCATGCGCTGCGTCGTGATTACGCCCTTCGGCGTCCCGGTCGACCCCGAGGTGAACAGGATCTTCGCGATCGTGTCGGGCGTCGTCGCTGCGAACGCCGCATCGGCGCGCGCGGGATCGCCGTCGAGCGCATCGACGTGCGTGACGATCCGCAGATCGGGCGCCGCCGCGCGCAGGTTCGCAACGATCTCGGGATCGCTCGCGAACGCGAACGCCGGGGTGAGCACGTCGATGAAGCCCCGCAGCCGGGCACCGCTGCGATCGGCGCGCGCGAGCGTGTACGACACCGGCGCGTAGGGAACGCCGGCGTGCATCGCGCCAAACGCCACGGTCGCGTGCGCCAGGCCGTTATCGGCGCAGAGCAGCACCGGCCGCTCCCGCGTCGCGCCGCGCGCGAGAACTCCGGCGCCCGCGCGACGGACCGCCGCGAGCATGGCGCCGTACGTGAGGCGGTTCCAACCTTCGCCGTCACGCTCGGCCAGAAACACGTGATCGGGCCGCGTGCGTGCGTTCGCGATCAAATCGTCGCCGACGCGCGCCGGAACCGCGCCGAGCGGGACGGCCGCACGCAGGATCAGTGCCGCATCGGTGAGGGTCATGCCAAGACCCCGCGCAAGCGCGCGAAACTCGCATCGAACGTTTGCGCTTCCGTATCGACGATCGCATCGGCACGGCGGTAGAGCGGTTCGCGTCCGGCGAGGATCCGTTTGAGATCGTCCATCGAGGCGGCGTTGCCGGACATCGGACGCAAGTCGCCTTGCGCGATCACGCGCTCCATGTGCTCGCGCGCCGACGCGCGCAGCCAGATCGTGAAGCACGCCGCCAAGAGCCGTTCGTATGTCGCGGGCTCCGAGACGATGCTGCCGCCGGTCGCCATCACGAAGCGCGGCGTATCGGCGATGATGCGTTCGAGGCTCTCACGTTCGAGCCGCCGATACCCGGATTGGCCGACGAACTCGACGATCGCTGCCATCGGCATCCCGGCCTCGCGCTCGATCTCGCGGTCGAGTTCGATGAACGGCACGCCGAGCTCGCCGGCAAGCGCGCCGCCGAGCGCGGTCTTTCCCGCGCCGCGTAAGCCGATCAGCGCGACGCGTCCGCGGCGTTCGCCTGGTTCCGCCGCGCCGAAGCGCTCGACGAGCGCCATGCGCGCCTCGGCGAGTTGGGCCGGGCCGAGGGTGCGCGCGAGTGCCGTGATGCGCTGGAAATCGTCGGGCTCATCCTGCAGCGCGATCAGCGCATCGACCGGGACGTCGAGGGCGCTTGCCAGAGCGCGCAAGACGAGGAAGGTCGGGTTGCCCGTGCCGCCTTCGAGCTGCGCCACGTAGCGCTCGGAGAGCCCGGCACCCGACGCCAGAAGCCGCCGGCTCATGCCGCGCCGGGCACGAAGATCGCGCAGCCGCTCGCCGAAGGCGGCGAGAACCGAATCGTCCGTGTCCTGCACAACAGTTCCGGGTAGCGTCATCGTCATGAAGTATAGTTCATCATTGCCGCTGAGTCCTGTGGTCGCGTGAATCTGCGCATCGGCGACCTCGCGCTCGAATCTGCGTGGCTGGCGCCCGCCGCGCCGGATGCGGCCACGATCGTGCTGTTGCACGAAGGGCTCGGCTCGGTCGCGATGTGGCGCGATTTCCCACTGCGGCTCGGCAAGCGGACGGGCTGCGGCGTGTTTGCGTATTCACGTGCCGGGCACGGCCGCTCGGGACCGGCCCGGCTCCCCCGCGATCCGGATTACCTCGAACGCGAAGCGACGGACGTGCTGCCCGACGTGCTCTCCGCCGCCGGCATCGAGCATCCGGTCCTCTTCGGCCACTCGGACGGCGGCTCGATCGCGCTTGCGTTCGCGGCCGCGTTTCCCGAAGTGCCGCGCGGGTTGATCCTCGAGGCGCCGCACGTGTTCGTCGAGGATCTCTCGGTGCAGAGCATCGCCGCGGCGCGCGAGGCCTACCCGGGCTTTCGCGACCGGCTCCGGCGCTATCACGACGACGTCGATGCAACGTTCCGCGGGTGGAATGACATCTGGCTCGATGCACGTTTTCGCACCTGGAACATCGTCGAGCGGCTCGATCGGATCACCGCGCCGATCCTGACGATTCAGGGCGAAAACGATGAGTACGGAACGCTCGCACAACTCGATGCGATCGAAGCGCGCATCCCGGGCGCGCAGCGGCTCGTGATCGCGGGCAGCGGCCACAGTCCGCACCGCGACGCCGAGGCGGTCGTGCTCGGCGCCGCCGCCTCGTTCGTCGCGTCGCTGCGTTCCGGTTAGGTCTCGACCGTCGTGAACTCGATCCCGCGCCGTTCGGGGCCGATCGCCGTCACGACGATCACCGCGACGAAGATGACCGCCACGATCACGCTGAGCGCGGTCGCATAGTCGGCGAGCCCGCCCGGCAGCGGGAAGTATTGCGCGGCGATGTAGAGCTCGATCTGCAGCGCCGGCGCCGAGGTCACATTGCCGAACTGGTAGGTAAGTCCGGGAAAGGTGCCGCGCACGCTCGGCGGCGAGAGTTCGTTCAAGTGGACGGGGATCACGCCCCACGCGCCTTGCACGAAGAACTGGAGGATGAACGCGCCCACCGCAAGGAGCGCGGCGTTCGGTGCATGGACCCAGAGCGGGATCGCGATGAGCCCGAGAATTGCCGCAACGATGATCGAGCGCTTGCGCCCGAAGCTTTGCGAGAGGTAACCGAAGAGCGTGCCGCCGAGGATCGCACCGATGTTGGCGACGATGGAGACGGTCGAGACGAGTCCCGGCCCGAAGCCACGCTGCGTTTTCAAAAAGAACGGATAGAGGTCTTGCGTTCCGTGCGACATGTAGTTGAATGCGGTCATCAAGACGATCGCATAAATGAAAATCCACGGATTCTTCGCGAACGCGCGTAAGAGATCGCCGCGCTGGCCGATCCGGCTGGAAGCGCCGCTTACCCACAGCGGCGATTCCTTGACGGCCGAGCGGATGTAGAGCACGAGGAGTGCGGGCAGGACGCCGATGACGAACATCCAGCGCCAGTTCGCGTGCGGAATGATGGCGACGTTGGCGACGGCCGCGAGGAGATAGCCGAACGCGTAGCCCTGCTGGAGCACGCCCGAGGCAAAGCCGCGCGCGGTCGCCGGCAGCGACTCGAGGGCAAGCGCGGCGCCGACGCCCCACTCGCCGCCCATTCCGATGCCGTAGATGATGCGAAAGATCAGAAACACCTGAAAGTTCGGCGAGAACGCCGTCAGGAGCTCCATCACCGAATACAGCCCGACGCTCAGCATGAGCGGTGTCCGGCGGCCGAATCGATCGGCGAGGACCCCGAAAATCAGCGCGCCCACCGGGCGCATCACGAGCGTCAGGGTGATCGCCAGGCCGACGTCGACGACCTTCATATTGAAGTCGCCGGCGATATTCCCGATGACGAAGACGACCAGAAAAAAGTCGAACGCGTCGAGCGTCCAACCGAGGAAGCTGGCGATGAACGCACGACGCTGGTCCGCGTCAAGCGACCGCATAATCGCTAAGGGAGACATCGGGGCCTTCTTACTCATCGAATGTCCGGTTCCCACTTTCGGGTGTGAAGTCGATCACAGTGCGCGCTTGCTCGCGGTTAAGTCTCGGTGAATCTCCGCATTCGCCAAGGACGGGAGCCACGAACGGATGCTAGACTGGTCGGGCATGAGTGTGAGTTTTCCGAGCGCGCCCGGCGGCGCGTCGTACGATCCCAGCACGTACCTGTCGAACCCGGCTGCTGCGATCGCCGACCCGGTCGATTCGGTCGATCTGACCAGCGTCGGGAAGCCGCCTGCCGTTACCGCGTCGACGGCGGCCAGCGCGACGCCGAGCACCCCCGCGTCGTCCGGCGGTACGAGCAACGCCGGCACCAGCAACGCCGGCGCGAGCGGCTACGGCACCGGGAACAACAGTCTCAGTTCGCTTTACGGCACCGGGAATTCCGGCACGGCGAATGCCGCCACGTCGAATCTCTCGTCGCTGCTCGATCCCAGCAACGCGTCGACCAGCAATTCGATCACCTCGAACTTGGCCGGCTACCTGAACCCGACCGCCAACGGCAATCCGTCGACCGGCGCGTCGAAGTCGACCGGCAGTTCGACCGCGACCAGTGCCGCGGCAAGCGCCTCGAACGCGAGCGCGTGGCAACAAGAGTATCAAAACTTCCTCACCGATAACACCGAGTATCTGCTCGAGAATACGTTCGGGTCATCGACCGCACTCGATCAGCCGTCGGCCGCGTTCGGCTCCTCGGCCGCGATCAGCGCGATCACAAAC
>Ga0116230_10007124_pt1 | contig 11047 bp, 8 predicted proteins | sample S1TSphfallax_3_FD_88678 | JGI IMG/M metagenome (GOLD analysis project Ga0116230, IMG submission 88678) | Host-associated microbial communities from peat moss isolated from Minnesota, USA - S1T2_Fd - Sphagnum fallax MG | ecosystem: Host-associated > Plants > Peat moss > Unclassified | place: USA...
GCGAGCTTCGCGGTGGGGGATGCGACGCAGCAGCCTGTCGGCATCGTCGTGCCGACGACGGTGAACGTTCCGGGCAAGCCGCCGGCGACCGTGCAGTGGGTGGTGGCGATGATGGACGGACAGCCGAAGATCATTGATATCATTGCGGAAGGTACCAGCCTGCGGCTGACCGAGCGGAATGACTATGCGGGCGTGATCTCGCAGCATGGCGGTGATGTGCAGCCGCTGATCGACGCCATGCGGAACCAGCTGGCGCGTTTCCAGGCGAACCCGACGGGCTGAGCGTGGCCGCCGAACGCGGCACCCTGGCCCGATTGTTGCGAAATTGTAGGATGGATTTATCTTGATCCGTTCTGCGAACGCGCCAGAATAGCCTCACGCCGCGCTTCGCGGCATGACAAGGATTATCCCAAGATGGCTATTGGTCCCGATTTCCGAACCTATCGTGGCGCGACAACCGCCTCGTCGGCCGCGGTTCTCGATGCCGGACTCCGCGCGTACATGCTGCGCGTTTTCAACTGGATGGCGTCAGGGCTGCTGCTGACGGGCATTGTCGCCTATGGCATCGCGCATACCGATGCCATCAACTACCTCTACCCGATGGTACAGAGCGCCCAGGGCTTCCTGGTCCGCCGTCCGTCCGGGCTGGCCTACCTGCTGATGTTCGCTCCGCTGGCCTTCGTGCTGGTCCTGAGCTTCGGGGTGAACAAGCTGTCGCGCACCGCGGCGCAGACCCTGTTCTGGGTCTTCTCCGCCGTGATGGGCGCCAGCCTGACCAACATCTTCCTGATCTACACCCAGACCTCCATCGTCTCGGTGTTCTTCATCTGCGCCGCCACCTTCGCGGCGACGAGCGCCTGGGGCTACGTGACCAAGCGTGACCTGACCGGCATGGGCAGCTTTATGATGATGGGCCTGTTCGGCATCATCATCGCGGCGGTCGTGAACATGTTCGTGCATTCGAGCGCCCTGCAGCTCGGCATCAGCATGGTCGGCGTGCTGGTCTTCACGGGGCTGACGGCCTACGACACGCAGCGGATCAAGTCGGACTACATCCAGTACGGATACGGGTACGACGGTGAGATGTCGGCCAAGCGCAGCGTCTATGATGCGCTCAACCTCTATCTCAACTTCATCAACCTGTTCCTGATGATGCTGCAGATCATGGGCAACCGGAACAGCAACTGAACCGGCGACGCGCGAGCCTTTTGGGCCAGGAAAAAGGGCGGGGGAGCAATCCCCCGCCCTTTCTATTTGCCAGGTCGCAAGCCGCGCCGGAGCGCGTCACCCGCGGGTCGAGCCCGCGGGTCAAAGCCCGCGGGTGAGCCATACGGCTCTGTGTCAGAGCGTCTTGAGGAAATCGTTCAGCTTGGTCGCGGCCGTCGTCTTGTCCGTGCGGTCCAGCGCGGCCAGTTCGGCCGCCAAGCGATCCATCGCCGCCTCGTAAATCTGGCGCTCGCTGAAGCTCTGATCCGGCTGGCCGGAGTTGCGATGCAGATCGCGAACGACTTCGGCGATCGCCAGCGGGTCGCCCGAGTTGATCTTCGCCTCGTACTCCTGCGCGCGGCGTGACCACATCGTCCGCTTGATGCGGGCGCGGCCCTTCAGCACCGCCAGCGCATCGTCGAACAGCTTGCGCGTCGCGAGCTTCCGGAGCCCGGCGCTGCGCGCCTTGGCCACCGGAACCCGCAGCGTCATGCGGTTCTCCTCGAAGGTGATGTGGATCAGCTCGAGCTTGTGGCCAGCGATCTCCTCGGTCGCGATCCGTTCGACCTTACCGACACCGTGCGTCGGGTAGACGACATAATCGCCCTCGGCGAACTTCTCGGGCTTGGCCGGAACCGCCGGCTTGACGGGCCTCTCGATCTTGTCTTCGGCCTCGCCGTCCGCAACCTCGCTTTCGTTCTTCGGGTCACTGTCCGTAACCCGCGACGCCTCCGGAAAAGCGTTGTCAGGCGTGCTCAGCGGCTCGATCTCGGTGTCGGCTCCGGTCTCGGTCACAGTCTCGATCACACTCCCCGTGACGGTCTCAGCAACAGTCTCAACGATCTGTTCATCCTCTGGCATCAGAGTGTCGGATGCTTCGGAAGAAGATGCATTCATGGTCTCAGGCCTTCCGCGAATGGGTAACGCCGTGAACCAAACCATCCATCCTCCACCGCCCGGGGTCGGTGGAGGATGCCGGAAAGAGCTCACGAGCGACGGGTGTTGTCGGCACACATACCTGCGGGCTGGGAAGCCTGCGCAGCATCGGCCTCTGTCTGTTCATCGAGCATGTGTATACCACGAATCTCGGCTAAAGTCATGCCCGATCGCGCCCGCGCCGCATGCGCGCGGCCATGATCTCCTCCCTGCCTAAACGGATTAGCCCCCGCGGAATTGCCCGTACGGAAGTGTCGCGATCAGCGGCCTTCGCGGCGCCAGGCCATCAGCAGCACGCCGAGCAGCAGCGGCAAGGCCGCCCAGCCCGGCAGCAGCGGGGTGAACGCGATACCGGTGGTGACGTGGGCGTCGTTCCGTCGCAGACCGATCCAGTCGTCGCCGCCGCTGACATCCCCGGCCGCCACGAGGCGCAAGGCCGGAACGCCTCCGCTCGCCAGCCAATGCGCGCTGCCGTCGGTCGCGGCGATGAGGGCGCCCGCCTTGGTGGCGGTGGCGCGGAGATCGGCCCATTCCGGCGGATCGGCCATGTCGGACGCCGCGTAGGCGGTGCGGGTGCCGTCACTTACCCGCCAAAGCCCCGGCTCGGCCGCAGGCACGGAGAGAGTGGCATGGCCTGGCCCGACGGCGGTCATCGGCCATTGCCGCGCATGGCCATCCGGATCGGTCACGGTCACCATGGGGGGCGGGCCCGGCAGCAGCTGCCGCTGATCGATGTCGAGCGTGCCCCCGCTGTCGCCAGAAGCGCTTTCCATGGAGGCGGTGAGGCGGTTCTCGTCGAGCGCCGGTTCCTTCATCAGCCAGTGCGCGACCCGGCGCAGCAGCTCGGCCTGCGGGCCGCCACCATCATGATCGCGGGCCCAGAGCCAGATCTGATCCGACAGCAGAAGGCCGACGCGGCCCTGGCCGACATGGTCCAGGATGAGCAGCGGCCGGCCGGAACCGCCGTTCATCAGCACCTGGCCGTGGACATTCATGGAGTCGATCACGCGGTACCATTGGCCCCAGTCGGGATGCTGCGCGCCATCCGTGCCCGGCAGATCGGCCGTCACCGGATCGCGCAGCCCGAGATCGGTCAGGGACGGGCGGAAGGCGCCGATGGAGATGCCGGCGCCATCGGGCGGCTGCTCGTCGAAGGGGCTGGGGAAGCCCATGGCGGCATCCTCGGGGTCGCCCGCCACCGTCGGCTGGGCCGGCAGGACCGCCCCGAGGTCGGTATGGGCGAGCGAATCCGGGGAGGCGAATTCGGGTCCCGCCTCCAGCAGCAGCGCGCCGCCGTTGCGGACGTACTCGGCGATATTGGCGAGGTAGGCGCCCGGCAGGATGCCCTCGTTCTGGAACCGGTCGAGGATGATGAGGTCGAAATCCGAGATCTTCTGTTCGAACAGCTCGCGTTCGGGGAAGGCGATAAGGGCGAGCTGGTCGAGCGGCGTCAGGTCATCCTTGTCGGGCGGGCGCAGGATGGTGAAATGCACGAGATCGACCGCGGGATCGGACTTCAGCAGCCGGCGCCAGGCGCGCTCGCCCGGGTCCGGCTGGCCGGAGATGAGCAGCACCCGCAGCCGGTCCCGCACGCCGTTGATCGTCACGATCTGCTGGTTGTTGATGGGCGAGACCTCGCCCGGCAGGCCGGAGGCGTTGAGCACGATGATCGACGAGCCTTCGCGCTGCACCGGCACCGTGACCGTCTGCACCTGGCCCACAGGCACGGCCGTCACCGAGACCGGCGTGCCGTCACGCTGGATGGAGACCTCCGCGACGCCGCCCGCAGCGGCGGACCCGGGCTTCGGCCCGAGATCCTCGACGACATAGCGGAGCGTGACACTGCTGCCGACGACGCCGTAGCGCGGCGCCTCGATCAGGCGGAGCCGGCGGTCGGTCTCCTCGCCGCGGGCGGGCAGCAGCAGATGGAAGGGCGCCGTGAACGGCGGCTTGGACGGCAGATCGGCGATCTCGCCGTCGCTGAGGGCGATGAAGCCGGCCAGCTGGTCGGGCGGGATATCGCCCAAGGCGGTGTCGATGGCGGCGAAGAGCTGCGTGCCCTGGGAGCCTTGTTCCGGCACCGTGATCGTGCGGAGTTCGAGGTTGGGGATGGCGTGCGCCTCGGCCGTCACGCGCGCGCGGGCGGCGTCGATCAGGGCCATGCGTCCGCGGATCGTCTCGGAGCCGCTGTGGTCGACGACGAGCAGGGCGATGTCGGGCCGCGTGCGCCATTGCTGGCGAACGAGCTGGGGGCCGCTGAGCCAGCCGGCGAGCAGGAGGAGCATCAGCAGCCGCCACCAGCGGCCGGGGGTGCGGGCGCGGAAGGCCGGGATGAGGGCGAGCAAGCCCACGAGCGTGAGCGCGCCGAGCGCCCAGAGCGGGAGGGCGGGCGCGAACTGGACGCCGGTGACGGTGGAGACCGCGTTCACTGGCCGAGCCGTTCCAGGATGGCCGGCACGTGCACCTGGTCGCCCTTGTAGGTTCCGGTGAGGGCATACATCACGAGGTTCATGCCGAAGCGATAGGCATAGAGGCGTTGCTGGTCGTCCCCCGGCAGGGTGCCGTAGGGGAAGCTGCCGTCCGGGCTCATGTCCCAGGCGGCGGCCCAGTCGTTGCTGCCGATGATGACGGGGCTGACCCCGTCATTGCTGGCATCCTCCCCCTGCGCCACCCAGACCGGCGCGCCGTCATACCGGCCCGGGAAATCGCGCAGCAGATAGAAGCTGTGGGCGAGGACGTGATGCTCCGTCAGCGGGGTGAGCGCCGGAACATCGAGGCTCGTCACCGCCTGCCGCAGGGCCTGGGTCGCGCCCGGCTACATGCCGGCGCCCGAGCCCTGGCCGCCGCTGTCGCCGCCCTCGGTGTCGATGAGGATGATGCCGCCATTTTCCATGAAGCGGTTCAGGGCCGCGATGGCTGTCGCGCTCGGCAGCCCGTCGCCGGGGATGATGGGCCAGTACAGCAGCGGGTAGAGGCTGAGATCGTCACGCCCGGGTGAGACGCCCACCGGAGGCGCCAGGATGGCGGCGGACCGGCTGGTGACGAAATCCGACAGGCTGGCGAGCCCGTCATGCGACAGGCGATCGACGGTGCTGTCTCCGGTCAGGACATAAGCGAGACAGGTCGCCAGGGCGCAGGGCGGCACTGCTGCCTGCACTGCTGCCTGCACTGGCGCCTGCATTGGCGCCTGCACCGGCGCGGCGGCATGGGCGGCGCGCGCCATCGAGAGGCCCAGCCCCAGCAGAACCATGGCGCGGCCGGCCCGCGCGAGCCGGGGACCGGACCCCTTCAGGGCGCCGCGCAAGGCGAGGCTCGCCAGCAGATCGACTGCGAGCAGCAGCAGGGCGGCCGCCACCAGCCACGGCCCGAGCGGCCGCTCGGCGCGGGTCCCGGCGAGATCCTGCCGCGCCGCGCCGGGGATGGTGGGGGCCGCCTCGGGCGGCGGCAGGACGGCGCCGAGGTTGAACGCCCGGCGCCCGCCCGCGGGGCCGTAGAGGCCTGGCGGCGTCTTCGGCGAGGGGGCAGCCAAGGGCAGATCATCCACCCGGATCGGCTGGGCGGCGGCATTCGGGGCACCGAGATCGCCATAGCCGTTCATGATCTCCGCCGGTGCGAGACGGGCATCGCCGCCCACGTCAGCGATGCCGGAGGCGAGGCGCACCAGCCGGTCGAGCATCTCGGGGAAGAGGCCGGAGAGCGGCAGGCTCGACCAGTCCGCGTCCGCCGTCACATGGAACAGCACGATGCGGCCCTGGCCGAGCGGCGCCGCCGAGACTAGGGGCGTGCCATCGGTGAGCGTCGCCCACACCGAGGCGGCGGCCAGCGATGCGGGGTCGGCGAGCAGCTGCCGGCTGACGGTGACATCCTTGGGGACGGCCAGACCGGCGAAGGGGCTGGTGGCCGGGAAGAGCGCCAGATGCTCCGGCTTGTTCCAGGAGAGCGCGCCGCCGAGGCTGCGGTCCTGCTGCAGCAGGTGCACCGGCAGCAGCGGATCGGGAGTCTCGGCCGTCAGCGGGCCGCCGAAGCGGATGAGCAGGCCGCCGCGCTGCACGAAACGCGCGACCGCGTCCCGCTCCGGCCCCGGGGCGAGAGGACGGTCGCTCAGGATGAGCACGGACAGCGGCTGCGCCAGAAGCTGGTCGAGCGGGCGGTGGCGGATCTCCATATCCGGGCCGAGGGCGCGGTTGAGGTAGTAGAGCGGGCCCGTGAGCGGCGCGTCGGCGGCATCCCCCGCGGCCGAGGCGAGGCCGACGATGCGGCGCCGCCACTGATCATCCAGCAGGACGGTGCCGCCGGCCGTTGGGCTGCCCGCGAGCTGAAGCCGCGTCACGCCGTTGGCGAGCACGGTGGGCAGGCCCAGCGGCGCCTGGGCCGCGCCCGCCTTCGCCGGCAGGGTGATGGTGACGCGATTGAGTGTGCGGCCATCGCTGCCCTGGGCCAGCACGTCGTAGCTGCGGGCGATGCGCTGGGGCGCGGCGGCGAGACGCAGGATGAGATGGCCGTTCACGGAGACCGGCGTCTGCAGCAGCGCGGCGGTGCCGGCGGCGCGCGCATCGGTGAGGGTGCCGGCCCCGCGCAGCGCCGCCCGGAAGGCGGTGTCGCCCGCCGGATCACGCAGCCCGTTATCGATGAACAGCACCGCGGTGCCCGGCTCATGCCAGCTTCCCAGCGCGCGGGCGGCCGCGGCATGATCGGGCGGCCAGGGCAGGGGCGTGAGTGCCGCGAGACGCGCCTCTGCGGCGGCGGGCGGCATCGGACCCTCGATCGCCGGAGCGCGCCCATCGGCGCTCGGCGCCGTCGTGAGCAGCGCCACCGGACGCTCAGCCCGCCCGGCCGCCGCGATGGCGGCCGCGGCCGCGGCGGTGCGGTCCGGCCAGTCTGCCGCCGCGGCCCAGCCGTCATCGAGCACGATCAGGAGCGGGCCCGTGCCGGGTAATCCGTGGCCGGGGTCAAGGATCGGGTCGGCGAGCCCCAGGATGAGGCAGGAGGCGGCCACGAGACGCAGGATGAGCAGCCAGGGCGGCGTGCGCTCGGGCGATTCGACGGTGGCGCGGAGATCCGCGAGGAGCCGTAGCGCCGGGAAAAGCTGCGTGCGGGGTGCTGGCGGGCTGGCCCGCACCAGCCACCAGATGACGGGCAGCGCGGCAAAGGCGACGAGCAGCCAGGGCTGGGCAAAAATCATCGATTGGCGAGCGCTTCATACAGGCTGAGCAACGCGGCGCCGGGCGGATGATCGGTGCGGTGCAGCGACGCCCGCCAGCCGGAGGCGGCGGCGATGGCGGCGATGCCCGCGATCTGATCCGCCAGCCGCTCATGATAGGCCGCCCGGATATCCTCGACACGCGGCACGAGAATGCCGCCGCCGGCAACGCCTTTCGGCGTCCGCCCCGGACCCTCGAACCGGATGCGGCCGCGAAACGGCAGCTCGGCCTCGGCGGGGTCGATCACCTGCAGGATATGCCCGGTCACGGGGATCGCCGCGAAATACGCCATCGCCTCCCGGATATCGGACAGCGGCTCCAGGAAGTCCCCCATCAGCACGACATGGGCATGGCGCGCCATGGGCAGGCGCGGCGGCAGCGCCTGCTCGGGCGGGCGGCCTTGGCCATGCGGGCCGCGTTCGGGCCCGGCCTGCTGCCCGAGCAGGGTGGCGATGGCCGGCAGCGCCGGACGGCCTGACGCGGGATGCGGCGCGCTGCCGAGCAGGCGCACATGCTCGCCCGCTCGGAGCAGCAGCGAGGCGAGCGCCATGGTGAGCAGCACCGCCCGATCGCGCTTCGGCGGCGCGCCCGCGGAGTGCCAGCGCATGCCGGCGCCGTCGGCAACCCAGAGGTAGACGGTCTGCGCCGCCTCCCACTCCGTCTCGCGCACGAACAGCCGGTCGGAGCGCGCGCTCTGCCGCCAATCGACGCGCTGGGCGGCGTCCCCCTCGGCGAAAGGGCGGTATTGCCAGAAGCTGTCGCCGCGACCGGTGCGGCGGCGGCCATGGACGCCCTGCGCGACCGTGGCGGCAACCCGTTCCGCCGCCACCAGCAGGGGCGGCAACGTGCCGCCGAGGGCCTCGGCGGCGAGCGCGGCATCCAAAGGCCGCGGCTTACGTGCCAATGCGCGCGACCATCGCCGCAATCACGTCGCTGAGCGTGATGCCCTCGGCCCTAGCGCCGAAGGACAGCGCCATGCGGTGGCGCAGCACCGCCGGGGCGAGGGCGGCGACATCGGCGAGGCTCGGCGCCAGCCGCCCGTCGAGCAAGGCGCGGGCCCGTGTCGCGAGCATCAGCGCCTGGGCGGCGCGCGGGCCCGGACCCCAGGCGACGTGGTCGCGCACGATGGCGAGGCTCGATCCCTCAGGCCGTCCATCCCGCACGATGCCAAGGATGGCATCGACGACGGCGTTGCCGACCGGCATGCGCCGCACCAGGGCCTGTGCCGCGGCCAGTTCCCCGGCGGTCAGCACGGCTGCGGCCTCGGCACCCTGCGCCCCCGTCGTGGCGAGCAGCATCGCCCTCTCATCGTCCCGATTGGGGTAGGTGAGGTCGATCTGCAGCAGGAAACGGTCGAGCTGGGCTTCCGGCAGCGGATAGGTGCCTTCCTGCTCGATGGGATTCTGTGTCGCGAGGACGTGAAAAGGGCGCGGCAGCGGGCGGTCGTGCCCGGCGACGGCGATATGACCCTCCTGCATCGCCTGCAGGAGCGCCGATTGCGTGCGGGGGCTGGCGCGGTTGATCTCGTCCGCCATCAGCAACTGGCAGAAGACGGGACCGGGCAGGAACCGGAAAGCGCGGCGTCCGCCCCTCTGTCCATCGGACTCCGGCGCATCATCAAGAACCTCGCTGCCGAGGATGTCCGCGGGCATGAGATCGGGCGTGAACTGCACGCGCCGCGTGTCCAGCCCGAGCGTGCGGCCCAGCGTTTCGACGAGTCGCGTTTTGCCAAGTCCGGGCACGCCGACCAGCAGCACATGGCCCCCGGACAGGATGCCGGCGAGCGCGAACTCCACCACCGTTTCCTGACCGAAGATGACGCGGCCGATTTCGCCGCGCAGCGTTGTGAGCCGCGCGCCGAGCTTTTCAGCGCCGGCAAGGATTTCCTGCGCATCATTGCCTGCGGTCACCGGTCGTCCCACTTCGAAAGGCATGGCATTTCCTGGCTGTCGTCGCCCAATATGGAGGAACGCTCCTCACAGAACGATGAACCTACCTATATCTAATGTTGAAGCGAAAGTCGGCTGAGGAAGATGTGTTGAAGGATCACGGAACGCTCAGCCCGGAACTGGGGAGTGATCGGTCAGGAGGCATGGGCTTGGCGGGCGGCAAAAAGGGGCGCGGGATGGCAAGCGAGGCAGGCGGCAGCCTTGGCATTGGCGGTGTGGGCGCTGGCGGCCTCCCAGCCGCGCCGAACCCTGCCGCGAAGTCCGCAATGACGCGCCCCAAGCGCGCCCCCGCGGAATGCGGCGCGCTCCCCTTCACCATCAAGCGGGACGGCACCTGGCTCTACAAGGGCACCGCGATCGGCCGTAAGGAACTCGTCTGTCTCTTCGCGAGTGTCCTCCGGCGGGAGGCGGATGGCAGCTTCTGGCTCGAGACGCCCGCCGAGCGCGGCCGGATCGAGGTTGAGGATGCGCCCTTCATCGTCGTCGAGATGGATTGGACCGGCAGCGACAGCGAACAGGTCGTGACCTTCCGAACGAATACGGACGAGATCGTCTCGGTCGATCTCGAACACCCCCTGCGCTTCACCGACAGCACCGGCGGCGGCGAGCCCAAGCCCTACGTCCTGCTGCGCCAGGGGGCGGGGTCCTACCCTATCGAGGCCCGGATCAGCCGCCCGGTTTTCTACGAACTCGCGGCATTGGCCGAACCGCAGACGGTGCGCGGCAAGATGATGCTCGGCGTCTGGAGCAGCGGGGTGTTCTTCCCGCTGGGCGAGATGCCGAACGATGAGACGTGAGCAGGCGCGCGCGGCTGGGCCTTCAGTCCCTTGATCCGTCCTACGATCGGCCCGATGATCTCCGCGTGCTGACCCCCGCCTTCATCCGCAGCCGCCTGGCCGACCCCGGAACCGCCTCCGACGCGGCTGATTCCGATGAGGCGCTGGCGGAGGGCCTGGCAGCGGCCGTGCTGGTGCCGATCATCATGGAGGCCGAGCCGCGCATCCTGCTCACGCGCCGGGCCGAGCACCTGCGCAGCCACGGCGGACAGGTGAGCTTTCCCGGCGGCCGCATCGACCCCGAGGATGCCAGCCCCGAGGCCGCCGCCCTGCGCGAGGCCTGGGAGGAGGTGGCGCTCGACCCGGAGGCCGTCGAGCTGATCGGGCGGCTGCCCGTGCATGAGACCGGCACCGGGTTCCTGGTGACGCCGGTGGTGGGGCTGGTGACACCCGGCGTCCTGCTGCGGCCGGCGGCCGCCGAGGTCGCGGCGATCCTCAGCCTGCCCTTGACCGTGCTGCTCGACCCCAGCCAGCCGACCCGCAGCCGCGTGAAGCTCAAGGGCGGCGACTGGCGCGACGTGTGGGTCTGGCCCCATGATGATCATCACATCTGGGGCGCGACCGCGGCGATCCTGGTCAGCCTTGCCAGACGCCTGCGCGGGGGCGCGCCGCCGGAGTAGCCCATGGACGTGATCCCGCTGAATGAGCCGACGACCGACGCGGCGCTGGATGTCGTGATCGTTGGCGGCGGGATCATCGCGCTCGCCTCGGCGCAGAAGCTTCTGGCCGCCGGGCGTCGGGTGACGCTGATTGAACGGAAGGGCATCGCGCAGGGCACCAGCTTCGGCAATGCGGCGGCCTTCGCCTTCTCGGACATTCTGCCGCTGGCGGCCTCGGGCAAGATCCGGCAGGTGCCGAAGTGGCTGATGGACCCGCTCGGGCCACTGAGCATCCCGCCTGCCTATGCGCTGAAAATCGC